>LUMJ01000184.1_pt1 | contig 24887 bp, 19 predicted proteins | sample 729631 | NCBI WGS metagenome assembly LUMJ01 (sample SAMN03860266, study PRJNA289734) | marine metagenome | biome: seawater column; feature: ocean; material: water; isolation source: Red Sea water column Station 22 - depth 500m | place: Saudi Arabia: Red Sea | collected 2011-10-15 | depth 500 m
TCCGTTCTTCTCAGCGCCAACAATATTCACATCCGATAGCTTCATTTTTTTTATAGTTCTAACTAAATTTGTGACAACTACGAACGGTACAAGTTCAGAACCACCGGAAGAAATTTTTCTCACCGTAGGGGTCAAATGACAGGATCTATCTTTAGGAACAATCACAGCATCTACATTCGCAGCTGCTGCACTTCTTAAGCAAGCCCCGACATTATGTGGATCAGTAATATGGTCGAGAATAAGTAACAGCAAAGACTCTTTTTCAAGCAAGTTATCTAAGAATGATTCTTGTTCTTCAATTCTTTTATTGCATAAAAGAGCTAAGCCTTGATGATTTTGATTCTCAAAGTTCTCTGAAAAGAAATCCTTAGTTTTTAACGAGATCTCTATTTGACTAGTTTTAGCCGCAGAAAGAATCTTATTTATTCTGGAGTTAGATTTTGAATCCAATATAAAAAGTGTTTTTGCACTTCCTGGTCTTAAATCTAAAATAGTTTCGATGACATTTATGCCGCAAATAATTTCTTGGTTCTTGTTTATTTTCATTTGGTAATATCCAAATCTATTCTTTGCATAGAAATATCAACTTCCTTGATTCTAGCTGAGACTGGATCTCCCAGAAAGTACCCTTTACCTGAAGATTTTCCCTTCAAACTCTTAGTAACTTGGTCAAAAACAAAATAATCATTCTTTGGAAGGTTCTTTATGTGACAAAGTCCTTCAATTCCTAAATCTTGTAGAAGAATAAAAATACCGAAATTTGTTATTCCAGTTATGGTGCCTTTAAAAGATCTTTGTCTGTGTCTAGCTGCTAATTCACACTTTAGAGTGTTTATGGCATCACGAGTTGCTTTTTCAGCTTCACGCTCTTTTACTGATGATTGCTCTGCTATTTCTTTTACCGCTTGTAAATTAAAGGGGTAATTTTTTTCATTGTGTTTTGTTCTTTTTACCTCTCTAACTTTAAGCTCTTCTTTATTGCTTTGATGTATAAGTTCTTTAATAGCCCTATGAACCATTAAATCTGGATATCTACGTATTGGTGAGGTGAAATGTGTGTAGGCCTTAAAAGCTAAGGCAAAGTGACCTGATGATTCTTCGCTATAAGAAGCAAGAGTTAAAGATTGAAGGATTTGCATATGAATTGCCTCTAAGTCTTTTCTGCCTGAAGCTAGTTCTATTAATTTATAAAAGTCTTCTACTTTTGCTTCAGGTCTAATCTTTATGTTGATACTTCTAGACCTTACAAACATCTCGAGGTGATTAATGCTAATTGCATCGGGTTTAGGATGTATTCTGTAGATAGAAGGAATTTCAGAGTTTAGTAGAAGTTGGGCTGCACTAATATTTGCCATCAGCATGCATTCTTCAATCACTTGATGGGCTATATTCCGTTTACCCTTAATAAATTTCTCAATCTCATTATTCTTAAACTTTGGTAAATAATCAGGAATTTCAAGTTCAAGAGCACATCTAGAGATTTTCTGTTTTTTTAGTAGATCGTAAATATTTTTAAGCGGTTTGAGGCAAGGTAAAAGGTGAGGGGGGTAATCATCCTTTTCAAAATAATTACCGGTTTCTTCGTAAGTAAGTCTGGCTTTTGATTCAATTATTGCTTCAAAGAAAGTGGCTTCATTTAACTTTCCTTTACTGTCGAGCTCCACTTTGCAAACCAAACATGCTTTTTTCTCATTAGGCCTTAAAGAACACAATTTATTGCTTAATTCTCCTGGTAACATGGGAATTACTTTGTTTGTAAAGTAAATGGAGGTGCCTCTATTTCTTGCTTCTTGGTCAATAAAGCTATCAATCGAAACAAAGTGACTTACGTCAGCAATAGCAACATATAAGTTATAGTCCCCTTTCTTAGTTTCTTCAGCGTAAACGGCATCATCAAAGTCTTTAGCATTTTTTCCATCAATTGTTACGAAGGAAAGGGAAGACAAATCTCTCCTCGTACTAGATGCAAGGGGATCCAATTTTTGTATTTTTTTGACTTCATTTATTATATTTTTATTCCAACTATTTCTTAGATTAAATCTGGATATAGCAATTTCGTTAGCTGCAGTCTCTGGATTTTTGTTATCCTAGATTAGAAATCTTGATTGCGTTAGGAACTTTTCCTTTGATATTTACGTAATTGTGTCTTCCAGAGTCTAAAGGTAAGGCCTTGTAACTTTTACCAAACCTTTCAAGCTTACCTATGAAAGTCATTGTATTGGATTCGAGGACTTTTTCTATTTGCGCCCAACGTTTAGAAGTCAAAGAGCATTGAACCTTGTCACCAACAAAGGCTTTGCGTAATTCTCTTACAGATATTTTGTAGGATTCTTCAGAGTAAGAATCTATTACTCGATATCTATTACTTTTAGTCTTTTTAAGAATTCCAACAATCTGAGGCCTAGATTTATTACTTCTTCCAAGTCTTTTCTTTCTTTTTAAACTCTTATGAGCCATAGCCAAGGTTTCTATTTAGATTTTGAGTTTTTATTTTATTCAACTTAATGATATGTTTCTCTTAAGCAATTATAAGGAGAGAGGCTCTTGTTAGGTGTAATAATATATTTATTCTTTCTTACGATTCTGTTTCTTCTTTGGCAATATTCCAGAGGTGAAAAATTAGGAAGCAGGTTAGGACTGTTGGCAGGGATTTGGGGAGTAGTCATAGTCTTCTACATTTTAATGGTTATGATTTTTTAAGGAGAAGGATATGACAGTAAACCATTATGATTGGTCTGCTTATCATGCAAATGTTCGCCCAAATAAAATTGCTATAAGAGATTTAAGTATTAATAAAGAACTGACTTACTCAGAGTTAGATATCAGGTCAAATAAATTAGCCGAGTGGCTACAAAAGAATGGAGTAGGTAAGGGCGACAGGATTGCTATTCTTTCACACAACTGTGCGGAATTCTTTGAACTGGAGTTTGCGTGCGCAAAAATTGGTGCCATAGAACTACCTCTTAACTGGAGGCTGACCAAACCCGAGCTTGAGTACATCTTGAATGACAGCACGCCTACTGTGTTAATTTATGATTCTGCTTTTTTGGATATTTCTCTTGAATTACAGAAAGATTGTCAAATTAAGGGATCACTTCAGATTGATAATGAAGACCCTTTAAGTCAATACGAAAGTGCTCTCAGAGAATCAAATGGAAATTATGAAGAAGTGCCTACGACACATGACGATCTGATAATGATTATGTACACATCGGGCACTACAGGACATCCTAAGGGGGCTATGATTAATCACAGGATGCAACTTTATAATTGTATAAATTTAGCTTCCCCTGCTTTTGTTAGTGCGGAAACTGTACAGTTAGTGGTTTTACCTCTGTTTCATACAGGCGGTATGAATTGTTATGCAAATCCGGTACTTCATGCAGGCGGTGAATTAATCCTTATAAGAGAATTTGATCCAGGCTTGGCTCTCTCCATTCTAGGAAACTCAGAATATAAAGTTTCACATTTCTTCGCTGTACCCGCACCATTGGTGGCGCACCATGTGCAGAGGCTATTTTGAAGACTTGGTCAGGAAGAGGGGTATCTATGATTCAGGGTTGGGGTATGACAGAAACTAGCCCTGGAGGAATTGGACTTGATGCCGCTGACGCAGAGAGGAAATTAGGCTCAGCTGGAAAGCCATTAATGCATACTGAAGTTAAAGTGGTAGATGATGATGGCAATGAGCTTCCGTGGGGAGAGGTTGGAGAACTTTATATTAGAGGTCCCAATATAACCCCTGGATATTGGAATAAGCCAGAGGCAACTGAAGATTCATTTGACGGTGATTGGTTAAAAACAGGGGACGCTGCAAGATTTGATGATGAAGGTTTCGTATACATCGTAGATCGTTGGAAAGACATGTATATTTCAGGAGGAGAAAATGTTTATCCTGCAGAAGTTGAAAACGTCATTTATCAATTACCTCAGATTGCAGAAGCTGCGGTAATTGGAGTACCAGATGAGAGATGGGGTGAGACAGGAAAAGTTTTTATTTCTCTAAAAGAAGGCCAGACTATAGAAGAGAAAGAAATCATTGAACATTGTTTGAAGAACCTAGCTAAGTTTAAAGTTCCCCAAAGTGTTGAGTTTATAGAGTTACTTCCTAGAAATGCTACAGGTAAGGTTTTAAAGAGAGAATTAAGAGAAGAGGTAGTGGGCTCTAACACCCCAGCCATAACTTAAGATAAGAGGAGAAGGATTATGGATTTAGGGATTTGCGTAGCATCACATATTGGTGATGTAGATTATGTAGTTCGCGCGGAAGAACTAGGGTACAAGTGTGCATGGTTGGCAGATTCACAAATGCTATGGTCAGACTGTTATGCAACTCTTGCTTTAGCAGCAACCCGAACCAATAAAATTCACCTTGGAACAGGAGTGGCCATAACCGGTACTCGGCCTGCGCCGGTTAATGCAGCTGGTATTGCAACTATAAATGCTATAGCTCCTGGACGTACTTTTTTTGGTGTTGGAGCAGGCAACACTGCCATGAGGGTCATGGGGCTGCCTCCGCATCGTATAAAACAATTTGAACAGTATTTACAAACTTTAGTTCCTTTATTAAAGGGTGAAGAGAGTGAATTGCATGTTGGAGATAAAGTTTTACCAATCAAACACATCATGCCAGATAATGGCTTTGTTAATTTTAAAGACCCAATTCCACTATATATTTCAGGTTTTGGTCCTAAATCACTTGCTTTGGCTGGAAAATACGGAGATGGAGCAGTTTTGGGAGTGAATACCTCTGAAGCAGTAAGCGGTATGTGGCATTTAATTCAGGAAGGCGCCAAAGAAATAAATCGTGACCTCAAACCCAAAGAAAATTATTACACCACAGCCTTAACCTCAATGGTGGTATTAGAAGAAGGTGAAGCAGTTGATTCTGATCGAGTTAAATCTGAGTGCGGTGCCATGGCAATGGCAGCTGTCCATTACAACTATGATCAATATAGGAATTTTGGTCATCAACCCCCTAATGCTTTCATGGAGATATGGGAGGACTACACTTCTCTTTTAGAATCTTTTCCTGAAGAAAGACGACATCAAAGGATTCATGAAGGCCATAACTGTTGGGTTATTCCTGAAGAGGAAAAGTTTTTGACACCCAAGGTGTTAACTGCATCAAATATGATTGGAACAAAAGAACAACTTTTAGAAAGATTGCACCAATTATCTGAATCAGGACTAGATCAGGTAATGATTTTGCCCAATTTTGATACAAGGTATGAAGTTATTGAGAGAGTGGCCAAAGATATAATCAACAATATCTAGAATTACAGTGGTTGGTTCAAATCTCGAAATAATACGTTTTACTAGTTCTGATAAAGACTTCCAGAAACTTTATGAACTAGAGAAATCTCTGGACTATCATGTCAAAGATTGGGGGGGCGTGGAGATGCTGAAGTATCACGCAAGTAGAATTCCAGAAAAGTGTAAACCCGAGAGCAATTTTTTAAGATTAAACAATAAAGTTTTTGGTTACGGTTACACAGCTCATGACGAATGGGCTTTTGACCCTACATTGTTAGATTCTAGTATTTCGTTTCCAAGCGAAGAGAAATATCTTCCTTATGCCCAAGATCTTCTTAATCACCAAATGTCTTTGGCCAGAAAGATGAAGCAGGTTAAAACATTTCGGGCCTGGTTGTTCAATGGAAATGATTTTTATATAAATTTCTATCTCAAAAATGGCTTTAAAGTGACACAAGTTGAATTTGTATCTCTTATTTCCTTAAAAGAATTTAATCTGAAAAATTTCAGTAATTATGTCTCAAGATTTAAAGAGAGTCCTTTTGAGATTAATAATTTAAAGGAACTTCAGAAAAGTCATAGTAACTGGGAAGAAAAATTATATGAGCTCTGGCATAGGATTGAACGGGATGTTCCTACAGATGTAATAGAACCAGGGGTAGATATGGAATCGTGGAGAGGACATTTGTTTACACCTTGGTTTAAACCTGAAGACTTATACGTTGTTGTGGATGGAGAGAGATGGGTTGCCTTATCTAGCTATGATAGGTCAGATGTAACGAACGATACGGTTTTGACTGATTTAACCGGCGTTAGACCTGAGTACCGCCGGAAAGGAATTTGTACGGCAGTTAAGCTATTTGCATTAGAGGATTTAAAGAAAAAGGGGTTTAAAAAAGTATTCACGGGCAACGAAGAGAACAATCCAATGTTTCAAATTAACTTGAAACTGGGTTTTAAAAAAATAGCTACGGAAGTTGGCTGTCAATTAACTCTTTAATTTCTTATAGGGTAGTTAATTTTCTTATTTTACAGGTTCTTTAAAAGGAACTGGCTCACCTGTTTTATAAGCAAAAGAGGAGTGTAATTCCTGAATTCTTTTTGTTATTACTCCAGCTTTGCCTTTTCCAATGTCTCTACCATCTGCCTTTAGAATAGGAGTTATTTCTCCCATGGTGCCTGAGGTAAATACCTCATCAGCTGAATAAAGATCTGTGAGAGAAAGGTTTTTTTCTTGAGTAAGGATTCCTTCTTTAGAAGCTATTTCTAAGATCATTTGTCTAGTTAGTCCAGGTAAACAACTATCTGTAGTCGGTGTTAGGATCACATTTTCACGAACCAAGAATATATTGGTGTCATTGGTTTCTGAGATAAATCCATATGCATCCAACATCACAGCACTATCTACATTAGCCGTATTTGCTTCAATTACTGCAAGAATATTATTTAAAAGATTATTGTGGTGTATTTTTGAATCCAAGTGTTGAGGAGAGTTTCTTCTTATAGAAGATGTAATTACGGTTATGCCAGTATTTGAATAAACAGGTGGTTTCCACTCTGCAAGGACTATGAGTGTGCAACCTTTCTGATTAAGTTTTGGATTCATGCCAGAGGTAACCTTTTCACCTCTAGTGAGTGTCAATCTAATATGAGTTTCGTCCCACATTCCGTTGGCTTCAAGAGTAGAGAATATTGCCTTTCGGATATCATCGGAAGATGGGACGGAATCAAATGCAAGAGCTTTAGCAGAATTTTGTAGTCTTATAAGATGCTCATTTAAAGCAGCTATACGACCTTTATATACCCTTAGTCCTTCCCAAACAGCATCACCACCTTGCACAGAACTATCAAATACAGAAACCTTAGCTTCATTTCTAGGCAGTAATTCTCCATTTATAGAAATAAGAATATTTTTATTACGTTTATCTGGTAATTTCATATCGTTTCTCGGTTAACTTTAATAGCTTCCGATGATAACTTTTCATAGAAAGGCATGCACTCTGAAAGAATTTGTTTCAACTCAACCGGAAAGCTTGGCTTGGCTTGGTAAGACTGAAAACCATTACTTTTATGAAGAGATTGATACCAATACTTAGCCCATATACCATCTTCCTTTCTGGGTTCAGCAGGCCAACTCAACATAGAATGAGTAAATTCAAGATTCAAATAATTGCATAACTGTTTGAGTATATTTTCTGGATTCATTAATAATTCTCTTGAATCAACAACTATAGGCTTGTTTCCTAAACTTTTCAGATTTTTATATAGCTTCCACTGTAGATCAAGACCAGTATCAGCAAGAGCAGGTTTAGGTATATTTACTGCTAAAGAAGGCAACATATCTTTTGGATCCCTGATTAGGAATATATTTTTAAATTTTGGTAGAAAATCATATTCTATATCTACTAGGTGTTTTGTCATTTGTTTTAAAAATAAAACTTTCTTTCCATCAAGTTCGTTCATTTTTAAAAGATCATCCATAACGAACCGACCATCACAATTTACTGTACCCATTATTTCTTTTCTTCCGGGGTGCTTAATGCCTGTCACTAAAAGGTAGTGGCCATATAGTGGTTCATCAACAACCTTTGTATCGTCTCGTTGTGCAAAACTGTACATAAGGGCAGTAGAGACATTCCGAGGACCTGACCATAGGCATATTTTGTTCATAAAATAATTTTATTACAAAAAGAAGAAGTCTGGAGTTTTGGTATAGTTAAGTTATGACTTTAAGTAAATTTTCTTTAGAGGGTAAAAAAGCTCTCGTTGTTGGAGCCAGAAGGAATATGGGCAAGGCCTTTGCATTGGGATTGGCAGAAGCAGGAGCGGACGTGGCAGTGACTGATATAAATATGGAGTCAGGTCAGCTACATAAAGTCAGCAAGGAAATTGAAGCTATGGGCCGTAAGTCACTAGCATTAAAAGCAGATATTTCATCAGAAAAAGAAGTAAAAGAGTTGGTAAAGAATGTAGTAGAGGAATTTGGAACTATAGATATTTTAATGAACGTAGCCGTTATGTATCACCCCAAATCAATGGTTGATTTAGATGAGGTTTCTTGGGAAAAGTTAACCAACGTGAATTTAAAGGGCTACTGGTTAATGATTCAAGAAGTATCGCCGATAATGATCCAACAAAATAGTGGAAGCATAATTAATTTAACTTCGAGAGGGGGTTTAAAAGCGCATGCTGATAAAGCAATGGGGAACTATGCGATCATAAAATCTGGAATTGCAATGATGACTCGACAATACTGTAGATACTTGGGTCCTTACAATATTAGAGTCAATGCCATCGCTCCTTCGTTAGTTGAATGGGAAGAATTCCCTGGTACAGAAAACAGAAAAAAAAATAGCCAAAAGGTAAAGAGAAGAAAGAAAGAAGTAACTGAAGCTGAAAAATTTGAAGCTTGGTTGACAGGACCAGAAAACCTTCCTCTTGGTAGAGTGGCAACTTTCGATGAAATGGCAAATGCAGCGGTATTCTTAGCATCCGATGCTTCAAGTTATATAACAGGCACTATACTCAATGTTGATGGGGGCTATATGGCATGAGCAAAGATTGGATCCTTAATCATTTAGGAATGATGGTAATCAACAGAAATGAGGTTCTAAATCATTTCCAGTCTATTGGGATGGGTGTGAGTGTGGGTCCTCAACCTTTACTACCCCATGAAGAAGGCGAGGGTGAGCTTATGTATTTTCAAACTTTATACGGAGATCCCATTACCCATAAATACAAAACAGGAGGAGCTCATAATTTTAGAGATGGAAATTCACAAATAGGCAATTGCCAGTTAGAGGTTTATCCCATGAAACCAGGACCCGGAATGTTCATAAGTGAGTATTTAGAGAAAAAAGGACCAGGAATTAATCATGTAGCTTTTAATACACCTGATATTGAGAGAGACACTCAATTGCTTATAAAAAAGGGATGCGAACTGGTTTTTAAAGCTTCTGTTAATGGTAAAACCATAGAGAATTATCTAGATACACGTGAGTTTGGTGATGTAATGATTTCTCTAAGACCCAGCGCGGGTGAGTGGGAAAATACTTGGAAGGGAAATAATTTGAATCATCCTTTAGTAAGTAATTGGAAACTATTAGGTTTGGGGATTGTTGTGGAGAATGTTGAAAAAGCTTCTGATTATTATCTTGAATTAGGCTTTACATTGAATCCAACAATAAAGGAATATGACTTTCCCAATATTTTTTCAAGTCAGATAGAGGTAGGACCAATTGTTTTTGAGTTTTTGGAACCAACTAATACAAACTCAATTTACCAAGACTGTTTTAACCAGAGAGGAGAGGGCATAACAGATTTTATTTATCTTGTAGATGATCTGAAATTTGAAGTTGAAAAGCTTACTCAAAATGGAGTAGGTCTCATAGATTCAAACAAAGACTTTGCTATTTTAGATACGAGAAAGGAAGGCAATATACTCACTCGTCTTATTCAAAGTTAGTTGATTAGAGTCCTGTCTTAAATACCTAAAAAGATAAATAAGACAAGACTGATAAAACTGGAGCTGGCGATTGGATTTGAACCAACGACCGGCTGATTACAAATCAGCTGCTCTACCAACTGAGCTACGCCAGCATAAACTCGCGGCATTTTAGCACACAGCTATAAAGTTACTTCTAGTTAAAGCTAGATTTTCTTAATAGAAACATCTCCGTATCTAAGTTGATGAATTTTTCCATTTTCATTAAAGATCAACTCGCCATTTTCAGTTATTCCTTCAGCTAAACCCATTAAACTCACGTCATCAAAAGTGACTAAACATTCTTTATTTTTTAAGATATTAAGTTCTTCAAATCGATCTTTATAGTGAGAAAAGCCATTTGTTTCAAAATTATTTTTTAGATGGAATAGGGCTTCAAGAATGTGGCCTGCAATTTTATTCCTGTCAAAATATTTACCAAAATGAATACTCAATGATGTCCAATCTTGATCTATCGAATTTTCTACCTTGTCTGACATAAGAACATTTAATCCAACTCCTATAACTATACTCGTGCCTTTTTTATTTGATGTAGTTTCAACAAGGATACCCCCTGTCTTTTTTTCAGATAAGAATAAATCGTTGGGCCATTTAATTTTTAAGGATTCTCCTATTATTGGGTCAAGGTGATTAGAGATCTCCACACCGCTAGCTAAGCTTAAACCTTCTAGATCTGATATTTTTAGAGATGAATGCCAGCCAAAAGACAGGTAGATATTAACATTGGCTGGACTCTCCCAGGTTTTACCACTCCTTCCTCTACCCGAGGTTTGTTGTTCTGCAAAAATTACTAAGGAATCATTAAAATTCTCAATTTCTGTTAATTTTGTCTTAGCTTCATCGTTTGTGGACCCAATTTCCTCGAAAATGGTTAATTCTTTTAAAGATTCTTTATGTTCAGCAGAAATATTCTTAAGTATGTCTATTTTATTAAGTAATTGTCTTTTTTTGATCATTTTCTCCTAAAGCATAACAAATCTATTAAATTAAGTTGACAAGGTATTCTGAGAGCTACAGAATTGCCCGCTATTTTAAGGTATAGGAGGGGTTGGGGAGCGGTCAAACCCAGCAGACTGTAAATCTGCCGCCTCGTGCTTCGCAGGTTCGAATCCTGCCCCCTCCACCAGCATGAAAATTTAACTCTCAAAATGTTCAAAAACACTTGCAATAAAGCCTTAAACGGTCTATAAACACGCTCCGAGCTTTGGGTTGTTAGTGGGTTTCGCTGTATTTTTAACTTTGTGAGTTATTAAGGTTATTTCTATCCGTTTATTCGGAACGCTCTTTTCTACCCTGAAAGTCAATGAAACTAAGGTTTTAGGCTCATATAGCTCAGGTGGTAGAGCACGTCCTTGGTAAGGACGAGGTCACCGGTTCAACTCCGGTTATGAGCTCCAGATAAAAATGCTTTTTGAATAGGAATAAAAAATGTCGAAACAAAAATTTGAAAGAACCAAGCCCCATGTGAATGTGGGCACTATAGGTCATGTTGATCATGGTAAGACAACTCTTACAGCTGCTTTAACAAAAGTAAGCTCAGAGGCTTTTGGGTCTGACTTTACCAATTTTGAGGGTATAGATAACGCTCCTGAAGAGAAAGAAAGGGGAATTACTATAGCCACATCTCACGTTGAGTATGACTCAGAAGCCAGACACTATGCACACGTGGATTGCCCGGGTCACGCTGATTATGTAAAAAATATGATTACTGGAGCTGCCCAGATGGATGGAGCAATTCTGGTAGTAAGTGCTGCTGATGGTCCGATGCCTCAAACTAGAGAGCACATTCTTCTAGCAAGACAAGTTGGAGTACAACACATAGTTGTATTTTTGAACAAAGCTGATCAGGTTGATGACGCTGAACTCATAGAACTTGTAGAAATGGAAGTTAGGGATCTACTAACTGAATATGAATTTCCGGGTGACGATACCCCAATCATAACAGGCTCCGCCTTGAAAGCCCTTGAGGGGGATGCCGACAATGTTGAAAAGATTAAAGAGCTTGTGGGTTCTTTGGATTCTTTTATACCGGAACCGGTAAGAGAGTTAGATAAGCCTTTCTTGATGCCCATTGAAGATATTTTTACTATCCAAGGTAGAGGCACTGTTGTGACTGGAAGAATTGAAAGAGGTGAAGTTAAGGTTAATGAAGAGATAGAGATTGTCGGTATAAGGGAAACCAGCAAAACTACCTGTACAGGTGTTGAGATGTTTAGAAAACTTCTGGACGAAGGTAAAGCAGGTGAAAATGTTGGTATTCTTCTTAGAGGAACTGAAAGAGATGGCGTTGAAAGAGGTCAAGTTCTAGCGAAACCAGGATCTATTACACCTCATACAAAGTTTGAAGCTCAAATCTATGTATTGACTAAGGAAGAAGGTGGTAGGCACACGCCTTTCTTTAAAGGCTATAGGCCTCAATTCTATGTTAGAACAACTGATGTAACCGGAGCTGTTGAGCTTCCTGCTGAAGTTGAAATGGTCATGCCTGGAGATGATTTGAGTATATCCGTAGAACTGATTTCTCCTGTAGCAATGGAAGAAGGAATGAACTTTGCTATTAGAGAGGGCGGACGAACTGTTGGTTCTGGGGTAGTTTCTAAAATTATTGAGTAGGCCAGTAGCTCAATTGGCAGAGCGGTGGTCTCCAAAACCACAGGTTGGGGGTTCGATTCCCTCCTGGCCTGCCAGCTTGAGCTTGGAGCTTAAAAGGCAAGAAATGAAAAATGGAAGTTAGCTTAGGATCTATGCAGAATTATTTTCGTTGGTTATTGGGTCTACTTTTTATAGGTTTGGCTATTTATGGTAATTCTTATTATTCCCTAGAACCCCTTCTGTACAGAGTCTTAGGAGTTATAGTTCTTCTTTCTATTTCGACAGGCATATTACTAACAACAATTGAAGGAAAGGGGGCTTTGAAATTAATTTTAGAATCTAGAACTGAAATAAGAAGAGTAATTTGGCCTACAAGAATAGAAACTACTCAGACTACTTTAATCGTAATAGTTGCCATTACAATCGCCGGTCTAATACTCTGGGGCTTAGATTCTTTATTTGGCTGGGTAACCGCCTCTTTACTAGGATAAATATGGCTATGGAATGGTATGTAATTCATGCTTACTCGGGTTATGAGAATAAAGTCCGTGAAGCCTTATTGGAGAGAATAGAAAGATTTAATATGGAAGAGGATTTCGGGGAAATTATGGTTCCTTCAGAAGAAGTGGTTGAACTGAGAGGGGGTCAAGAAAGAAGGATTCAAAGGAAATTTTTCCCTGGCTATGTACTAGTAAAAATGGAATTAAATGATTCTACTTGGCATTTAGTCAAAGATACGCCCAGAGTAATGGGTTTTATTGGAGGCTCTAAAGAAAAGCCTATTCCAATTAGCGAAGCAGAAGCCAAAGGCATTATGCAGCAATTAGAACATGGGGCGGAAATAGTAAAACCAAGAATAACTTTTGAACCAGGAGAAATGGTTAGGGTAATTGATGGGCCTTTTAATGACTTTAGTGGTGCTGTCGAAGAAGTTAACTATGAAAAAAGTAAGGTAAGAGTAGCTGTCCTTATATTTGGAAGATCTACCCCAGTTGAATTGGAATTTAGTCAGATAGAGAAAGCGTAATGGCAAAGCAAATTGATGGATATATTAAACTGCAGGTTCCTGCAGGCTCAGCATCTCCAAGCCCTCCTGTAGGCCCCGCTCTAGGTCAACACGGATTAAATTTAATGGATTTTTGTAATGCCTTTAATGCCAAAACCAATGATATGGAAAAGGGGTTACCTGTTCCTGTAGTAATAACCGTTTATGAAGATAAGTCTTTTGATTTTATTGTTAAGACAACTCCGGCATCGATCTTAATTAAGAAAGCTGCCGGATTGCAAAAAGGTAGTGGCACACCAAACAGTTTAAAAGTAGGAAAAGTAAGCAGAGCTCAATTAGAAGAGATAGCAAAAATTAAAGATCCCGATCTTACTGCGGCTGACATGGATGCAGCGGTTAGAACACTAGAAGGAAGTGCAAGAAGCGCTGGTATTGAGGTAAAGGGATAATGGCAAAATTAACTAAAAGACAAGAGTATTTATCTACTCTTGAAGATAAAAAATACACGCTTACTGAGGCGGTTGAATTCTTAAAATCTGGACCTAAATCTAACTTTGAAGAATCAGTAGATGTGGCCATAAATTTGGGAATAGATACCTCGAAATCTGATCAAACTGTAAGAAGCGCAACTTCTCTTCCAGCAGGAACAGGAAAAACTACAAAAGTTGCTGTTTTTGCAGAGACAGAACAGGCTCAAGAAGCAATTGAAGCAGGGGCTGATGCTGTTGGAATGGAAGATTTATCTGAGAAGATAAAAAAAGGTGAAGATGACTTTGATGTTGTTATTGCTACGCCAGATACCATGAAACTAGTAAGTCCTTTAGGAAAAATATTAGGTCCAAAAGGCACTATGCCAAATCCTAAGACCGGTACTGTAACTAAAGACATAGGAAAGGCAGTTAAAAATGCCAAAGCCGGACAAATTAGATATAGAGCGGACAAAAGCGGAATTATTCATGGAAGAATAGGTGATCTTTCTTATAGTGCAGAACAGATTCAACAAAACATAGAAACCTTGTTAGATGATTTGAAAAGAAATAAACCTGCATCTTCTAAAGGTGTTTTTATAAAGAAATTATCTATAACTTCAACCATGGGAGCGGGTATTGAATTAGACATGGCTTCGCTGAGATTTTAGAAATGAATACATATGTAAATAAATTCTTAGGTAAGGTGCGGTTAATTCGCATCTATCAAAGACCGTAGGTGTAGAACATTTGTTTTACTTAATTATGAAGGCCTACGCAGATGGAAGTGATCATAACGAAAGTTATGTTTTTGCATCCAATTTTCTAACTAAAATTTTTTAGTTAGAGGAGGATAAGATAATGCCAATGCGCATTGACGACAAGAAATTAGCAGTGAAAGAGCTAAATGAAATAGCAAATAAAGCCGTTTCAGCCGTAGCAGCCGATTATCACGGCACTTCTGTTTCTGAATTAACTAAATTGAGAGAAGAGGCTAGGAATTCTTCTGTTCATTTAAAAGTTATTAGAAATACTTTAGCTAAAAGGGCTTTAAGCGACACTAAATTTTCTTGTTTTGATGAGCTTTTGGTTGGTCCAACTATATTAGCATTTTCTTTAGATGATCATGCTAGTGCTGCCAAATTGGCAAAAAACTTTAATAAAGTCAATTCCAATTTTGTAGTTAAGGGTCTTTCTATGGGAGATTCTTTATTGGAGTTAAATAGATTAAGCGACATAGCAAATCTTCCTAATAAGGAAGAAGCTATAGCCCAGTTAGCTGGTCTATTAAATGCTCCTCTAGTTAAGTTGGTTTCGTTGTTGAATGAAATCCCTAGTAAATTAACTAGAACTTTAGCAGAAGTTAGGCAACAAAAAATACAGGCTGAATCTTAATTTTATAAATTTATTGGAGAATAAAAAATGGCATTAAGCAAAGAAGAAATTTTAGAAGCTATTTCTGAAATGAGTGTGATGGACATAGTTGATTTAATTGAGGCTATGGAAGAAAAATTTGGTGTTTCCGCGGCAGCACCGGTAGCTGCAGCAGCTGCTCCTGTGCAGGGCGAAGCAGACGATGCAGGCGAAGCCGAAGACGCAACTGGAGACCTTCATTTAGCAGAAGTCGGTGATAAGAAAGTCGATGTGATTAAAGCAGTCAGATCAATCACAGGTTTGGGTCTAAAAGACGCAAAAGGCCTTGTGGATGGTGCTCCTTCAGTTATTAAGGAAGGAATCAAAAAAACAGAAGCTGATGAATACGCTAAACAGCTTGAGGAAGCGGGAGCTAAAGCAGAATTTAAATAACCATTAATAATTAATAATTTTTAAATTAAAAAGAGGTATTTATGGCATTTTCGTACACTGAAAAGAAAAGAGTAAGGCGTAGCTTTGAAAAGATATCAAGCGTTATGGATTTACCTAATCTTTTAGCTACACAATTAGAATCTTATGAACATTTTCTTCAAAGAGAAGCTGATCCTCTAAAAAGGAAAAGACAGGGTTTAGAGTTCGTTTTAAATTCAATCTTTCCTATTGAAAGTCATAATGGACTTGCAAGAATGGAATTCTCTAGTTATGAATTAGGAGAACCTATATTTGATGAAAGGGAATGTAAGTTAAAAGGAATTACCTATGAAGCTTCTCTTCACATAAATTGCGATCTTTTTTTTATTGATAAAGAAACTGAAAAATTAAAAGAAGGGAAATCTCAAAAAGTTTACTTGGGAACAGTACCATTAATGACTGATCATGGAAGCTTTGTAATTAATGGAACTGAAAGAGTAGTTGTTTCTCAGTTACATCGCTCACCTGGATTATTCTTTGATCACGATAAAGGTAAAAGTCATGCCTCAGGGAAAGTTTTATATGGTGCTCGTATAATTCCTTATAGGGGCTCCTGGCTGGACTTTGAGTTTGACGCCAAGGATCTTGTGTATGTGAGAATAGACAGGAGAAGAAAACTCTTCGCTTCAATTTTACTTAAAGCTTTAGGGTTTTCTAACCAAGAAATTTTAGAAAATTTCTACGAAACCGAAAAATTCAAGATAAAACCAAACAACGTCTTCCAACTTCAATTATTGCCAAAAAGATTAATGGGGAGAATCACTCCTATCGATATTTCATCTAAAAATGAAGTCATTATTAAGAAAGGAGAAAGAATAAGCGCTAGACATATTAGAAAAATTGAAAGTGCCAAAATAAAATATTTGGATTACGATCAAAATAACCTGGAATCAATGGTTCTCGCCAAAGATATCGTAGATAAAACAACTGGTGAGATTGCTTTGTCATGCAACACCTTGATAGATGAAGACGTTTTGTCAATCATTCAATCCTTAGGCTTGAAAGAAATAGAAACCCTTTATATTAATGACTTGGAATCTGGACCATATATGGCCGATACGCTAAGGGCAGATTCAACTACAAATGAAATAGAGGCCCTAGTTGAAATATATAGGATGATGAGACCGGGTGAACCTCCCACAAAGGAGGCAGCTACAACCTTATTTCAAAGTCTATTCTTTAATCCTGAAAGATATGATTTGTCTGATGTGGGGAGGATGAAATTTAATAAAAGATTGAGCAGACCTTCTATAGAGGGAAATAGTGTTCTTGATAAAGAAGACATTGTTGATTCATTAAAAACTCTAGTTGCAATTAGAAACGGTAAAGAACAAGTTGACGACATAGATCATTTAGGTAATAGACGAGTTAGATCAGTTGGAGAGATGGTTTCTAATCAATACAGAATTGGTTTGATTCGAGTTGAAAGAGCAGTTAGAGAAAGATTAACAACAGCAGAAGCTGATGACTTAGGACCGCAAGATCTAATTAATGCCAAGCCTGTTTCAGCTGCTATTAAGGAATTCTTTGGGTCTAGTCAGTTATCTCAATTCATGGATCAGGTGAATCCTTTAGCAGAAGTTACTCACAAAAGAAGGGTTTCTGCCTTAGGACCAGGCGGTCTGACTAGAGAAAGAGCTGGTTTTGAGGTAAGAGATGTACATCCAACTCACTACGGCAGAGTTTGCCCGATAGAAACACCAGAAGGACCAAATATAGGTTTGATAAATTCACTAGCTGCTTTTGCGAGAACAAATGAATATGGTTTCTTAGAAAGCCCCTTTAGAAAAGCTAAAGCAGGGAAAGTGACGGATGAATTTGAGTACCTATCTGCTATTGAAGAAGGAGATTTCGTAATAGCACAAGCAAGTGCTCTTTTAGATAATAGAAATAGATTCATTGAAGAATTAGTTCCTGTTAGATATAAAAATGAATTTTCACTCATGCCCCCTGAAAGAGTGGACTTTATGGATGTATCTCCTCAACAAGTTGTTTCAGTAGCTGCTTCGCTTATTCCTTTTTTAGAGCATGATGATGCAAACAGAGCATTAATGGGATCAAATATGATGAGACAAGCAGTACCAACACTACAAACGGATACACCCTTGGTAGGAACAGGCATGGAAAGAGTTGTTGCTCGAGATTCTGGATCTTGTGTGATAGCAATAAGGGGAGGTGTTATAGAGAGTGTTGATGCCAGCAGAATAGTAGTAAGGGTAAATGAGAAAGAGATAAAACCAGGAGATTCTGGAGTTGATATTTATAACATTATTAAATATACAAGATCTAATCAGACAACATGCATTAACCAAAGACCGATAGTTTCAGAGGGGGATAAGGTAAGAAAGAACGATATTTTAGCTGATGGTCCCTCTGTTGATTTGGGAGAGCTTTCTTTGGGACAAAATATAAGAATAGCTTTCATGCCTTGGCATGGATATAACTTTGAAGACTCAATCCTCATATCAGATAGGCTTGTCAGTGAAGATAAATTTACCAGTATTCATATCCAGGAGCTTACTTGTATAGCCAGAGATACAAAGTTGGGAGCAGAAGAAATATCAGGAGACATTCCTAATGTTGGCGATTCAGCTTTATCTAAGCTGGATGAATTTGGGATTGTTCACATAGGAGCAGAAGTAAAAGCTGGAGATATCTTGGTAGGGAAAGTAACTCCAAAAGGGGAGACACAATTGAGCCCAGAAGAAAAATTGTTAAGAGCAATTTTTGGTGAAAAAGCTTCTGATGTTAAAGATAGTTCATTAAGAGTGCCCTCTGGGGGTGATGGAACTATTATTGATGTTCATGTGTTTACAAGGGAAGGTTTAGAAAAAGATGGAAGAGCATTAGATATTGAAGAGTCTGAATTAATAGAAATAAAAAAGGATATAGATGAAGAACTTAGCATAATTGAGGCCGCTACATTTTCAAGGTTAGAGAACTTATTAATAGGGAAAAAAGTAGCCTCTGGTAAAGGTTTTTCTAAGGGCTCGGCTATAAAGAAAGAACATCTAGATGAAGTTCCTAAAAATGATTGGTTTAAAATAAGATTTCAAAATGAATCTGTAAACAAACAAGTTAAAGAGATCGAATCAAATCTTAATCAGTACAGAGAGAAGCTTAAAGAAATTTTTAAGGGAAGGAAAAATAAGGTAGCTAGTGGAGATGATCTAGCTCCAGGTGTCTTGAAAGTTGTAAAAGTTTATTTGGCTATTAAAAGAAGAATCCAACCTGGAGATAAGTTAGCTGGTAGACATGGCAACAAGGGAGTTATTTCTGTGATTATGCCCATGGAGGATATGCCCTATGATGAAAATGGAGAACCAGTAGACATAGTTCTTAATCCTCTAGGAGTACCTTCAAGGATGAATGTTGGACAAGTTCTTGAAACCCATCTTGGCTGGGCAGCTAAAGAGCTAGGTACAAAAATTAAAAAATTGATTGAAGAGGGTGAGAAGGTTAAAGAAATAAAATCTTTATTGAATCAAATTTATGGAAATGAAGTCAGCAAAAATTTAGATTCTCTTAAAGACAGCGAAATTCTGGATTTAGCCAAAAATTTAAAAAATGGAGTACCTATGGCTACACCTGTCTTTGATGGAGCCAAAGAATCTGAGGTTAAAGATATGCTTGAGTTAGCCGGGTTACCATTAAGTGGCCAATGTAAACTTTATGATGGGAGAACTGGTGAGGAATTTGATAGACCCATAACTATTGGGTATATGTACATACTTAAGTTAAATCATCTTGTTGAAGACAAAATGCATGCTAGATCAACAGGAAGTTACAGTCTAGTTACACAACAACCGTTAGGTGGAAAAGCCCAGTTTGGAGGGCAAAGATTCGGTGAAATGGAAGTTTGGGCTTTGGAAGCTTATGGAGCAGCTCATACCCTTCAAGAAATGTTGACAGTCAAGTCTGATGATGTGAGTGGCAGAACTAGAGTGTATAAAAACCTTGTTGATGGAAATTTTGAAATGGAGGCTGGAATTCCAGAGTCTTTTAATGTTTTAACCAAGGAAATACGTTCACTGGGAATTGATATTGATCTTGAGTCAGTTGAGAAGTAGGAGAATAGGAATGAAGGATTTAATCAATGTACTAAGAGATCAGGGTCATGGGGTTGAATATAACTCCATTAGAGCTGGACTTGCTTCGCCCCAACAAATCAGATCCTGGTCCTATGGGGAAGTGAAAAAACCTGAAACTATAAATTATCGAACTTTTAAACCTGAAAGAGATGGATTATTTTGCTCAAAAATATTTGGTCCCATAAAGGATTATGAATGTATTTGTGGTAAATATAAAAGAATGAAACATCGCGGTGTGGTTTGTGAGAAGTGTGGTGTAGAAGTAACCTTATCTAAAGTTAGAAGAGAAAGGATGGGGCATATAGAGTTAGCAGCCCCAGTAGCTCATATTTGGTTTTTGAAATCTCTTCCTTCGAGAATCGCTTTAGCCCTAGATTTAACTTTAAGAGATCTTGAGAGAGTTCTATATTTCGAATCTTTTATTGTAATTGATCCTGGAATGACTGATTTAGATCCAGGGCAATTACTTTCAGATGAAGAATATTATGAGTCTTTAGAGCAATGGGGTGATGAATTTGAAGCAGGAATGGGAGCTGAATCAGTACAAAAATTACTAAACGAACTCGATTTAGATTCTGAAATATCTTCTCTTCAAGAAGAACTTCCAAATACAAAATCTGAAGCAAAAATAAAGAAAATTACTAAGAGGCTTAAGTTATTAAAATCCTTCAAAGAATCAGGTAATAAGCCTGAATGGATGGTTATGGAAGTTTTGCCTGTTTTACCTCCTGATTTAAGACCTTTGGTACCTCTTGAGGGAGGAAGGTTTGCAACCTCAGATTTAAATGATCTTTATAGAAGGGTTATTAATAGAAATAATAGGCTAAAAAGATTACTTGATCTTAATGCTCCAGACATAATTACTAGAAATGAAAAGAGAATGTTACAAGAATCTGTTGATGCACTTTTGGATAATGGTAGAAGAGGAAGGGCAGTTACAGGTTCAAACAAAAGACCACTTAAATCTCTAGCAGACATGATTAAAGGAAAGCAAGGAAGGTTTAGACAAAATTTATTAGGTAAAAGGGTGGATTACTCTGGAAGGTCAGTAATAGTTGTAGGACCTACTTTAAAACTACATCAATGTGGTCTTCCTAAAAAAATGGCTTTGGAACTATTTAAACCATTTGTCTTTGGAAGGCTCCAGCAATTAGAGATGGCTAGTACCATCAAATTAGCAAAAAAGATGGTAGAGAGAGAAGAAGCTGAAGTTTGGGATATCCTAGCAGAAGTGATTAGAGAACATCCTGTATTGTTAAATAGAGCACCAACCTTACACAGGCTAGGAATTCAAGCTTTTGAACCTGTTTTAGTTGAAGGTAAGGCAATTCAATTACACCCTCTAGTTTGTAAGGCTTATAACGCAGATTTTGATGGTGATCAAATGGCTGTTCATGTTCCGCTAACACTAGAAGCACAACTAGAATGCAGAGCACTTATGATGGCCACAAATAATATACTTTCGCCAGCAAATGGAAAGCCAATAATAGACCCTTCTCAGGATGTAGTTCTAGGCATCTATTACATGACTAGAGAAAAAGTAAATGCAAAAGGGGAAGGCCAGGTTATGTCTTCTCCAGAAGAAGCAAATAGAGCTTTCCAACTAAATGCAGTAGATCTTCATGCAAAAATAAAGGTTAGATTAAGACCAAATAAAATACCCGATGAAGATACAGAAATAATCGAAACAACCCTTGGTAGAACTTTATTGTACGAACTATTGCCTGAAGGAATGCCCTTTAATCTTGTTAATACTACACTCGATAGTAAGGCAATCTCCAGTTTAATTGATGTTTGTTACAGAAAATCTGGTCTCAAAAAGACAGTAATTTTTGCAGATAGGTTAATGTATTTAGGTTATGAGTTCTCCACGAAATCAGGGGCTTCTTTATGTGTAGATGACTTTGTGATACCTGAAGAAAAAAACGATTATGTTAACGAAGCTGAAAATGAAGTGAAAGATATTGAAGCCCAATTTGCATCAGGTCTTGTTACCAAAGGTGAAAAATACAACAAAGTCATAGATATTTGGTCTAGAGCTAATGAGATGATTGCTAAATCTATGATGGATAATATTTCTTCTGAAGAAATAACTGATTCTGAAGGAAATGTTGTTATTAGCGATTCATTTAATTCAGTCTTTATGTTTGCTGACTCCGGAGCTAGAGGTTCACCTGCTCAGATAAGGCAGTTAGCTGGCATGAGAGGTCTAATGGCTAAACCTGATGGTTCTATAATTGAGACTCCGATTACAGCTAATTTTAGAGAGGGCCTCACAGCTCAACAGTACTTCATTTCAACTCATGGAGCTCGCAAGGGCTTAGCTGATACAGCTCTTAAAACTGCAAATTCTGGGTATTTGACTAGAAGGCTAGTTGATGTAGCACAAGACTTAGTTTTAAGTGAAGATGATTGTGGAACATCTAAAGGTGTAGTTATGAGACCTATCATTGATGGAGGAGAAGTAATAGTTCCTTTAGGAGACAGAGTTTTGGGCAGAACAGTTGCAGAAAAAGTCTTAGGGACTAATAAAAAAGATGTCTTAATAAAAGAAGGAACCATCATTGATGAAGATTTAATAGACAAATTAGATGAACTCGGAGTATATGAAATAAAAGTAAGGTCAACTATACATTGTGAGACTTTTTATGGAGTTTGTACTAAGTGCTATGGGAGAGACTTAGGAAGAGGTCATGATTCAAATGTAGGTGAAGCCGTTGGAATAGTTGCTGCTCAGTCTATAGGTGAGCCTGGAACTCAATTAACGATGAGAACTTTTCACATAGGTGGTGCGGCTTCTGGTACTTCTGCAGAAGATAATGTTGAAGCAGGCATCGATGGAAAGATTGTCTATGATTGTAGAACTATTAAAAGAAAAGATAATACCTTTATAGCTTTAACACAATCTTCAGAATTAAATGTCGAAGATAAGGATGGAAGAGTAATTGAAAGATATAAGATACCTTACGGAACAACCCTAAACTTCAAAAGTGGTTCTAAAATTAAACAAGGGGATATCTTAGCTAAATGGGATCCATTAACTAGGCCTATAATCGCAGAAGTCGGCGGTAAAGCGAAGTTCGTTGACATAGAAGATGGGATAACAGCTAGACTTAAAACAGATGAGCTAACAGGTCTTTCTAATATTGAGATTATAGATATAACAGAAAGGGCTAAAGGTGAAGCCCAAGAAAAGAAACCTGCTATTCATATAGTTGATGCTAGAGGAAAAGAAAAGAGTATTCCTGATTCAGATGTACCAGCAATTTATACTCTTCCAGGCAATGCATTTATTCAGCTCAACGATGGTCAAGACATTGAATTAGGTAGTGTATTGGCTAGGGTATCTCAGGAGTCTGCAAAAACTAAAGACATTACTGGAGGTCTTCCTAGAGTTGCAGATTTATTTGAGGCTAGAAAACCTAAAGAATCGGCTATCCTAGCTCAGGCTAGTGGAGTAATTTCTTGGGGTAAACCTACTAAAGGTAAAGAAAGATTGGTTATTACTAATGAATCTGGAGAAGAATTAGCCACTCTCATTCCCAAGACTAGGCATATAAATGTGTTTGAAGGTGAGAAGATAGAAAAGGGTGATGTAGTTTCTGACGGGCCTTTAAGTCCGCATGATATTTTGGAACTAAGAAGCCTAGAAGAACTTACTGAATATGTCGTAAGCGGTATACAAGAAGTTTATAGACTCCAAGGAGTAACTATTAATGAAAAACATATTGAAGTGATATTAAGGCAGATGCTTCGCAAAGTTGAAATAATTGATGCTGGAGATTCTGATTTTATTTTAGGAGAACAAGCCGAACTTTCTAAAGTTAGGGAAACCAATCAAGAACTTTCTAAAAGTAAGAAAGCAGAAATTAAATATAAAAGATTATTGTTAGGTATAACAAAAGCCTCTCTTGCTACTGATTCATTTGTTTCCGCTGCTTCTTTCCAAGAAACAACTAGAGTTTTGACTGAGGCTGCAACTACGGGTAGAAGAGATAACTTAAGAGGTCTAAAAGAAAATGTAGTCGTAGGTAGGTTAATTCCTGCTGGTACTGGCCTTGCCATGATGAAAGAGGAAAAGATTGAAGAAGAAGTTGAGAGTATTGATCTTGAAGAAGCTCTAAGTCAGGCATTGAGTGAAGAAGAAATAGAGTAATTGATTGACGCAGCTACTAGCTATACTTAAAATGCGCGACCTTAAATTTTTACAAGAAAAAAAATGTCAACTGTAAATCAACTTATAAGAAAACCTAGGAAAAGAAAGAAATTAAAGACAGATGTTCCTGCCTTAAAAGGTTCTCCTCAAAAACGAGGTGTCTGTACTAGGGTTTATACAACAACACCAAAGAAACCCAATTCGGCTTTAAGAAAAGTTTGTAAGGTTAGGTTAACTTCTGGATTTGAAGTCATTTCTTATATAGGTGGAGAGGGGCATAACCTTCAAGAGCACTCTGTAGTTCTTATCCGAGGAGGGAGGGTAAAAGACTTACCTGGAGTTAGATATCACACTGTAAGAGGTACTTTAGATGCAGCTGGTGTGGATGATAGAAAACAGAGAAGATCCAAATATGGTGCTAAAATGTCTAGAAGAAAAGCAGCTCCGAAAAGAAAAATACTTCCAGATCCAAAATATGGAAATTTGAAGGTAGCTAAATTCATGAACCAAATTATGAAAAATGGTAAGAAATCACTGGCTGAAGGAATCGTATATGGAGCTTTGAATGAGATTGAAGCCAAATCTAAAAAAGAGCCTGTAGAGGTTTTTGAAAAAGCTCTTGAAGAAGTCGGCCCAGTTGTAGAAGTAAAAGCAAGAAGAGTTGGGGGGGCAACTTATCAAGTTCCTTTAGAAGTTAGACCCTCTAGACGTCAAGCCTTAGCGATGCGCTGGCTAGTTAATAGTGCTAGGTCAAGGCCAGAAAAAACAATGACCCTAAAGTTAGCAAATGAATTACTTGATGCTTCAGAAGGCAGGGGAGAAGCCATCAAGAAGAAAGAGGATACTCACCGTATGGCAGAAGCTAATAGGGCATTCTCACATTTTAGATTTTAACAACAAATAATCAGAAGAAAAAAATGGCTAGATCTACTGCATTAGAACTGTATAGAAATATTGGGATATGCGCTCA
>LUMJ01000748.1_pt1 | contig 24844 bp, 25 predicted proteins | sample 729631 | NCBI WGS metagenome assembly LUMJ01 (sample SAMN03860266, study PRJNA289734) | marine metagenome | biome: seawater column; feature: ocean; material: water; isolation source: Red Sea water column Station 22 - depth 500m | place: Saudi Arabia: Red Sea | collected 2011-10-15 | depth 500 m
CAATGAACTTATGCCATTGCCAATTCATCTTTCTCATCGCCTGGTCGAACGGATGACAGACCTGCGAAAAGATGGGTCCATCCCTTGGTTGCGGCCCGACAGTAAATCACAGGTATCTGTGGCATATGAAAATGGGAATCCAGTTGCAATTACGAAAGTCGTTATTGCCACACAGCATAATGATATGTTGGACCAATTTGAGAATGAATCTGCCGAACATGATTTTGTTGAATCTGAAATGATAGAAAAAGTAATCAAGCCCGTATTGGATGAGTGCGGATTACCCTATGAAGAAGAATTTATTGTGAATGGAACTGGTCGATTTGTTTTTGGTGGCCCTGAAGCAGATACAGGATTAACTGGACGGAAAATCATCGTAGATACATACGGTGGCTATGCCCCCCATGGCGGTGGTGCATTCTCCGGAAAAGATCCTTCAAAAGTGGACCGTTCTGCAGCCTACATGGCTCGCTATATTGCCAAAAATATTGTAGCTGCCGGATTGGCTGATAAATGTGAAGTGCAGCTTTCATATAGTATTGGCGTGGCAGAACCCACCTCATTTTATGTGAAATCACTGGGAACGAGCGACCTTTCTAATGCAGAGTTGACTGAAGTAGCCAAAACTGTATTTCCTGTTCGTCCCGGTGGCATCATTGACCACTTAAAATTAAAACATCCCCGGTATAGACCAACAGCCGCCAATGGACATTTTGGCCGCGAAAATGAGTTGTTCACCTGGGAGAAAACAGATATGGTTGATGCATTGAAATCAGCCGTTGCTGAAAGGAATTAATCATGGCTTTAGCAGAAATGACTCAAACCGATCGATTGCCCTATAAAGTGAAAGATATCTCTTTAGCTGAATGGGGACGAAAAGAAATCACATTAGCCGAAGCAGAAATGCCAGGCTTAATATCAATTCGTGAAGAATACGGCCCTTCTCAACCATTGGCAGGCGCGCGAATCGCAGGCTGTTTGCATATGACCATTCAAACAGCGGTATTGATTGAAACATTGGTGGAACTGGGTGCTGAGGTGACATGGTCATCCTGCAATATTTTTTCAACACAGGACCATGCCGCTGCGGCCATCGCTGCAACCGGTGTTCCGGTATATGCATGGAAAGGTATGACCGATGAAGAATTTGATTGGTGCATCGAGCAAACATTGTTTGCTTTCTCTGATGGTCAATCGCTCAATATGATTTTGGATGATGGGGGCGATCTAACCAATATGGTGTTGGATGACTTTCCTGAATTGGTTGCCAACATTAAAGGATTATCCGAAGAAACTACGACCGGTGTGCATCGATTATATGATCGTGTAAAAAATGGTACGCTCACCATGCCGGCGATCAATGTGAATGATTCAGTTACGAAATCAAAATTTGATAATAAATACGGATGTAAAGAATCTTTGGTAGATGCCATTCGCCGTTCTACGGATGTAATGATGGCGGGTAAAGTAGCTGTTGTTGCTGGTTATGGTGATGTGGGTAAAGGATCTGCTGCTTCATTGCGCGGTGCGGGTGCTCGCGTAATTGTAACAGAAATTGATCCCATTTGTGCACTGCAAGCGGCCATGGATGGATATCCGGTTAAACGGATGGAAACGGCCATACCGGAAGCGGATATTGTAGTGACGGCTACTGGCAATAAAGATATTGTAGAAGGCCGTCATTTTGAAGCCATGAAAGATAAAACCATTGTCTGTAATATTGGTCATTTCGATAATGAAATTGATATGGCATGGCTAAATGAAAAATATGGTCATACGAAAGATGAAATCAAACCTCAGGTAGATAAATATACGCTCAATGGTAACGATATCATTGTTTTGGCTGAAGGCCGATTGGTGAATTTAGGATGTGCAACTGGTCATCCATCATTCGTCATGAGTAATTCATTCTCGAACCAAACCTTGGCCCAGATTGAACTATGGACTAATAGCGAAAACTATGATAACGATGTATATGTATTGCCCAAACACTTGGACGAAAAAGTAGCTATGCTCCACTTGAAAAAATTGGGTGTAGAATTAACTGAACTCCGAGAAGACCAAGCAGAATACATTGGCGTAACGGTAGAAGGTCCATTTAAATCGGAGCAATACCGCTACTAATCGATCATCGTTTTTAATTATTTTTACAAAAGAGTCCCAAATATTTTGGGGCTCTTTTTTTTTGTGGAAAAAGGGCATCCCTTTTAGTATGAAAATGGTACGCAAAAATTATAAATCTATCCGCTCCAGATTCTATGTGGGTCTATTTTCCCTTTTTGTATTGAGTTGTGATTTTCAGAATACAATGGGATTTGAAATGCCTACTTGGTTTCTTGATTTGCAATTTCCATTGGTTCAAAAAAAGTATTCATTGGGAGGAATGGTGAATAATGAGCAGATATTCTCGACTCCTGATAGTATCGGTATGCAGCTAGTTCTTGAAGGAATACTTCCTGATACAACCATAGGATCGGATATTCTTGAAGTGGAATTGAACCAAAAAATTGAATACACACAACCGGCCACGAATTCACCTAATTTTTCTTTTTCCTTAGATACAACTATTGATATTCCCCCAATAACGATTGCCCCTAACGCTCAGTTAACAAATAGCAGCGGTAATATCTTCTCTATTCCTCCAACCACAAATCAAACTGTAAGTCAATCAGTATGGAATGCCATTGCATCTACTATCGATACAACGATTCAAATCATTATTGATTTTCCAGATATTCCACCTAGCCAATTACCAAGTTTCGTTAAATCAGTCAATGGCATGGTTATTCAATCTGATAATGGATCAAATATTAGTGATTTTGTAACTACGGTCACAAATGATGGTGTTCCTACAAATGTGACCAATCCCACAGTTGGATTGGTTACCGATATTGCGTCGCCGCCCAAATCATTGGCCAATCATACTCAATCTACATTAGTAAAGGATGCCAACTTTGGGCCAGAAACAACTTCGTTGAGCCAAGACAGTTTAGGAACTGCAATCCGAGTAGATATTGGGTTTGGTATTGCCACCACGAACAACGCCACCGTAACTATTAATGCTGGTGATAAAGTACAAGTAAAGCTCGCTGTTCGGTTACGAATTGCTGGTGTGGATTCGGCGATTGTTCAGCTGTCAAATTCCGAATTACCTATAAGCCTACCCAAAATCAATTTTCCTTCAGAAATTGAGATTTATGGGGGCAAATTAAAATCTCCCAGCACATTTGAGGTGAATGAGGTCAATATTAAAAGTTTATCCAGCACATATCCATTTAATGTGGATTTTGATATGAATTTCAGAAATTTTGTTCCTCCGGTTGGTAAAGAAGCCACAAAAATTGACACGGTCTTGAAGAAAGGGGTCACCATTACTAAAGTATATAAATTGGATGATTATACATTTACAAATCCTGCCGGAAGTGACCAGGCACTGACTGAATTAACATTGGATGTATCTGCTGTATTGCCCTCTCAAACCTCAAAAATGCCACTAGATGGTTCAAATATCGGAAATATTTCTTTGGATATTTCAATGAAAAAACTTCATTTCGAAACACTGGAGGCAAATATCATTCAAGAATTTCCTCCTACTACTTTTGAAATATCAGCTATGCCATTAGGATTTTCAGGTATGGAATTTGTCAATACGAAACTTGAGATTGAAATGAACAATGGTATCCGTCTACCTGTTGTGCTTGATTTTGATATGGAGGGTATTAATCAGATGGGAGAATCCATGAAAGTGAATGCATTATCCACATTGGCAAAACCTACTGATTCGGGAGATACGACAAAAACAATTGTTCGACTATCCAATGAAGGGACAACTACCCTAAAGTATAAAACTCCTTCATCAGTAGCGTACTATGATAGCACTACTTTGGCACCAAAAACAGGTGAGAGTACAGTTGTAGATCTAATGTCCTCTAACCCAGCTATATTTAAAGTTAATTCTAGGGCGCGTATCGATGGAAGAGGCACTATAGAAGCCAATATGTTTATTGGCGGTAAATATAGAATGCTAGCCCCATTTGAAGTGATAATGGCACCCATGACATTTATTTCGGTCACCAATTCCCCCGTACAGGAAATGCATTATACCAATCGTAATCAAATCCGATCTACGTTACAAGCAGCAAAAATTAATTTGACCGTAGAAAATAAAATTCCATCCGGTGGTGAATTATCTATGCTTATGTCAAATACAGGTTATTTCCCTTTGGATACCTCTGAAGCAGCTTTAAGTGCATTTAAAGATTCCATGGTGGTGAAATTAAATTGGGCTAATACTGATAGGGTTTATATAATTTCCCAATGTGATCTTCTGAATCCAGCCAATGGTAATTATTTTATTTTTGATGTAATGGATGATTTTTCAGACTGTGTTAATGGGATGGCTTATTTAATAAAAAACTCCGGGTCAGGTATTGATACGGTAGTTTCTTATGTAGATACATTAATTAAAATACCATTACCAGATCCATTAAGTTTTTATCCTGCCACGAATTCAGGAGTACATGCTGGACAGGTTAAGGATCCAGGAGTGGCTAGTTATACAACTCCAATAAGTAAAGATAAGGTTCGATTAATGACCAATCCTGGACAGCCTTATATGGCGCCTAGATTTTACTTATCAGGGTCTGATGGGAAAAAAGTTTATTTGTCTACTGCCGATTATATTGATATTAATTCAAACATCACTTTTAATTTGAGCAGCACGGGTATTACAAGTGGAGTCCCAAATGAAATTGTGGTCAAATATCCCAATGGAGGGCAGACCTTGGATAAGGATAATCCGATAACGATCAAGTGGGAGACATTCGGTACGGTTGATTTTGTGAATGTGGCTTATTACGCAGGCACAAATCCAGATATGACCAAGGATCAAGGGTGGACAGATATTTCAACTGAATTAAAAAATGTAGGCTCTTTGGCTTGGACGCCCAGCGCGACCAGTGGAATCAATTCAATGGAAGCTAGTTTAAGAGATAGCGTAAGAATTCGTATCCAATCGACGGATGGAAAGACTGTGGATATGTCAGGTTGGTATTTTAGTATAAGTCATGGGGGAAGTCAAGAATCAAATAGTGAGGTCGTTTCAATCACAAAACAAAAAAGAAAGACTATGTTTTGAATAGGTGTTATTCAGTACTTATTATTCTTTTGATTGGGACTTTAAGCGCTCAGAAGCAGGATCCAAGATCTGTTGCTCTTGCTGGTGCTACCACTACAATTGCCGATGGCATTTATGCAGTGGGATTTAATCCAGGATTGATTGCATTTCAAAAGGAAAAGCCATTCATGATACAGTTAGGGGGCCTTGATTTCGGAATAAGAAATAACTATTTATCAATGGCAGCTATGAAAGTCTTGAGTGGTGATACATTGGATAATGATGAAAAAACTTCAATGATCAACCGACTTGAAAATAGAGATGGACTTAAATTTGATATGAATGGCCAAATTGCTATTCCTGGAATCAATTATGCCTCCGGAAATATGGCAATTACTTCCAATTTTATGTATATGAGCTCTTATGCAATTCCAGCGGGAATGGCTCGTTTAATGCTTGAAGGAAATGGCAATAATCCTGATGTAGATATGACTTTTGGAATGGAGATTATGGGTGTTAACGAGATAGGCTTTTCATTTGCAATACCTTACGAATCCTTTGCAGTCGGTTTCACACTAAAATACCTTCAAGGGTTATTTTATATGGGGATTGATCCAGATTCCAGTCATGCCAATTTTATAACCAGACCAGATGCGGTATATGGATCAGGTACTTATTTTCTTCGCCAAGGGTATGGAGGGGCAGGTTATGGACTGGATATTGGCGTTGCCTCGAAGCAGATAAATGGTATGCGTTTTGGTGTCTCCTTGATCAATGCACTTGGGACGATTGGTTGGAATAAACCTTCCTTTATTAAGGATTTAATAGAATACCCATTTAAGTGGAAAGGAGAACGTTTGTCAGACGAAGTGGCGGTAGTTTATTCCTACAAAATAGATTCACTTCGTGCTGACAACCTATCAGGAGGATCCATTGTTACATCTGAATCAAAGGTAGTCAAAAATTTGGATGAGAATGGCAAAGTAAAAGAATTTAATATACGTTATCCGGCCACTCTTCGATTTGGGGCTTCTTATAAAAAGGATGATTTACTCCTCAGTTCAGATTTAACTACGGGATTTGAAAATCGATTGTATGCCAATTCGAGGTGGCGATGGGCCATGGGTGCAGAACTTCAACGATTCCCGGCCATGCCCTTGCGGATGGGATTCGCGTGGGAAGGAATGGATCGAACTGAATTGGGTATGGGTGTCGGATTCCATGGCGGTCCGGTGATGATTGACCTGGCATTCTCATTTCGGAATGGATTATGGATTCACTCCATGAAAGGATTAAATGTGTCTCTCGGATTTACCATGACCAGTTTTAAAGGGAGAAAAGAAAAGAGCGATGGCCTAGATAGCGGCCCCTCGCCAGTGCCGGAGGAATCACTTCCGAGCGAGAATGAGTAGCAAAATGCCACCGATGGAAAATAACACATTCCCCATCCACGCCGATGTCATGGGAGACATGACGCCATTATACCCCATAGACATGCCAAACTTGATAAAGGCATAATAAATAAATATCACAAATATACCCATCCCTGCCCCGAAGGATAGTCCACCTTTCGCTTTCATGACTACCAAAGGAAGGCCAAATAAAACGACAATTAAATTGGTAAATGCGAAGGAGACTTTAAATAATCGATCTACTTCCCACTTGGTGGTATCCACACCGTTGGCTTTCAGTTGTTGAATCCGTGCAGTAAGATCGGCAAAACTCATTTCTTCCGGTGTTTTGGATTGCTGGGTAATATCGTATGGGGTGAAGTTTAATTCCAAAAGCGTATCCCCTTTGGACATGGTCATTTGACGCACTTCTCCAGCCGGTGTGAATTCTCGGATCGAGAAATCATTTACCTTCCATGTATTTAGAGAATCGAGCCATTCAATGCCCCGGGCATCCATGCGCTGGGTGACGATGCCTTGATCTAAAGAAATGGCTGTAATGGCACGGCCGACCGTTGTTTCCACTTTATAACGCCCGATAGAAATATGGGTTGTTTCATTCTTTTGCAGGAAGACATTCCGCAATTCTTTCTGCGCCTTTACACGGGACCGCCGCTTCATGTATTCCCGTTCAATATTAAACCGGACTTCATTTCCTTTACTCACCCACGTATTATCCAATTCGAATGAAATAAAACTCACAATAAGTCCAATGGATGTAATGGGAATAGCAATGCGGTAGAGGCTGATTCCTGTAGCTTTCATGGCAGTCAATTCATTTCGCTTAGCCAGAAGCCCCACACTGAATACGGTGGAAATAAGCATGGACATGGGTAGACCGATATTCAAAAACCACGGAATGGCATAAATGTAATATTTAATAGTAATCTTGGCAGGGATCCCATTATCGATAAATCGATCCAGGTTTTCAATGAGATCCACAATGAGGATGACACACAAAAATCCCAGCAAGGTCATGGATAAGGTGACCAAGAATTGGCGAATGATATATAAATCGAGTCTTTTCATCGAAATAGGATTAGTAATTAAGCATGGAATTTCGGTATAATTCGCAACTTTTTTAAGAGAATGAAATGAATTTGTTGGAAAATATTAATAACGGAATTTCTGCCTTCGCAGGGTTTATGTGGGGTTTGCCCCTGTTGATATTGCTCTTAGGCGGCGGTATCTTTTTCTCCATTTATAGTCGGTTTGTGCCATTTAAGTATTTTCGGCATGGTGTCAATATCCTTCTTGGACGATATAATGACCCAAATGATCCCGGAGAAATTACACATTTTCAGGCTTTGTCCAGCGCATTGGCCAGTACAGTGGGGTTGGGAAATATCAGTGGTGTGGCCATTGCCATCCAAATGGGTGGTCCTGGTGCATTATTCTGGATGTGGGTGAGTGCTGTGGTGGGCATGTCCACAAAATTTTTTTCATGTACTCTTTCCATTTTATTTCGCGGCAAGGATGATGCGGGTCAGATCCAAGGCGGTCCCATGTATTATATTGAAAATGGATTGGGCAAAAAATTCAAACCATTATCTATTCTATTTAGTCTGGCCGGTTTGGTGGGGTGTACGGTCATGTTTCAATCCAATCAATTGGCAGATATTATTCGAAATCAGGTTTTCGAACCCAATGGATGGTTTGCAGATAATGTCATGACAGGGAATCTGACCCAAGGGTTGATTATGGCATTTTTAACGGGATTAGTAATTTTTGGCGGGATTAAAAGAATCGGTCAAGTAGCATCCTTAATGGTCCCTATCATGGTTGTCCTTTATTTATTTTCAGGATTGTTGGTGATTTTTAATCACATTACAGAAATTCCATCTCTATTCGGATTGATTATTCATGATGCATTCACCGGAGATGCGGTAATGGGTGGCGCTGTAGGTGCAGTAATTGTGGCGGGAGTTCGCCGAGCTTTATTCTCAAATGAAGCGGGATTGGGAACTTCGGATATGGCCCATGGTGCGGCCATGACAAAAGAACCGATCCGTGAAGGATTGGTAGCCATGATCGAACCCTTCATCGATACCATTGTGGTCTGTACCATTACGGCCATGGTGATTTTGGCATCCGGGGTCTGGGAGCAAGAAGGGTTAAATGGGGTCACCATGACCACCACCGCATTTATTAAAGAATTAGGCGGGTTCGGAAAATTCCTTTTGCTTGCTGCTGTCCTCACCTTTAGTATTTCTACCATGATGAGTTATTCCTATTATGGCAGTAAATGCAGCGGTTACTTGTTCGGGACGAAAAGTATTTTCTTTTATAGGTGTTTTTATATTGTGACCATTGTTGTGGGTGCCATGATTACCATCGATGTGGTCATTAATTTGGTAGACGGAATGTATGCGGTTATGGCCATCCCTACTGTGGTCGGTTCCGTTTTGCTTTCACCGAAAGTGATGAAAGAAGCAAAACGGTATTTTGCCAGTTTAAACTAGATTAGTTTTCCCGAGATTAATGCCCAATCCGATTTTGTCTGTTCCATGAGGTTGGTAAAGCTGTTGCTGTAGGCATTGAGGATTTTCTTCACCTGTGATGCCATAAACCCCGAAACAACGATATGCCCCTCTGGGTTCAACTTGGATAGAAATGTCGGCAAGAGTTCCACGAGGGTGTTGGCTAAAATATTGGCAATGATGTTTTTCCATTTTCTCTTGTACTATTTAAACAGGCAGGGTCAATATCTACACCCCTAGCAGATTTGGCACCCAAATTTAACGCACCTATGGCAAGGATGCCGGAACCACATCCAAAATCTAAAACCGATTCCCCCCCTTTTATATTATTTGAAAGCCATTCCAAACATAAATGGGTGGTGGGGTGAGTGCCCGAACCGAATGATACTCCGGGATCCAAAAATATATTGGTAGCATGTGCATCTACTGGCGATTGACCGGTGGGAATGACCCAAAGGAGATCTGTAATTTTGTTGGGTTGATCAATTTTGTGTGTTTCTTTAACCCAATCCACATCTTTAATAAATGATTCTTGAAATTGAGGCAAAGATGGGAGATTAAATTCATTCTGCAAAAAAGTTGCTAATGATTCCCCATCAACATTTTTAGGAATAAGGGCCACAATTACAGGTTTAGCCCAAGCTTCCCATCGAGGCTCTCCCGGTTCATCAAACCATGTTTTATCCGGGGAATCATCTTCTTCTAGATTTTGAATGGATGCAGATAAGACACCCCATTCTAACATGAGGTCGCATGCATGATCCAGGTCCACATTGGGCAGATTAAATTGAATGTTTTTCACAGCACTAACTTAAAGGGAAGTGATGTAATTTTTATCATGGAAACAACGGATCGAAAAAACCTTTCTACAGAGCAGCAGAATGTGAATTCATATGCCATTGATGATAAAACCATCTCAGAAATTCTAGAAATCATCAATAATGAGGATCAGTCCATTGCTAAAAAAGTGAATGCTGCTATTTCTGAAATTGAACAGACAGTGGAATTGACCACTGAAGCGATCAGGAATGGAAATCGAGTAGTATATGTTGGTGCTGGGACTTCCGGGCGTTTAGGTGTTCTCGATGCCTCTGAAATGCCCCCCACTTATTCTGTACCAGGGGACTGGTTTAATGGAATCATCGCCGGCGGAGATGATGCATTGCGTCGATCCATCGAGGGGGCGGAAGATCAACCAGATGCAGCCATAAATGACCTGAAGGATTTTGGGCTAAGTAAAGGGGATGTGGTCATTGGCATCAGCACAAGTGGGGCAGCTCAATATGTGAAAGCATCCATCGAGTACGGAAAATCGATTGAAGCCAAAACAGTCTATCTCATTTGTAATGAGAAGCCCTTTTTATCTGCTGATGCGGACATAGTTATTAAAGTGGATACTGGACCGGAAGTGATTACTGGCTCTACACGGATGAAAGCGGGGACAGCCACTAAAATGGTATTGAATATGATATCCACTGCTACCATGGTCCGTTTAGGGAAAGTGTATGGCAACCTTATGGTGGACCTCATGGCCGTGAATGATAAACTGGTGGATCGTGGTACGCGAATTATCGAAAATCTCACAGGGGTGGATTATAACATAGCCCAGTCAAAATTGTTTGAAGCTGATAAATCTGTAAAAACAGCCGTAGTGATGATTATAAAAAATTGCTCAAAAGATGAAGCTGTAAAAATGCTAGAAGTAGAAGATGGCTTTTTGAGACGTGTGATTGAATGATCACTATACCCAATTCCAACAAGGACCTTCTTAAAGAATGCCGAGTCGATACTTTTCGCGCTTCCGGTAAAGGAGGGCAGCATGTGAATAAAACGGAGTCTGCGGTTCGATTAACCCATTTGGCAACCGGTATTGTGGTTACATGCCAAGATGAACGGAGTCAGCATCGCAATAAGGATATTGCCCTAAGACGACTCCGTGAAAAATTGAATGAACTCAATCGGAAACCCAAGAAAAGAGTCCCCACCAAAGCCACCCGAACATCAAAAGAAAAAAGGCTTCAATCCAAAAAGATCCAATCCCAGAAAAAGGCGTTGCGTCAAAAGCCAAAAACAGACGAATAATTCCATTCAATCGTTAGAGGACTGATATATTTTCTTTAATTTTTAACCTCATATTATCTCTTGAAAGGACAGAATGAATCTCAACAAATATATTTTCCGTGAATATGATATACGTGGCAAGGTGGCAGACGATTTTCCACCGGACGTCGTTGAAAGTTTAGGCAAAGGATTTGGCACATTTATTATGCGCGGCGGGGGACAGGAAATTGCTCTCAGCGGCGACGTTCGCCTTACCACTCCCAGCCTGATTGAACAATTCAAAACCGGTGTGTTATCCACCGGGGTCGATGTAATAAATATTGGTATTCTGCCTACACCGGCCAATTACTATTCCATGTTCAAGTTAGAGGTGGCAGGGGCTGTACAGATTACCGGGAGTCATAATCCGCCGGAATTCAATGGATTTAAAATGTCCCGAAATAAAAAGGCTGTATTTGGGGAATCAATCCAGAATATCCGTACCATCATTGAAAATCAGGATTATGAAACGGGTGAAGGCACAGAAGTGGCCTATGATATTCTCACCGAATATAAGCGGATGATTGTTTCAAAAATTGATATTCAAAAACCCATGAAAGTGGTCATGGACTGTGGGAATGCTGCTGGTGCTATCTGCGCCCCGGATGTTTTTAAAAATTTGAATGTGGAATTGACCGAATTATACTGCGATGTGAATGGCACCTTTCCTAACCATCATCCTGACCCTACGGTAGAGGCAAATCTGAAAGATTTGATCGATCTAATGAAGACGGGCGATTATGATATTGGACTGGCCTTTGATGGAGATGCGGATCGCGTGGGTGTTATTGACGAAACTGGCGATGTGATTTGGGCAGATCAACTCATGGCACTGTTTCTCCCGGAAGTGTTGGAAGAGGGTGATGAAATTCTTTTCGATGTAAAGTGTTCACAAGCCTTGGAAGATATGATCTTGAAATATGGCGGCAAGCCCGTCATGTGGAAAACCGGACATTCTCTCATTAAACAGCGGATGGCTGAACTGAACTGTAAATTGGGTGGCGAGATGAGTGGCCATATCTTTTTTGCCGATGATTTCTTTGGATTTGACGATGCCATTTATGTGGCAGCTCGAATTGTACAAACCTTATCCAGAACGGATCGGACTTTATCTGAACTGAAAGCAGAATTGCCAACTTATTATTCTACTCCAGAAATGCGTTTAGAAGCTGAATCGGACGAAGAAAAATTTCGGATAGCAAAAGAAGCAGTCGACTACTTTACAGAAAATTATGATTGTAGCACCGTGGACGGTGTCCGTATCAAATTTGGTGATGGATGGGGTTTGGTTCGATCATCCAATACGCAGCCTGTCATTGTTTGTCGATTTGAAGCCAATACACCTGAGCGGATGCAAGAAATTCAGTCCATCGTTATGGGTAAATTAAATGAAATTGGCACTTTAAAACTGGACAGCGGCCATTAGTACATTTCAAGATCATATCATTTTTCTAAAGGGAGAAATTGAAAAAGCTCTAAAAAAAGTCCCCATCCATGAGACGCCTCGGTATCTCTATGATCCGATTGAATATGTCCTCAAGGGAAAAGGGAAACGCCTTCGACCAATTTTAGTGCATTTATCGGGGCAGGCTCATGATGCAGATCCTGATGATCTCATGAAAGTGGCCATCGCTGTGGAGCTCCTGCATAATTTTACACTCGTCCATGATGATATTATGGATGGAGATAAAACACGCCACGGCCAGCCGACCGTCCATCAACAATGGGATGCTTCTTCTGCCATTCTTTCAGGGGATGGTTTATTTGTCCTCTCCCAATTGATTCTCACAGGACTGCCGCCAATTATTCATCAGCGCTTCAATGAAGTGACATTGGCAGTCTGTGAAGGTCAGGGGATGGATAAAGAATTTGAGCATGATGTATCCATTACTATGGGACAATATCTCATCATGATCGGAAAAAAGACCGGTTCACTTTTGGGATTATGTGCTGAATTGGGGGCATTACTAGGTGGAGTAAATAAAGAAGATGCCCACCACTTATTTGAATTTGGACTGAACTTGGGATTGGCCTTTCAGATACAGGATGACTTTTTGGAAATATTCGGGGATGAATCCACCATGGGGAAAAGTCTCGGTAGTGATATCCGGGAAGAGAAACAAACCGCAATTACGATTTTAGCTCGTGAAAAGCATCCGGACAACTGGACGGCATTTATGGACACCTCGCCTTCCATCTCTGATTATCAATCCTATTTTGAAGCGAATAATATTCAAACAGAAGGTGAGTGCGTCATTCATCATTATATTGAAAAAGCCAGACAAGGTCTGGATAGGATCCAAGAAAAAAAACAGGATCATTTGAACCAATTTGCCACTATGATTTTAAACAGGAAATTTTAATGTCATCATACAAAACACTCGACCCGCAGAACATGCATCAATCCATTTATGATTTTTCAGATCATATTGAAATAGCCATGGATATTGGCAAATCCATATCACTGAATCGACCCTATGCGGATATCCGTAATATTGTAGTGGCTGGTATGGGCGGATCGGCCATTGGTGGCGACGTGGTCCGCACCCTGGCCAAATATGAATTGAACATCCCCATAGTGGTGTCTAGAAATTATACTTTACCTCATTGGGTGAATGAACACACGCTGGTCATCTGTTCCTCCTACTCCGGGAATACGGAAGAAACCCTTTCTGCTTTTGATCACGCACGGGATAGAGGTGCACAAATAGTGGGTATATCCACTGGTGGCGCCTTAACCGAACGAATGAAGGCATTGGGCTTGGATGTGGTCGCCATTCCTCCGGGGTTGCAGCCTCGCGCCGCCTTGGCCATTTCATTTGTACCCATGCTCTATGTGCTCAATACAATGGGATTGATTGGAACAGACACGATTGGTGAGCTCAATAATGCCGTATCAAAGATTCAATCAAAAAGAGATGAATATGGAATAGAATCGGATGAGAATCCGACATTTGCAATGGCCCAGCGGATATATCAAACGGTACCCGTGATTTATGCTGAATCTGATGCCACAGCAACACTTGCGGTCCGATGGAAAGGCCAGCTTAGTGAAAATAGTAAAATGTTGGCGTATCACAATGAATTGCCGGAAATGAATCATAATGAAATTGTTGGTTGGGAAAACAATCCAAATTTAATTCATCAAATTTCAGTGATTTGGCTCTCAGATGAAAAAGATCATCCCCGCACGGCCATTCGTCAAGATTCAACTCGAGAAATTATCGGAGGTCTTTCGGGAAATCATGAAGTGGTTTCTATTGATGGAGACTCAATGACAGAGCGGTATTTGCATACGATTCATTTTGGTGATTGGGTCAGTTATTGGTGTGCAATTTTGCATGGTACCGATCCAACGCCGGTAAAAAAGATTGATCAACTAAAAGGAATTTTATCCAAAAAAAGTTGAACCCTAACTGGCGGGTATATAATTTCGAATAAGGATACAGGATGATTCCCGTTAAAGTTCAAAAAATATCATATTATCACCCGAACCGCAGTTATGCGGTAATTCTTAAAGAATTAGAAGGGGATCGCAAGCTTCCTGTTCTTGTAGGGGCCTATGAAGCCCAAGCTATTGCAATGGCTATGGAATATATGGATACACCTCGACCCTTAACGCACGATCTAATTGTCAATGTAATCCAAGGGATTGATGGAAATTTATCCGCTGTAAAAATTACTAAACTGGAAGAGGGCATTTTCTATTCAATCCTTGATCTTCAAAGTGAAGAGCTGGGTCATCGTGAAATTGATTCACGCCCCAGTGATGCTCTTGCAGTCGCTCTCCGCATGCATTCACCAATTCTGGTGGCCAATGAGGTCATGGAAGCGTCTGTGGTGTGGGAAGAAGATATGGAAAATATCGAAGACGATATTCAGCAAGAACCCAAAGTGGAATTATTAGAAGATCAGCTTCAAAAAGCCATTGATAAGGAAGAATATGAAATGGCTGCTCGCATCAGGGATAAAATTAAAGATATAGAGAATTAGCCCTGTAAAGCGTCCATGGCGTATTGCGCCGCATGTTGCTCCGCTGCCTTTTTATTTGTACCAATCCCACTCGGATAGATTTCATCCCCAATTTTAACGTGGACTTCAAACAATTTTTGATGATCCGGTCCAGTCACATTGGATACTAAAAATTTGGGATTGGCCATTTGTTTCTCATGGCATAATTCAATGAGTTGACCTTTGTGGTTTACGGATTTCCATGCCTCAGTACGATGGGTCCATATTGTATCAAGAATTAGTTTTTTCGCCGGCTCGATACCTCGATCTAAATACATGGCACCAATGAGTGCTTCATACAAATTGGCCGACTGTTTCACAGCAATCTTTTCCTGATTTAAATCTACGGTGGCTTCAATATCGATAAAATCGAGAAGATTTAATAACTGTCCCATGGCTGCCAAAAAAGATTTTTGAACGAGGGCCGATCGTTTTTGAGTAAGTAAGCCTTCATCACCTTCGGGGAACTCACGCATAAGTTCTCGACTTACCACAATGTCAATGACCGCATCACCAAGGAATTCCAACCGTTCATAATTTTGTCTTGGCAAGCTGGAGATGGAACGGTGGGTGAATGCTTGTTCCAGGTAGGTGCGGTTACGGAATTGGTAACCGCATATTTTTTCTAATTTAGAAAGGGGGTGTGATTTAAATGATTTAAGTAGAAAATCAAATAGTGGCACGTGCTATGCTTGATTCCATTGTTTAATTACAATCACACCATTATGTCCGCCGAAGCCAAATGAGTTTGACATGGTTACATTTACATCTGTCTCTATTGCTTTATTTGGGACATAGTTTAATGGGCATTCTGGATCAGGTGTAGTGTAGTTGATGGTAGGTGGAATCATATTATTTTCGACGGCCTTCACACAGGCAGCGGCCTCTAATGCACCACTGGCACCCAAAGAGTGCCCGACCATAGATTTGGTGGAACTGACGCACAAGTTTTGAGCATGATCACCAAAGAGAGATGAAATGGCTGCGGACTCTGTCTTATCATTGAAAGGGGTGGAGGTACCATGAGCATTGATGTAATCCACTTCTTCCAGAGAAAGCCCCGCATCATTTACCGCATTCCGCATGGCACGGATGGCTCCCAAACCACCTTCAGCAGGTTGGGTGATATGATAGGCATCATCGGTGGCACCATAGCCAGCCATTTCGGCCAGGATGGTTGCACCCCTGGCTTTGGCATGCTCAGCTTCTTCGAGTATCAATGTAGCCGACCCTTCACCCAAAACAAACCCATCTCGGTCTAAATCGAAGGGGCGGCTGGCAGCCGTGGGGTCATCATTCCGTGTGGATAGTGCCTTTATATTTGCAAATCCGGATATAGTTAACCCGGTTATGCTTGCTTCGGCACCACCGGTGACCATCATATCTGCATCGCCGTATTGAATGGTACGGAAGGCAGAACCAATGGCATCGGTACCGGAAGCACATGCGGATATGACCGTATTATTGGGACCTTGAAATCCATGCAGGATGGCAAGATTTCCTGCGGCAATATTTGCAATCATACGTGGAACGAAGAAGGGGGAAACCCGGCGTTGTCCTCTGTTAGAGTATACACTGTGTTGTTCTTCAAGTGTTTGAATCCCCCCAACTCCCGATCCAATGATAACGCCAACACGTTCCATATTCACATCGCTTTGATTCAATCTGGACTGCTCTATTGCCTCTTTTGAAGCTACCATATGGTAAATGGTGAACGGATCCAATTTGCGCACTTCTTTCCGGTCAAAATGATCTTCTGGATTAAAATCAGAAAGTTCCCCGGCAATTTTGACACTGAGTTTATCAGTATCAAAATAGGTGATGGGGCCAATACCGCTTTTTCCGGCGGTCAATGCATCCCAATACTCAGAAGTGGAATTACCATTGGGTGCCAAAACACCCAATCCAGTAATGACAACGCGACGTTTGGTCATATGATTCTATTGATTGGCTTCGATATAATCGATAGTAGCCTGAACAGTCGTAATTGTTTCTGCATCTTCATCAGGAATTTCAATACCGAATTCCTCTTCGAGCTGCATAATCAACTCAACTGTATCAAGTTATCTTCTTCAACACCGAGTTTATCAATAATGACTTCTTTTACTTTATCGAATGTGGACATTGTTGTCTCCTTGATTAAATCATTACCATGCCACCATCCACAGTGATGGTTTGCCCTGTAATATATCCTGCTTCATCTGAAACCAGGAATAGGGCAGCGGCAGCAATGTCATCAGGACTGCCTATGCGTCCCAATGGAATTTGTGAATTTAAAGTTTCTTTGGCTTGATCGGTCATGGCATCGGTCATATCAGTTGCAATATACCCCGGCGCAATGCTATTCACCGTGATACCTCGAGATGCCAGTTCTTTTGCAGTGGCTTTTGATAATCCGATGAGCCCTGCTTTTGATGCAGCATAATTGGCTTGTCCAGGATTCCCCGTGAGTCCCACCACGGAGGTGATATTGATGATTCGACCGGCACGTTGTTTCATCATGACCCTGGTGACCGCTTTGATGCCATTAAAGGCACCTTTTAAATTTATATCGATTACGGTTTGCCAATCTTCTTCTGACATCCGCATGATAAGGGTGTCTCTGGTGATACCGGCATTATTAACTAAAATATCAACAGACCCATGGTTGGCCACCGTATCTTTTATCATGTCTTGATATGCATTAAGATCAGATACATCGCAGGCATAAACAGAGGCCGATCCACCGCTTCCATTTATTGCATCAGCCACGGATTTGAGTACGTTTTCGCTTCGACTGACACACACCACGTGTGCGCCTGCCTTTGCAAAGGTTTCAGCTATCCCTTTACCAATGCCGCGAGAGGCGCCGGTGACGACAGCGACTTTATTATTTAGTTTAAACATGATCGAAATTTACAATTTGTTCAAGAGATTCAACACCATTCATATTTAATGAACGGTCAATTCTTCTGGTTAGTCCCTGAAGGACGCGTCCCGGCCCCACTTCAACGGCTGAAGTGGCTCCATCTTTAACCATTTGAGATATAGATTCATGCCACTGAACAGGGTTTTCTAATTGGTCAATCAACGATTGACGAATGTCATTTGCACTTGAGACAGGAGAGGCGGAAACATTGGTATAAACAGGAATTTCACTATCCTGAATATCGATGGAGGCCAGTTTATTCATGAGTGCTTCTTTTGCCGGTGTCATGAGGGGTGAATGAAAAGCGCCATTCACATTGAGTTCCACCACTTTAATTGCGCCGGCTTTTTTCATCTGTGGCATTATATTCCGGACTGCATCTACTTCGCCGGAAATGACCACTTGTCCCTTGGCATTGAAATTGGCTGCAACGACAATGCCACCATCATAACCATTACATAATGCTTTCACTTTATCATCATCCATGCCAATCACTGCTGCCATGGTACCAGGGTGGGTGGTACCGGCATTTTGCATACCTTTAGCACGGACTTTAACCAATTCTAATCCGGTTTTGAAATCAAATGCGCCCGCAAGAGCCAATGCTGAATATTCACCCAGACTGTGCCCGGCAGCACAAGTAGGCTTAATTCCTTTTTCTTTCAGTAATTCGCCAATGATGACGCTAACAATATAAATGGCGGGTTGTGTGTACTGAGTTTGTTTTAATGTTTCTTCGGGGCCATCAAAAATAATTCTTTGGATATCCACATCCATAATCGCATTGGCCACATCAAAATAGGATTTACCTAAATGAGTTTCTTGATATAAATCGTGCCCCATACCTACTTTTTGGGAAGCTTGGCCCGGACATAAAAACGCTAGGGACATTATGCATTCCCCCATCGAATTAGCATGGAACCCCACGTAAATCCACCACCGAATGCGGCCAATAATAAAATGTCATTTTTTTCTAATCGATTGGTCTCTACCGCTTCATCCAAAGCAATGGGAATAGTACCGGCAGTGGTATTCCCATAACGATTAATATTGACCAATACTTTTTCGGGGCCTAGGCCACATCTTTTGGCTGTGGCATCAATAATTCGACGATTGGCTTGGTGAGGGATGAATAATTTAATATCATCACCGGTCAGTTCATTTTGATCTAAAATTCGTTTGCTCACATCCGACATGTTTTTCACAGCAAATTTATAAACGGTCTTTCCATCTTGATACACATAGTGCATTTTTTTATTCACTGTATCCATTGAGGCAGGATGCATACTGCCCCCTGCAGGTACGGTTAAATATTCACTTCCACTTCCATCAGCATGAAGGATTGAATCCATGACTCCAATATCATCGTATGATGGTTCTAACAGCACGCCGCCGCCTCCATCGCCAAAAATAACACAGGTGTTTCTATCCGTATAATCAATGATTGAACTCATGGTATCTGCGCCAATGACTAATACATTGTTATAGGTACCGGACTCGATCAGTTTAGCCCCAGTCTCTAAGGCATACACAAACCCGGTGCAGGCTGCGACAATGTCATAACCCCATGCATTTGTTGCGCCAATTTTATTCTGAACCAAGGCTGCTGTAGATACCACAGGATAGTCCGGGGTACTGGTCGCGACCAAGATTAAATCGATATCTTCAGGTGATTTTCCGCTGCGCTCCAAAAGTTGTTTGGCAATCTCTGCACCCATATCAGAGGTGGCTTCACCTTCACCCACCAAATGGCGGTTTTCGATACCAGTTCGAGTGCGGATCCATTCATCAGACGTATCCACCATTTTCTCTAAATCAAAGTTAGATAATTTGCGTTCCGGAAGATACCGGGCCGTTGCTGTAATAGTTGCTTTCAACTGATGGCTCCTAGATGTTCATCAATGCCTTTGGAAATGTCTTGGATTAAATTTTCTTTGATTGATTTCTGCGCAACAAAAATGGAATTCATAATGGCTTTGGGTGTTGAGTTACCATGGCTAACAATGGAAATACCATTTATACCCAAAAGGGGAGCACCCCCATGCTCTTCATAATCATATTGGTTTTTGATTTCATCGATTACAGGTTTAATTAACCCGGCCCCGACCTTGTTACTCAATTTACTTTGGATTTTTTTCATCATCAAATTAGTAAAAGTCATAATCCATCCTTCAGCAAATTTGACAAGATTATTACCGACAAAACCATCACATACAAATACACTCGCATGGCTACCAAAAATATAACGAGTTTCTACATTGCCTTCAAAATTGGGGAGTTCATCCTTTAATAATTGATAGGCTTTCTGATATAATTCTGATCCTTTAGACGGTTCCTCGCCAATATTAATTAGAGCCACTTTATTATCCTTGATACCTTCCACATGATCCAAATAGACTGAAGCCATAATTGCAAATTGAAGTAGATGTTCTGGTTTGGCATCGGGATTGGCGCCCACATCACAAATGATTTTTCCACCCGTTTCCGTTTGCAGATAGGCGCCAAGACAGGGGCGTTTTACATGGGGAATCCTGCCCAAAAGGAATAATGATGTGGCCATGACTGCGCCGGTATGGCCTGCACTGATAAATGCATCGGCCTTTTTGTCTTTAATTAGACGAATCCCTTGAACTATTGAGGAGTCGGGTTTGGCTCGTAACACTGTGGAGCCATCATCATGCATGGTTACTACTTCAGTGGTGGGGTGAATGGTTAAACCATTGGGTATTGAATTACCCAACTCAGATTGAATCAGGGATTTATCACCAACAAGTATGATATGCAAATTATCCTGTGTATGATTCAAGGCATCCAAGGCACCTTGAACGGTTGCCTGTGGGGCCAAGTCTCCCCCCATGGCATCCAATGCAATTTTCATTGTAATTGAGTGATATTACTCCGAAGCGGAAAGGACAGGACGCCCTTTATAGTAGCCGCAGTTTGGGCATGCCCGATGAGGCAATTTGGGTTGACTGCATTGCGGACAGTTTCCTGTATTTACTGATGCAGCCTTATAATGGGTTCGGCGTTTTCTGCCGCGTGCTTTAGATTGTCTTCCTTTAGGTAATGCCATGATTACTCCAAAAATTCTAATTCTTTAAATTTTTTAACGCATCCCAGCGTGAGTCACTATTGGTGTCGTGGCAATCACATGTGGATTCATTTAAATTGGTCCCACATGATCTACACATCCCTTTACATGTTTCACTGCACAATCGCTTAAACGGTTCTGCTAATAAAACAACATCGTGAATAACGGATGTTAGATCGATACTTTCTTCTGAATCTGCAAATGGAATCACATCCATATTTTGATCGGCAATCAATGTTTCATCATTCGTGAGAATCACATTGAATTTGGATTGAATTGCTTCCACAAATTTTGCCAAACACCGATCGCAGGTTTCTTGCACATCTGCACTGACATGGCCATGGATACGATACCCCTTAGAGGCTGCTTCCACAGAACACACGCATGAGATGGTGTCACCTGCAAATTGAAGATCGTCCAGATCTAACGTATCTGCTGAGATTTCAAAAAGCTGGTTGGAAATAAGTTGTTCTAAATCCGACCGATATAGCTTCATTTTAGCTGGGGAATTTACCCTTTATTTTTTCCGCTTACCAAACCTATTTATGGAATGATTAGCACTTTAATTCATTGAGGATATTGCAGGTTAGTCGTCTGCAGATTCTTCACTGGTATCGGATGCATCATCGGTGGTTTCTGAATCTTCTTCGTTTTCCTCGTCCAAATCCAAGTCACCTTCGTCTTCTTCTGCTTCCAACTCTTCTTCATCTTTTCTTTCTAGGATATTGTCATCATCGGATTTATTCCGGAAAATGGTCAACATAATTGTTTCTCCAACGGAAAGAATAGAGAGGAAGTATGAGAAGAAAGTTAAAGTGAGGATCATTAAGAAAATCCCAACGATTACGGCTGCCACACATTCAGTCCCTGACAATGATGCGGGTGTAGTGGGGATGAAACAGGCATAGAAATTGTTTAATGCGCTTACAGCATCGATAGAACAACCTGCACAACAACTTCCCGCAGTCGAACAGGCCGCCACAATTGAATTAAACAAATCCTGTGGCCAAACTGTATGGGCAGCAGTTCCAACAATATTGGTTAATTTTTCTCCCATGAGCCATTCATGTCCAAATACAACATTGATCAGTTTGATGCCATAAAAGGCAGCGAGCTTAAAAATACCAACAGCCAATGCGGCCAAAGGCAGGAGCAGGATATGATATGCAATCACACGCCAGGGTTGACTCCATGTAATGGAATAACTATTAAATACTGCACCCATTGTATCTTCTTCAATGGTACCTACTATAGCCGGGGTGTAAATGAGGGACACCAAAAATACGACTGAGGTGTAAACAGTAAATACGGCACCGAATAAGTATAGGAGGTAGGGGAGCGCAAATAAGAATTCACCTAAAAAAGGTAATTTTCCAAAAAGCGCAAACAAAGCAGCCATGCTGACAAAAAATACCAGTATGAGTGCCATGGCAACAGAAGTGAAAATCACAGGATGCCAATGTTTTTTTACATAAGCCCATGCATCTCTTGAGGAGTAAAATTCGTCACCTTTTAATTGTTTATAGGTAACCCTTGAAACAGCAGTACATCCAAGATAAATCGCAATGACCCAATCAATTACACCTACCCAAAATAGAACACATGCATACCAGGGGGCATCCGTAACGTAAAGACAGGGATAAAGGCCCTGGGCAGCCCATGTTTCACCAAAGGATTGTCCTGCAAGGGCAAATGCCAAGTAGTTCAGGATAAAATATGCGCCATATCCAATGAAATTGGCGACTAGAAAAATCCAGATTTTCTTACCGCTGAGGGCAAGGCGTGGTGCACGGAATATATCCCGTACATCAAAATGTAATTTCATAGGTTCCATATGATTTCCTGTTGAGATTTAATTAATATTCATATCGTACAAAATCAACCCATGCAGATTCCTGTTGGGTTTTGGATAGTGATTTTGCAACAGCAGTGGCGGTTTCCCGCTTATCGTAACTGCCCACCCGAATGCGATACCAAACTTCATTGGTTTCTTTAAATACCGCTTTTTGGATATAGGCATCATAACCGGCGTCAATTAATTTGGCGGCAAATGTTTTTGCATCTGCCAAAACTTTTTTCGACCCTACCTGAATAGTGAAACGATTCTTGTCGTAAGGAATAGATGTACCACGATTGGGTTTGGCTTTTTGTTTTTTGACGACCTTTTTAGGTGGTGGCGATGCTGCGGGAGGGGGAGAAGGTGGCGTCTTTTCTTTGACTTCCACCTCTTCGGTTTCTTCTACAACCGCCTTAACCGGTACATCTTTTACATCGGCCAATACTTCTTCTACCGATTCAGAATCATACCATTTGGGTTCATCATTTTCAGCCAACAATTCAGTTACGGCTTCAGTTTCAGTTCCCTCGGATGATTCAAAATCCTCAATTGTTTCCTCTGTTGAAGATTCTGCTATTTCATTACCGATGACATCGTATGAAAATGATTCTGTACTGATTTCATCGTTGTATTGAAAAATGGAGACTTCTAGACTATAGGTGCCTGAAACATCCGGTGTAAAACGAACAGTCGCAGGGGCATCCTCAGATTCTATATCCACATTTGTTAAACTGCTGTTATCGGGAATGCTGGTTAATTCCCAAATAAAATCCAAATCCTGGCTTTCTTCGGGAATTTCAGCAGTAACAATGATAGTGTCTCCCAAATCCGCTGTTGGATTTTTTTTGGCGCACCCAATAAAAAGGACGAAGGCCAAAAAGATGAGGTTATATTTTTTCCTATCCATTATTTCAATCGAGCCGACTTTGCTCGCCATTGAATTTGAAGGGGTGGAAGGGAATAATGCAACTGTTACTGATTACTAATTAGTTCGCTTCCTGAAAACCAAAATCCGATTTCGATTGCAGCATTTTCATCACTGTCAGAACCATGGACTGCATTCTCCTGGACGTTAGTTGCGAAATCATTGCGGATCATTGTCTTTTTCTAAAGCGAGAACCATGGTTTGCCCCGAAGACATAAATGTGGTCAATTCTTCGAAAAAAGGCCGCTCCCGGTGGACGGCGTAAAATCCTTCAGCCTGTGCTTTAGTCATACGGATGAGTTTTGCACCCAATACTTTAAATCCGGCTTGAATGGTTCTGTCGATGATTTTTCCGGTATGGCCATTGCGAGTGGCGTCCGGTTTAATCATTGCAAATGTTTTTTTACCCATTTTAATTCCTTTGAATTTTTATCTTTGCGAGCCCTGATTAATGGGGGCGTGGCAATCCCAAAAATGAGATTGCTTCGTCGTTACACTCCTCGCAATGACAGTTAGTTGCTTAATGCTGCTTTCATTTTTCCACCAATATCTGCCACGGATTCACAAACGGAAATCCTGCATTCGGTCATAATTCTCATTTTGGCTTCCGCCGTATCATCTCCGCCAGAAACAATGGCTCCGGCATGACCCATCCGACGTCCCGGAGGCGCAGTCTGGCCTGCGATAAACCCTACAACGGGTTTAGACATATTCTCTTTAATCCAACGTGCTGCTTCATTTTCCATCTGTCCTCCGATTTCACCGATCAATACAACACCTTCTGTCTCTTGATCCGCTTCAAATAATTTCAACGCATCAATCATGGTGGTGCCGATAATGGGGTCACCGCCGATACCGATGGCTGTGGTTTGCCCTAACCCCACATTCACCAATTGGCCGATGGCTTCGTAAGTGAGTGTTCCCG
>LUMJ01000350.1_pt1 | contig 24743 bp, 17 predicted proteins | sample 729631 | NCBI WGS metagenome assembly LUMJ01 (sample SAMN03860266, study PRJNA289734) | marine metagenome | biome: seawater column; feature: ocean; material: water; isolation source: Red Sea water column Station 22 - depth 500m | place: Saudi Arabia: Red Sea | collected 2011-10-15 | depth 500 m
GGTATAGGCCATGATAACATATACAATATCAGGTAGCTTCATGGCCAATGCCATCCATAGTATCCAAGATTTTAAACCATGTTTTGACACAAGAAGTCCACCGAGAATGCCACCTAGAGTTAACATGATAATCCCCATCGTTCCCTGAATAAATCCCAATTCAACATTAGTTAATCCCAATCCACCTGCAGCAAAATCATCCAACATAAATAGTGGTGCAATCTTGACTAATTGCGCTTCTCCGAATCGGTATAATAAAATAAAGCTAATGATAAGAACGATTTTTGGTTTTTGGAAAAATGAGATGAATACATGAAAGAAATTTTTCATGACGGATCCTACATTTGCATTCTTATCGGAAGAATCAGATTTAGGAAATGGCAGTTGAAATTTATGATATAGCCCCAATAAGAGAAATATTATTGATAGACATCCAAACAACATGGACCATGCAGTGGCCATATTGCCCGTCCAATTATTTAAAACCCCTGCCAGCATCACTAATAATCCCTGTCCGGTAATTATTGCCAATCTATAAAATGAATTTCGAATCCCGACCCACCATGCCTGATCATGGGATGGAAGGGCGATCATATAGAAACCATCAGCAGCAATATCATGGGTGGCAGAACTGAATGCAATGAGCCAGAAAAATGCCAATGTAAATTTAAATGCATTATCGGTGGGTAGTGTTAGGGCAATCCCTGCCAATCCAGCACCAATGACCAACTGCATAATGATAATCCAGAATCGTTTAGTTTTAAGGATATCCACCAAAGGACTCCACAGAGGTTTGATGACCCAAGGTAAATAAAGCCAACTCGTATAGAGCGCTATATCCGTGTTGGATATACCCAAATTTTTATACATAATTGTAGAAACAATCATGACGAATGCATAAGGGAGTCCCTCTGCATAATATAGGGATGGGACCCATTGCCAATGTCTCTTAGTTGATTGATCACTCATTTATTATACAGATGTCTAAGTCTTGTATTTGGATAATAATGATTCAATATCATTTCTGATGTTTTCCCGGATAATGCCATGCCCAATGCACCAATTTGACACAGGCCTACACCGTGACCCCAGCCATTTCCATGGAGTAGGAAATCTCCATCATCCGTTTTTTCAATTGAAAATGCTGAGCTAAATAAAAAGGAAGGAGACATGATATTCCTGATCTCATATTCAGAATGGATTTCTATTTTCTGATCATTTCTTTGGTTGTCTTCATATTCTATCAATAGGTCAGTAATTCGTCCGGACACCCCCATATTGATGGGAATTAAATCCTGAATCTTGGCTGCATTGATATTACGCTTATCTTGTAATGATTGAATCAGGTCATCTTGGGTGGCTTCATACGTCCAGCGATAATATTTCCCTTTTTTATCTACATCTCCGATATAGGTTTTAAGTGATGCTTCCGGTACAATCTCAGGACTGCAAAAAGGCACGCCATTTTCATCTTCGTCTACAATTGATACCAAATATGGGATGGATTCCCCATCCCATACGTGTTCAAAATTTTCTGAAATGCCGCCGCAAGATTTGGAGTACCGTGCATCGCAAATGCGATCATCAAACATAATCACTTCACCAATAGTCGTATTGGCACTTTGAATAGACACATCGGTACAGTGGGTCATGCCTTGATAACGCTGGCAGCAATCATCATTGCAAATGTCGAAGCCAAGGTGACGGTGTTTCTGCTCAATATTGGCCAAAAGCCATGACCGGGCCACAATGGTTTGGGCTTTTAAAAATTCCGGAGGACATAGGGCGCTCATTTCTGATGTGGCCACGCATTTCAAGTACGCTTCCAAAGGTAGTTCATTAACGGCCATCATTTTTCCATCTTGAATTGAAAATTCCATAGTGCCCCAATAGGATGCACGAATTTGTTTCTCCCAATGAAAGCCTCGGCCAGCAGGGATACCATTAAGTATTAGTGATGGGTTTTCATCCGGAATAGATGGAATGATTTTTAGGGAAGTATCAATAATTCCTAATTCGGGAATAACCAATTTTCCATTATCACAATTAATGGTTAACTGATCTGAATTTTTACAGGACGGATGTAATCGGTTTCCCGTTTCAATCTCATAAAATTGGCTGTCAGAAAAGGAGACGGCAATTGATGTCAGTTTGTCCTCAGGTAAAATGAGGCCCACACGAATTAGTGGTTCTTTATTGGGAATAGAACCGGGGATCAGCATTGGGACATCCAAACTTTTGCCCCAAGACCGATAATCGGCGCTGCCCTTAAATCTGAAAGTATAATTCGACTTGAATCAAACTCTCCATTCACTAAGAAATGATCTGAAATTGCAGAATGAGCATCAGCACATTGATTAGTTAATGTTTTCATTACAGCCTTGTAAGTGGGTTTACCTTCCTCCGATTGTAAAAATTGCGATAACCGCTGACCAATCACAATTCGATCTAATAATGTATCAAGGTATGGATGTTCTGACTTGAGATTTTGATCTATAATGAACAAACCACCCCAACCGGAATAAATGGTTGAAATTCGCTCAAATATTAATTGGCCCAATGCCGAACCGATTTCATCATCTGTTATGAATTCCCGCAAGGCATGAAGGGAATAACCAATTTTCCATTAATCATTTTCAATTTTATTGATTTACCTATCCAATTTGAGGCTTCATCGAAAGGGAGCAACGTACCATTAAGCTTGAGTCCGTCGGCTGTACCTGTCTCACCTCCAAGATAATAAGCATTGTTAACGGATCGAAATGCACCTTCTTCCCCATATTCTTCACCCCAGGCACACATGTCCGCATCACTCTCCAACCTTTGAATGGGGAGCACGAGAGATATGGCTTCTTCGAGTTGGTCACAGAAATCTGGTATGCGGGGTCCATTGGTCATAGAAGCAATACCGCGACCATTTTCAGTTTTAATTCCGGGCATGGCTATTGCTACATGAAATGGATCGTTGCCAGTCAAGGATTTGATCACTTCACAAGCACAGTCTATGAATACTTTTCCCTGTCGGCATTCTGCTTTGGATATTTCTACATCCGTTTGTTGGTCTAAGGGTAGTGAAGAAAAATCCGGGTTGAAATTTGGATGATCTGAATATTGTATATCGATAGTAGGATCAATGATCCTAAACGTACTTTCATTCACCTGCTCGACGATCCCGCCCGAAACTTTAGTGGCACCCCCATCTAACCCAATTATCTTCATGATAAACCAATCAGCCCTTTTAATCTCAAAATACGATTGCAGGAGGTCTCAATTTGTTGGGCGGTAATTAACCCCTCTTTTAATAATTCGTCCATGATTGCGTATACCTTTTTTACAATGTCCGGATCATAAACCAAGTTATTCCCAAAACAAAAAATATCGACACCAGCATTAACCATTAAATTAATTACAGTTTTAAGTTCATAATGATCTGTAATGGCGCCCATTTGAGGATCATCGCTAATAATGACACCATTAAATCCCATTTGTTTACGAAGCATCTTTTTTAATATTTTGGAAGAAAGTGTTGCCGGGTACTTAGAATCTAGGGCTTGATGAAATAAGTGAGAGGTCATAACGGCAGGTATAGAATGATTATCAATCAAATACTCATAGGGAAAGAGTTCACTTTCTGCCCAAGAATCTGAGACATTCACAAATCCATCATGGGTGTCGCTTGTGGCACTGCCTTGCCCCGGGAAATGTTTACACACGGGAATAACATTATGTTTTAAATGAGCATGGATGAATAATTCAGCATGTTGGGCAACGACTTCAGGATCATGGGAAAAACATCGCCCTTTTTGAACAATTACATTCTCAGAATTTATGGGGAGGTCCAGAACAGGAGCAAAATTCATATTAAATCCGTGGATTTTGAGCGTGAATGCAATTTTATTAGCATGATCAATAGTATTGGATTCATTTTCTTCAATACCAATATTTTCCCAACTTTGTGAATCATTAAAACCATATTCCTTTTTTAATCGATTCACTTGCCCTCCTTCTTGATCTACACCGATGAATAGAGGAATCTCACTGAAAGTTTGAAGCGCAGCATTCAGAGATTGCACCTGTTCAGGAGATCGAATGTTATGAAGGGTGGGAGGGTTTGTCGTTACATTTTGATCATAAAGGATTACACCGCCTACTGTAAGTCCATCTAGAGATTGGAAAAAAGATGCTGCATCCTCTGCAGATGTACCGCGGAATCCGGTCATGATCATTTGACCGATCATTGATTTGATTTCTTTACTTGTAGATCGCATGATTTTGAGAAAGAAAAGTTAAAGATTTATGGGGGAAGTTCAGTTAATTTTTATGCTATGGTAATGAGGAATTTTATACTTTGTTTGGCACTGCTTATTTCAGCATGTGCAGGTCCTGGCCAATCTAAATCAGAAAAAACTTGGGCAGAACAAACCCTACAACAACTCACGTTGAGAGAAAAGATTGCCCAGATGATGGTGCTGTCCGTTAATATGCGTTTCATGAATTATGAAAGCAGTCAATGGAAGGAAATTCAAAGGCATCTTGCCACAGATGGCATAGGTGTCCTCCACATTTGGTTTGGTGATGCAGGCAGTGCCCTTACCATGCTGAATGAAATGCAGGAAAAGTCTAAAGTCCCTATTCTGGTTGAGGCAGACATTGAATCCGGATTGGGTCGTCGCTATCCCGGCGCAGTAACTCTACCGCCAATGATGGCCATTGCTGCTACAGGGAATCCCCAATATGCCTATGAAGCAGGCCGAATTGCAGCAGAAGAAAGCCGTGCCGTTGGCATCCACTTTAATTTGTCGCCTGTGGTGGATGTCAATAATAATCCCAAAAACCCCATCATCAATACAAGATCATTTGGAGAGGTGGCCGATTCTGTGAATCGCTATTCCGTAGAATATATCCGCGGACTTCAAGATTACGGTATGCTAACCACAGCAAAACATTTCCCTGGTCATGGTGATACGGAAACCGATTCCCATTCAGCATTGGCTCAGATTCCCAGCGACTCTAGGCGGTTGTGGACGATTGAACTGCCTCCATTTCAACGCGCCATTGATGCAGGTGTGGATGCAGTCATGGTGGCCCATGTGAATGCACCGGATTATCAAGATCATGCAGAAGACCCTGCATCTTTGTCGAGATTTTGGCTGCAGGATGTATTGAGAGAAAAAATGAATTTTGATGGTGTCATTATCACAGATGCCATGCGAATGGGTGGGATTGTTAAAAATTATTCTGATGATTATGCTCTATTGGCCACAGTAGAAGCAGGGTCGGACATTATTATTCAAAATATGAATTTGAAGCGATCCATTGATACTATCGAAAAAGCAGTCTTGGATGGTACAATTTTAGAAAGTCGAATCAATTCATCCGCATTAAAAGTGCTTCAAATGAAGGAGAAAGTTGGCCTTCATTTCAATAAAATTATAACACCTGAATACACCCATCGTGCCATGGGAAAATCTTCCAATTTTAAAATGGCAAAAGAGATGGCTGAAAAATCCATTACGGTCGTGAAAAATGAAGGGAATATATTACCCCTTCAACCAGCACTGGATGAAAAACTCTATGTGGTTGACTTATATGATGGCCCGAATAAGCATACCGAGAGCAGCTTTACCAAACAGCTCAAAACAAATGGACGAAAGGTTGATTCCTTTCAAATCGACAAATCGGATAGTGTTGCCATTGCAGATCATATTTTGGATCAAATTCCATCGGATGGGTTGGTATTCCTCAATGCTTTTGCCACACCGACTGAACATAAGGATGAAATATTTTTACCAAAAGTTGAAGCGGAATTTGTCAATCAGCTCATTGAAAAATGTGAACGAGTTATTGTAACTAGTTTTGGGAGCCCCTATCTCATTCAAGATTTTCCGGATGCTCCCGTATATATTTGTGCATATAAGGGGAGTGGTGTACTGCAAAATGCCGCTGCAAATGCCCTTAAAGGCAAGGCAGATATGAAAGGGATTTTACCTGTGACCATCCTCGGGATTGCATCAAATGGAACAGGCATTCAGATTCAAGCAAAGCCATGGCCAAATGGTAAATCAAATTGGAAACCGGGCAAAACCCTAAAACGAATTCGTCCCCAAGAAATTTCAGCCAACACTGATTCCATTGAAATACAGTTAAATCAAGCTGTTTCAGATTCAGCTTGGCCCGGCGGTGTCTTGCTCGCAGCAAAGGACGGCCAAATATTTTTCCATGAATCATTCGGTTATCACACGTACAAAAAATCGGAACAGGTAACGCGTGGCGATATTTATGACCTTGCTTCTATCACCAAAGTAATTGCCACCACTTCTATCGTTATGAAAATGGTGGATAAAAAACAGCTTTCCTTGGATGACAAAGTAGTGGACTATTTGACTGCATTCAAAGGGAAGCAATCAAATCATTTTAAACAAAAATCCAATACGACCATCCGCCACTTAATGACTCATACTGCCGGATTGCCCCCATTCAAAAAATATTATCTTATGGATGGAAACCTTGAAGCACGATTGGATTCGGTCATGAATACAGAACCGACCTTTCCACTGGAGGATAAAACCATCTACTCAGATGTGGGGTTAATTACATTGGGAAAAGTGGTTGAAGCCGTTTCAGGTGTGCCATTAGATAGTTTGGTAGATTCATTGATTTTTGAGCCATTGGGAATGGGTTCAACCTATTTCAATCCGCCAAAAAATAGAATGAAAAGACTCGTACCCACCGAATACAGCGAGCTCTATGGAGAGTTAATCCATGGATATGTTCACGATGAAAATGCACACAGCCTTGGTGGAGTCGCCGGCCATGCAGGACTATTCTCAACAGCAAGTGATTTGGCCATTTTTAGTCAAATGATGCTGAATGGCGGTATTTATGGATGGAAGCGAATTTTTAAATCCAATACGGTTGACCAATTCACACAAAGAGCAAATGTAATTGAAGGGAGTTCAAGAGCATTGGGTTGGGATACGCCCAGCGGAAAAGCGTCTGGAGGTGTATTCTTGCCTGATGAAAGTTTTGGCCACACAGGTTACACGGGAACGTCTTTATGGATTGATCCAAAAAATCAGATATTTGTCATTTTATTGACCAATGCTGTCCATCCCAATCGATCATACAAAAGTCCAAATTATTTTGATTGGCGCCAGCGGATTCATTCTGCTGTTTATGAATCGGTGGGGTTGATGGATAAAAATCCGAATCTCCAGTGGCGAAAATCTTGGGAGTAATTAAGGAAGAATGAAAAATAAAATTTTTCACCGAAATCGATATTTTTTTCTTTTTTCTTTTTCCTTCTTCCTTTTATTATGTTGTTCAAATCCAAATGAATGGATAAACACGTTGCCAAAACCTTGGACATTAACTGAAGATCAAATGTCCGAAATCCTGCCTCAATTTCATAAACGATTTCCAGATTTTTCTGATCGATTAAAAGCATTTTCATTGTGGCAAGTAGGCAAGCCATATGAGCTATTTTGTTTAGGGGAAGAATCGGGAGTAGATACAGACCCTATATTTAGGATGGATGTTTCCGATTGTACTGTACATATTCTTACGAGTTTGGCCAGTGTCCAAAGTCAGTCTTGGGATGAAGCAAAATCCAACCTTATTGATATCCATTATAAGCCGAATAAAAAGGGAATATCAATTCCCACTTATAAAAGCCGTTGGCATTATACGACAAATCGAATTCAGGAAAATCCATCAACTGTTAATATTACCCCCTCAATTATTCCAGAGCAGGAACTAAAGTCCGTTTCAATTACCTTGAATGTAAAAGAAAATGGTGATGCATTTTTGGATCTCAATTGGAATAAACCCACAATGATTTCATATATACCCAATGGATTAATCAATTTAGATCTATTAAAAAAATTGCCAGATATAGTTGGCGTCGCATTTGTAAAGAAATCCTATTTCAAAATGGGGTTGGTGGTCGCTCATGAAGGGATGGTCATCGATCAGAAAAATATAATTCATGCTTCATCAGAATATGGAAAAACCGTAAAAATGAACTTTATGGATTACTATTTCAGAAATGATGGTCCTTTATTTGATGGCGTTCTATTTTTTGAATTTCACCCATTAAAGGATTAACCCCATGCATTGGATCGATCTCACCATTATAATCCTATTCTTGGGAGGATTTTCTGCTTATGGATTATGGCAGAGTCGATATAATCAATCCACGACTGATTATTTTTTAGGTGGCAGAAACTTACCTTGGCCTGTGGCAATGCTCTCCATCGTGGCCACTGAGACTTCAGTATTGACTTTTATCAGTGTCCCGGGGTTGGCCTATAGGGATGATTGGTTTTTTCTTCAGCTTGCCCTAGGATATATCATCGGCCGCGTTTTAGTCAGTGTAGTTTTATTGCCCCAATACTTTAAATCGGGTGTTACATCCATTTATGAAGTTATTGGCCATAAATTTGGTCCGGAAATTCAAAAGGTAGCATCCGGTGTATTTCTTATCACACGCATATTGGCTGATGGTGTACGATTTTTAGCCACTGCAGTGGTGGTTCAGGTCATCACCGGATGGTCATTAACATCTGCGGTTCTGATCATCGGCGCTGTCACCTTGGTTTATACATTATCAGGTGGAATCCGTACGGTGGTGTGGGTGGACAGTATCCAATTCATCCTCTATCTTTTTGGAGGTGTTGTATCCATTATTATCGTTTTGAACCATCTTGATCAATCTTTGTTTGAAACTATACCCATCTTAGCTGAACAGGGCAAACTAGCCATATTCAATTTTGAAGGAAATTTTATCAAAGACCCATATTATTTCATAAGCGCCATCGTTGGTGGTGCTTTATTATCCTTTTCTTCCCACGGCGTTGATTATATGATGGTTCAGCGGGTATTAGGTACAAAGAATTTAACAGCAGCAAGAAAGGCCATGGTTGGGAGTGGTATTTTTGTATTTATTCAGTTCGGTATATTTCTCTTAGCTGGATCATTAATCTTTCTATTAATGGGTGGCGTTGAGATGGAAAGAGATCGTGAATTCACTTCTTTCATTGTGGATTATCTTCCTGTTGGACTAAGAGGTATTTTACTTGCCGGCGTTCTTTCCGCAGCTATGTCCACCTTAAGTTCTTCGATCAACTCATTGGCATCATCTACTGTAACGGATTGGATCGGTGGTGAACAGACGATAAAAAACTCTCAATTCGTCAGTTTGATTTGGGGAATCATATTAATAGGTATTGCTCTATTATTCGATGAAAGTGATAGTGCAATTGTCATTATTGGACTACAGATTGCATCATTCACTTATGGTGGATTATTGGGATTATTTCTCCTAAGTAAAGTCCAAAGGGAAATTCCCTCAGCCGCCCTAATCATTGGTTTAATTTCCAGTTTATTGATTGTCTTTTATTTAAAACAAATTGGTCTAGCATGGACATGGTTTATCGGTATATCAATCGTGGTTTTTGGGTTAATTACAACCCTTATTGAAAGAATTATGAGCTCATATGACCACCGTTGAAAAATCATTTTTATCAAAAAACAGTTATAAAATTAACCCCAACCATATCCCTTATATTGTTGTTGATAATTTTCCACGCCTAGGATTTTTAACCGCCTTACGGTTTTTAGAATGGGTGAATGAAAACCCAGAGGGTGTAATTAGTCTGCCAACAGGTAAGACCCCTGAGCATTTTATAAAGTGGACAAAACATTTATTGGATAATTGGTCCGATAAAGATTTGACACAATTACGTGAAGAGAATGGATTATCTATATCAAATAAGCCAAATCTAAATGGCCTCCATTTTGTTCAGATTGATGAGTTTTATCCCATTGACTCGAATCAGCACAATAGTTTTTATAATTATGATCAACATTTTTATATGGACGGGTTTGGCATGGATCCGATGAAAGGCCTATTCATTGATTGTAATACGTTACCAAAAGCAAATGGTCAGCCGTTATCAGAAATTTTCCCAAACTACAAAGTAGACTTAAGTTTGAGATATCGTGATCCGATCTCTCGTTTAGAACAAGCACAACAAAAAACTATATTCTTGGTAGATGACTGGTGTTCAGAATATGAAAATAAAATAAATGATTTAGGCGGCATTGGATTTTTTCTAGGCGGCATTGGTCCTGATGGACATATTGCCTTTAACATTCGGGGTTCAGATCATAATTCTACCACTCGTTTAATGTCCACAAACTTTGAGACTCAAGCCGCTGCTGCCACGGATTTGGGTGGTATAGATATATCGAGAAATCGCCTGGTCATCACAATTGGCTTAAAAACCATTACGGCCAATCCTGATGCAACTGCCATCATCATTGCTGCTGGAGAAGCAAAAGCCAAGGTGGTAAAAGCATCTATTGAAAATGATCTAGATATTAAATATCCCGCATCGGTATTAAAGAAAATAAGAGGGGGCCGATATTACTTAACCCATGGTGCGGCTTCCGAGTTGGATGCCGTTGTTCAATATGAATTAGAGAATGAAGAGTGGACAGATGAAAAGACGCAAAGAGCCATTGTTAAATTATGTGAAAAAAATAAAACTTTTGGTCGACGACTTACTGTGGAAGACCTCAAAGCGGATGAAAAAGCAAAATTGATTCCAGATATAAATGAAGAAACTGTACCCAATGTATTGGATACATTTATGCAAAAAATAGAAAAAGGAATTTCAATTTTAGAAGATGAGACATTCTATCATACTGGACCGCACCATGATGATATTATGTTGGGGTTTTTGCCGCACATCATTCATTTGATTCGGTCCCCAAAGAATACACATTATTTTACAAACATGACGTCTGGTTTTACATCGGTCACAAATGGATATGTGAAAAAAGTCATTCAGCAGACTATGGCTTTCTTAGATAATGGAAAAATTCAGATGACCCAGTATCCCAATTTCTTTTCTGAAGGGTATCAATTAAAGAAGGATAAGGATGTTTACCATTATTTGGATCGAATTGCGGCCAATAACAAAGAAGGACAAGCCAGAGGATTAAGTCACCGTGTGGTACGAGCCTTGGTAGAAATTTATAAAATAAGTACAGCAGATGAATTAAGACAAATTATGGTTCAAGTCCTTTCAGTTTTGGATGAATATTATGATGGTCAGAAAAACAATGCTGAGATTCAAAAATTGAAAGGAATGATTCGAGAATTTGAAGAAGAACTGGTTTGGGCTCATTATGGTGTCCAGGTAAAAGATGTATTCCATAAACGATTGGGGTTTTATTCCGGAGATATTTTCACAGAAAATCCAGAGAGAGAAAGGGATGTTGAACCCATCCTTAACCATTTAAAAGCATTAGACCCTTCTATCATTTCCTTGGCGCTTGATCCAGAGGGAAGTGGGCCAGATACGCATTATAAAGTCTTGCAGGTTATTGCAGAAGCCGTTCGATTGTGGGGGAAAGAAAAAGATTTATCATCCCTCAAAGTGTGGGGATATAGGAATGTTTGGTATCGGTTTGATCCGGCAGAAGCAGATATCATTATTCCGGTTTCCTTGAATTCATTGGCTATGTTGCGGGATACATTTATGAGTGGGTTGAACAACACAGTCTCATGCAGTTGGTACTGGGACGAGATTATTGGTATCAAAATCCGCACCCAAGGTTGCGTGCAACACATGGATTGGTTTTCATTAAGGAAATGACAGTTGAACAGTTCTTTATTGAAGCCCAAAGACTCGAAAAATCCATGGAAGGCCAAATTAAATAATTTAGACTATTTTATATATAGTGTCTAATCAGGTTTCCGATAATTGATATTCATGCGGTCGAGTCGTTTATAATGCCATTCCATTCTTGCGGTAAAGTTATCATAGTCTCTATCTGTTGCCTGTGACCATAAAACTTCTGCCATGGCACTCATACGAGGCATGGCCATGTATTCAACCTTTTCAGGTGTACTGATATATTCGGTCCAGACATTACCTTGTCCACCCAAAATATATTTTTGTTTATCGGGGTCAATATTGTTGGGGATAGGTTCGAAGCTATAAACTTTTTCTAAAGAAAGAAATCCGCCGATAGCCAATGGTTCATTCTCTTTATCTTCCGATTGATAATAGTCAAAGTATGCATGGGAGGTAGGGGACATAATGACTTCGTGGTTAGCATTTGCTGCTGCAATTCCCCCATCCATACCACGCCAAGATTGAACGATGGCGCCTGGCGCAAGTCCCCCTTCCAAGATTTCATCCCACCCAATTAGTTTTTTACCTAAACGATCTAAGATACCTTGAATGCGTTTAATAAAATAGCTCTGGAGTTCATGCTCATCTTTCAATCCTTCTGCCTGAATCCGTTTTTGGTCAAGGTCGTGTTCTGTCCAACGATCTTTAGGGCATTCGTCTCCACCAATGTGAATATAAGGACTGGGGAAAATAGCGGCTACTTCAGTAAGGACAGTTTCTAAAAACTCAAATGTAGATTCCTTCCCTGCGCAGAATACCTCTTTATGGACGCCCCATAATTTTGCAACCGTATGTGGTCCACCTGTGCATGATAATTCAGGATAGGCAGCAAGTACCGCTTGTGTATGCCCGGGCATTTCAATCTCTGGAACCACGGTGATATATTTTGATTTAGCATAGGCCACTACCTCTTTCATTTCAGATTTGGTATAATATCCGCCATATTTTTTTCCATCCCATTGGCGAGGTTTATCCTGATAATGACCAATTAAGGACTCGTCACGGTAGGCACTGATTTCTGTTAATTTTGGATAAGCATCAATCTCTACTCGCCATCCTTGATCTTCCGTAAGATGCCAATGAAAAATGTTCATTTTATGGAGAGCTAAATAGTCGATATATTTTTTAATAAAATCCACTTCGAAAAAATGGCGACCCACATCCAAATGCATACCGCGCCATTTAAAACGGGGTTCATCCAAAATCGTGAGATGGCTTAATTCAACGCCGTTTTCATAGTTTGTATCCGAATCAAATAACTGATAGAGTGTTTGAATCCCGTAAAAGACACCATTTGGTGTTGAAGCGTAAATAGATATCCCATCATCGGATATATTCATTTCATATCCTTCAGAACCTATATCAGTAACATCAGATGCGACATTCAGTGAAATAGATTTATCACCTTGATTTGAGAGGCTGAGATTAAACTCTGATTTAAGCCTTGATGATAATTCAGCAGAAAGTATTTCTAGATCATCGTGGCCCCCATTATGCTTTATATACCACTGGTTTGTTACCTTACTTTTCTTATTGGATAACTCAATTGACTTGGGCAAAGGAACAAGCCCAAATTGGTGAGCCAATTGTTTTGTATTGCATGCCATCATGGATACAATCATAAAAAGAATGTTAGTATAAATTCCCTTTTTGAACATTTTATATACTCATTTTTTGACCGGAGCCTGCAATATTAAAACCGGCATTTAAAACATCTTTTCTTGGGCTAGAGTCTTGATTTAAAACTGGATTTGTGTGATTAAAATGAATAAAGTGAATCCCAGATTTATCTTTTACATCTCTAAGGACTTCCATGGATTCAACAATAAACGGGTGGGGAATTTCTGACATATCCCGACCGGGAATTTCACCATTTTCAAAAAATGACCCATCAATCAAAGTGTATTCATTTTCTGAAGCCACTTTTTCAATATCCTCCTCCCACTTCTCCCATTTATCAATATCAGGGATAAATATAAGAGACTTGGATGGTCCTTCAATCTTATAACCAACTGTTTCAGAAAACTCATCCCGATGAGGGACTATAAATGGCGTTATTGAAATTCGGTCATTGAGTTCTAGGGTTTTTTCATTTTTTAATTTATTAATCCGAATATTCTCTAAGTCTACTAATTGACTCCATGGTCCATTTGACCTTAAAAACTTAGCCATCTTGGGCATGGCATATACATTTACTTTTTGCGTGCCCATGGCCTCTCTTCCCAAATGGATTAGTCCCGTATAATGGCCAATATGGGCATGTGTGAGAAAAATACCCTTTAATTTATCTTGGTTATTATCAGTGAGCATTTTCAATTGATTAGGGAAATCGGGCGTGGCTTCAACCATCCATGTTTCTTTGGAGTTCGGATCGACAATCCCAAGTGAGGTAACCATCAATTGATTGCTCGGATTATTCCAGCGACCAATACAACACTCTTTCATACATCCTGCTTGAGGTACACCGGCATCCTGCGCAATTCCCAATACAACCACATAGGGATCTTGTAATGCTGATTGAGTACATCCTGTAATCAATAAGAATAATGTGAGTCCAATGAAGGAAGTTATTTTCATATATCACTCAGTTGATTGATGATCTTATCCTGTAAAGAACGATATGGACCTGCAGATCCTTTAAAACCATTCATTAAAATTGAGAATACGATTACATCATTTTTATTAATTATATAACCTGATATATTGGAAGCCCCTGATAATGATCCTGTTTTCGCAAGTACAGTCTCTGGAAAATTTCGATCTTTAAGTGTCCCATTTAGACCACCCTGAGGAAGGGTAAACAAAAATTGATCCCTTATTTCAGGATGATTATATGCCCAGGTCAATAGTTGGATGAAATGATTCGGACTAGAATAATTATATCGTGAAACACCAGACCCATCTCTTATTGAAAATTCGGCAGTATCCATTCCAACACTGTCATATAAAAAGGCGCGTATTTGTAGTAGCCCATTGGTCCAGGTGCCTTGCAGACCTTCGAATTCAAAACCGATTGTTTTGGTTAATAATTCCGCCGTTAGATTATCGCTTTCAACCATCAAATTCTTAACTGTATTGGGTAGAGTCCGTGAGGTATGGGTAGCAATAAGCTGTGCTGATTCGGGCGTTTTATTTTTACGCATTGTTTGAATTTTTATCCCCTTTTTTGAAATCATTTCTCTAAATACATGGCCCACAAATTGGGTTGGCTCTTCTATATTCCTGAATATAGTATCGGTTGAGGTTGTATCCATTATATTCCCAGTAATGGTGAATTGATTTGTACGGTTTTGCCAATCTCGATCGATTTTTAATTTTTCAAAACCTGCGGAATCATTTACTGTAATTGATTTGTTTTGAATAGAATAATATGAAGATTGTGGATATGTAAAAATCTGAGCTGGCTTACCTAAAATACCTGGATCAATGATAAAGTCAATACAGTTATCATTCACGGAAAGCGCACTAATGTGTGCAGAATACCACCAGGCGCCTTCATCCCACATCCATCCTTCACCATAGGTCAATGAATCATGACGCGTATCATCCAATATTAATTGATCCACTGTTAGATTTGCTTTTGCAACGATTGTTGCTAATGAATCCAATGATGATAAAGTTAGATCCGGGTCGCCACCGCCGATCAAATATAGTATATTATTCTCATGACGAACTTCTGTATGAAATGTATATCCCGAGTCCAAAAGGGCAAGAGAAGCAATGGCTGTAAATATTTTATTATTGCTGGCAGGATTGAAAAGGGAATGGCTGTTTAAGTCCACCAATACCTTTCCGGATTTTAGTGATACAGCTTTAACGCCTATATTGGTCGAGAGGCCAGATGTATTAATAATATTATAGATTTGTTTTTCTGTAGTTCTATCACCTTTACCATGATAAATAATTGGAGATTGTGTACAACTATAAATGGATAGAATAAATATGCACCCCAATTTTGAAATCAAAATCTTTAGATTATTCATATAGATAATATCCTTCTGCCTTTTTTTTAAAATATTGTGATTCTTTACCCTCATTGTAATTCGAAAAATCATGGTCATTTATTCCCCACAATCGATTCATCCCTGATGTCTTAATCTCAAATTCATTTGGATATAATTTTTGTAAAGTCTCAATAACGGTAATCCCTGTGGCGACGCTATTATAAGTATTCCGATCTGTGATTTGAATCTCAATGCCATGGCAAACTTGATTTTCATATTTTGGATTATTGGCCATTCCCTCTAAATCTGTGGGGATAAATGAAACGGCCGTAAACCTAACACCGGGCAAATGATTGTTGTTTAGACTTTCAGCCAAATTTTCTTTGAGAATCCAAGGTGCACCGAATCGTTTGAATGGTTTTTGGGTTCCCCGTCCTTCATTCACATTGGTAGCTTCTAATAAACACATGCCGGGATAAATGATGGCTGTCTCAATATCAGGAATATTGGGAGAGGGTTTCACCCATGGGAGATGGGTTTCGTCCTGCCATTGTGTTCTGTTCCAACCATCTGCAAGGACAACATCAATTCCCGGAATATTGTTAATCCATTTTTCTCCGATTATCATCTGAGCCAATTCACCTGCCGTTAATCCATAACGAATTGGGATGGGATATTTCCCCACAAAAGATTGATGTGTTAAATCCAAAATGGGCCCTTCAACTTTTGTCCCTGTGATCGGATTGGGACGGTCAAGAATAATAACTTCCACACCCGATTCGGCTGCGGCCTCCATCACCAAACCCATAGTTGATATGTATGTATAAAATCGGGCACCCACATCTTGGATGTCATACAAAATCACATCCAGTTCCTTCATTTGTTCTGGCGTTGGCTTCCGATTTTTTCCATACAGGCTGACCACGGTTGGTAGGGTCTTTATTTGGCCATTATAATATACTTTTTCTCCTGCTGCTGATTCTCCAAACAACCCATGTTCTGGGGAAAAAATAATCTTGAGATCCACATCGTTCATTTCAAGAATCCTGTCATAATTGGGCGTCCCATTTTTATCTACTCCGGTATGATTGGTAACCAATCCGATGGTTTTCCCTATGATTAAATCTTGACGCTCTTCCAATAAAACATCCAAGCCCACTTTCCCTTTTGATGGAGATGGAATCGTATTCAATTCAGAAGGAGAAATAGAAGGGGGTGGAGTTGCACATCCTGCTATGAGGATGATAAAGGAGAAGAAATATCGATTCATTATTTGAGTAATGTAAATTTTTTGGTGATAAGTTGGCTTCCTTGTGATAATTTGGCGAGATAAATACCTGTTGGTGCATCCTGCCCATTATGCAACCGGCCATGCCACGAAAATTTTTGTGTCTTGGCCGCAAGGGGCTGAACAGACATTTTATATACTTCTCTTCCCATAAGGTCAGTGATGGAAAGGTATGCTATGGGTGAAAATTGTTCTACCCGAAATTCAATGGTAATAGATTGGTTCGAAGGGTTGGGGTAAAGGGAGATGATATTTAGGCTTTTGGGCATAATATTCTCTTCATCTCTTACAGAAGTAGTAGTGCCACCGAGATAACTCAGTATATTACCCATGATGGTTTTTCGACTATCATCAGGATAGATTGTTTCAAATCCAATGGATAAATACACCAACCCACCGGTAAAAAGACTGCCATCAAACCCACCGGTATAGGCAATCCCCGCACCACCTTTTTGATCGTATTCTGCGTTATCATAATGTAAAAGGATCGAAGCATCACTTGTCGGTTTAATGCCATCCGGCCAATCAACATCGTAGGTTCCATGTGTTCCATCATCGAATGTAATGGTCATATTTTCAAAAATAGATCCGGATACGCCAGTCACAGAGTAGGTGCCCTGTTTCCCGGCTGCTGCATCTGATATATACTCTGCTTTAAGGAATTTTTCAAAAAATAGGTTATCGCTCACACTGCCTTTTTCAACAAGATCATATCCAATTTCAGAACCGGAGACAAACAATCGACCACCTTTTTTCATAAATTCTTTTAACAAGGATTGTTCTGTTTCATCGAAGGATGAAGTTGATGACCCCTCTTCGCCTAAAATCCAATCTATAATTGCATAGTCGGTTAACTTTACTCTCCCATTTATGATGGCTTCATTAGACGCTGAATCAAATGTATATCCATTTTTGTGAATGGCATCACCATGTTGCTTTATGAAATCATAGGTGTTTGTTGTACCACTGACTCGGTCAAATCCATTGATGATTAATATCTTTGGCATGTTGGATGAGGGTGTTACGCCCAATACTTCAGTTGCACCACTTGATCCAAAATCATTTGATGCTTTGATTGTAAAATAATATGTTGAATCTAAAGTAAGGCCTGAAAGCAGAATCGGGGTGCTGGTGAAAGAACCTAAATCATCTTCTTTAGATGAAAGAGGATAAACTCGGATGACTGAATAACCGGTAGCGACGGGTGAACCAGTAAAATCAATCGTAACCACGCCATTCCCTAAATTAGTGATATTGAGATTGACAGGAGTTGAAGGTGCGGTTTTCGCGGCCATCTTATCCTTTAATGATTGCCACAATTTTTGAGATCCTTCATCATATCCCAATGCCCACATACCAACGCCACCCAAATCTTTGGATAGAGCTAAGTCATATTTTTTTGCTAACGATAAACTGTCATCATACCAAGTTTGATACCATCCATTATTTTCGTATTTATACCATGGCGTTTCAGATGCATCATCCCATATTCTACCATAAGATTTCGCATTATTTTCTGCATTGGCATATATAACTGCTGTTCCTGAAGCTGTAGTATTTGCGCCCTTATTACCGGAATTAGCCGCCCATTCATATCCATAATAAGGAAGGCCAAGGATGATTTTTTCTGCATTATTTCCTGTTGCTGATAGATACGTGTTCACTGTCTTGGTGATATTGTAAGATCCATCTTTAAGGGGAGAAACAGGGCCAGTGGTTGAACTGCCTTTCCAATGATAATCGTAACCCATGATGAAAAGGCCGTCACTTTCTTTGGCCAATGTATTAAAATCCCATGCGCTGTTCCAATCCACAGCCGGTGTAGCCAAGGTAACTTTTGCATGAGATATCTTGTCCCGCAGTGCTTTCCGCAAATCTTTAACAAAAGTGACCAGATTGGATTTTTGTGAAGCGGGGAATGCTTCAAAATCAATGTTTACACCATCTGCATTTCCATTCTCAACTTGGGTTACCAAATTATTAATGAGCCGATTTCGATTATCACTGCTGCTCAAAAGCGTTTCTAAATCAGATTTGTTGAAAAGTGTCACAACCAAAACAACTTCCACACCATTCTCATGTGCTTTATTTATGAGATCTGTTTTAGGCCATCCATGGAGGTCAGTGAGGTCACCATTTGCATTGGCTTCTGCTGAGAAGTATGCAATGGTTGTCAATAAGTCATAATTATAGTTTTGCCATTTTGATCCGGACCAATAAGGGTGGTAGCCAAATACAATTTTTGATGGTCCATCGACTCGTTTTTTCAGAGGGATAGGAGGGGTGGAACCCGGTTTGTGGGTCGGCTCTAAATAATAGATTTTATGGTGTTCTAACTCAATTTGATGAATGCCTTTCCTTTGAGCATCTTGTCCAAACATCATTGAAACCAAAATGATTAAGATGAAAATCCGCTTAAACATCACATCCCGTAAAGATATCTTCTATGGTTTCTCGCCGTCGGATGAGTTGATGGTTTCGTCCATCTAGCAGTACTTCGGCAGCCCGTGGTCTGGTATTGAAATTATGCGACATAGCATATCCATAGGCGCCTGCATCCATAATGGCAATGAGATCACCTTCTTCTAAGGTTGGGAAAGCTCGGTCAAATGCGATTCTATCCGTGTTTTCGCAAATCGGCCCGGTAAAATCATACGCACCATTGCTTTTACCCGATTCTCCAATTTTATACATGCGGTGGTATGCCCCATATAATGCAGGACGCATGAGGGTCTCCATGCCAGCATCAAGACCCACATAATTTTTATAACTATTTTTCAAACCCGTAACTGTGGTCAATATAAAGCCTGTATTGCCAATGATGCTTTTGCCCGGTTCAATCCAGAGTGCAGGGGCTTCATCTTTATTCTCATAATGACTATATAAAACATCGGACAAATTTTTGAAAAGGGAGTCAAAATCAAGGGGTGTTTCTTCATCTTTGTATGGAATGCCCCAACCGCCACCCATGCTGACGAATTCAAAATGGATTCCCAATTCTGATTCAATCTTTTTGGTATTATGAATGATGGCCGTGAGCAATTCAATAAAATAGTCCCCGTCTAAATTTCCGGAGCCGGCCATACATTGTAACCCAAAATTATGAATACCCGCTTTTTGTGCATTTATATAAGCATTTACAATTTTCTCTGCTGGGATACCAAACTTTGCATTTTCGCCTGCAGTGGTAATTTGTGAAAAAGTACCTTTCCCAAATCCGGGATTGAGTCGAAACGAAATGCGTTCCGGTGTACCAATTGATAACAACCTATCCAAGGATGATGCATCATCAAGATTGATATAACACCCTTTTTCAAGAGCCAGTCTTAAATCGGGCTCCGATTCATAATTTCCTGTGTATAAACATTTCTTTGGATCAATCCCTGCCAATTCGGCCGCATAGATTTCGCCTGGGCTTGAGCAGTCCCCTCCAATTTCGGGATGGTAGGATTTCATTAAATTTAAAAGATGGGGATTGCTATTTGCTTTTACCGCATAGCAAATATGGGATTGGTTAAAATTGGGTTTCAGCGCATGCTTCAGACGATTAACATTTTGGCCAATTTGATCCTTCACATAGATATATAATGGCGTACCATAGGTGGCAGATAATTCGGCCATCAGCGGTTCATCATTTAATAATTCTCGCAAGGGATGGATGTTCACAGTAATTTCCTTAAATATCGAATCAATAACTTATTCAAAATTCGATATAAGTCATAAGTGAAAGTAGATGTTGGATCGTTTAATTTCTTTTATGAATAATTGGTTAAAATTCCGAAGTCATCTATTGATCTATTTTTTATTCATTGGGTCAATTAATGGACAGCCTATTTCATTTTCTTCTGTTACAGATGGATGGTCTCAAACGATTTCTAATCCTAATTCACAGATGATTTTGCTCGGCGGATTGATTGGTAGTGGACTTGCGTCACAATATGATCAAACTTTCCAATCGAATGTTCAATCCAATGGGCTGATGCCCAATGGATTGGCAACGGTCGGTGATTATTGGGGAATTACAGGTCAGTTGCTATTGTGGGGATCCTTTCTAAATAATGATGAGAAAAGTAAACAATTGGAATATGCAATGAACGCTTTTATTGCTAATGGTATCATTACGTATGGATTGAAATTTGCAGTAAGAAGGGAACGGCCTGACCAATCCAATACCCGATCATTCCCATCCGGACATACATCCAATAGTTTTTTAACCGCCACTATCGCCCAGGAAATATATGGAAGTAATAAGGGTGTGCCGGCTTATGCGCTGGCGTGCATTACAGGATTAAGCCGAATCCATGATAATAAGCATTATGTGAGTGATGTCATATTTGGCGCAGCTTTGGGTATGGCCATCGGAAAAGGGTTTGCCCAAGTCTACCGAAATAATGTGAGTGGAAAAATTAGCATACTCCCCTTAGCCAATCAATCGCGGATTCAATTGGTCTGGCATTTTTAATTATGAGGAAAATATCAGGCAAAATAATTGTGATGCTTGTATTTGTGATTTTTGGAATGGTGGTAATATATGTGTTTAATCATATGATTCAGGGAGGGTGGTTGTAGAGGGACATTACTGCCCCTCTACATGGCTCCCGATTACTTATTGGGTGGTTGATTCATCACAAGATTTATCTGTGTTGAATCTAGTGACTCATTCGGATTAACCAATTCTTCAGCTAAACTGGTAGTGTAGGATTTTCCATTCCACTCAAAAATAGCACCGGGACCTCTCATACGTCGTGCTTCTGCGAATGCTTCTGAAAATGAGAGAAGTGTAGGTGTTTTTACTTTGATTTCTATTGGTTTTTCTGAAGACGTAATTTCTTCTTCTAATTCCATTATATCTGTCGGCATATCGAGAGTTAATTTAACCTCATCGGAATATTGAAATGGGTCTGTTAATTCAACGGGCGGCTCCCGAAGAAGTCCATTCGCAAGAATTGCGATTCCGGCAATGGTGATTAATCCAATAGTTAATCCATCTGTTTTATTTAGGTGCATGGCGTGCTCCTTTGTATTGGGGTTAATAAAAGAGGGAATGCCTTTCGGCACTCCCTCCATGGTTTTGTAGATTGTACCTAGAGAATGAGATAAAAGTTCCAAAATATCAGGTATTGCCTTACGTTAACCATTATGTTTCGAATAATCTACTCAAAAATTTGGCAGGATATCATTTTGAAAACAATTCAAATTATGTGTATTATTATCAATGTGTGAAAATTATGGTTAAAGCAAGTCGAAAAAGATAGTATTATCATAATATTCATTCATAAGTTCATATAAATACACTCTCCTGATGTGTGATATATTTATAATATATAAACATAATATACACATTATGTTTATATAGCTATCACCAAAATATCTACAAAAACTGAACTCGGTAAAAAATCATTCAAATAAGGAAAAATGACGTTTTAAATTCGCAAACATGTTTTCAGCAAATACATATCAAAATCGAAGAAAAATCCTTTGTGAACAACTCAATGAAGGATTAATCTTATTGCCGGGCAATAATCCTGTGCCCATGAATTATCCATCTAACTGGCTTCGATTTCGCCAGGACAGCAATTTCTTATATTACTGTGGATTGGATTATCCTCACTTGAATCTGGTAATGGATGTTAAAACTGGAAAATCCATTTTGTTTGGTGATGATTTAACAGTGGATGATATTGTTTGGGAAGGTGAACGGACCAAAATATCTGATATGGCGCAATCAGCAGGTATCGATCAATTTCTGCCATTGGAGGAGCTCCAATCATTTTTAAAAGCTCAGAAAAAACAAGTTCATCATTTACCTTGTTATCGAGGTGACCAACACCTTTTTGTAGATGGATTATTAAATGGACAATCTAATGGTGCTTCAAAATCATTGATCCAATCGGTTATTCAGCAGCGATCCATAAAAACGGACGAAGAAATCGAAGAAATTGAATCTGCTCTTCAAATCACGGCTGAATGTCATAAAATAGCCATGCAGTCAACACATCCGGGCATGAGCGAACAAGCAATTGTTGGCCAAATTGAAGGACATGCTTTAGCCCAAGGTAGAAGATTAGCTTATCCCGTTATATTCTCAGTAAGAGGAGAGATCCTTCATATGAATGAATATAATAATATCATGGCTGAAGGCCAATTAGCACTAAATGACTCCGGTGCTGAATCACCCCTTCACTACGCCAGTGATATCACGCGGACATTTCCAGTGTCAGGGCAATTCACCGATAAACAAAAAGAGATCTACAATATCGTTTATGATATGCAGGCGGCTGCATTTACTTTTTGCGCTCCGGGAAAATCATATAAAAACGCTCATTTAAAAGCAGCGACCATCGCCGTAAATGGGTTAAAGCGATTGGGACTGATGAAAGGTGATTATTCCGCCGCAGTAGAAGCAGGTGCTCATGCGTTATTTTTCCCCCATGGATTGGGGCATATGCTAGGGCTAGACGTTCATGATATGGAAGGATTGGGGGAAGATTTGGTTGGTTATGATGATGCGGATGATCGAAGTGACCAATTTGGCTTGGCTTATTTACGACTGGCAAAAAATCTTAAAACGGGTTTTGTAATCACGGTTGAACCGGGCATTTATTTTATTCCTCATTTAATCGATCAATGGAAAGATGAGGGAAAGCATATGGAATTTATCAATTATGATGCATTGGATTCTTACCGCGATTTTGGTGGCGTCCGAATTGAGGATAATGTTTTAATAACTGAAGATGGCTATCGTATCCTCGGTCCTCATATACCACGAACCATTGAAGAAATTGAAGCCGTAATGGCAGGGAATAATGCGTAAAATTATTTGGCTTTATCTCTCCTCGTTTGGGATTATGTTTGCCATCATTTCATGGCTACAGGAATCTGGTTTATTTCCCACGGATATTGGTGCACTTAAAGGGGTAACTGCTCTGGTTACAGGCACCGTTCTTTATTTAACTGTACCACGATTTTTGGATTGATTCTTTTTTGTCCATTCCCCTTGGTGAATTAATTTCATTAAGACATTATCAATAGGGATTGGGACATCAACCAAATAATTTTCAAAGTAAACACAATATGTTGTTGGGGATGGAATTTTCCATCACTCCAGTTTTCCAATCTATCGTTTCCTTCTTCAAAATGAAGATGTGGTATAGTCCAAATGAATAAACATAATTCAAAAGTGGTCGGTTTAGATGTAGGCCTTCTTATCGGGAAGTTCTTCATGGAGACCGAAGACCTTCATTATAGGTACTGGCCTGATGATAAAACTGCCACCGCTCAAAATTTTGCTGAAGCACAACAAAGGCATTCTCAACTCATCATTGACCACATTCCTGAAGGTGTTGAAAATATATTGGATGTGGGAAGCGGTTCTGGAAACTTGGCCAAAAAACTAATAGGATTGGGATATGAGGTAGATTGTGTCATTCCCAGTGAATTTTTGGCAGAAAGAGTGAAAGAAAAATTGGATGAAAATTCAACAATCCATATTTGCAAGTTTGAAGCAGTAGAAACTAATGTAACATACGACCTGATTCTTTTCAGTGAAAGTTTTCAATATATCCCCATGGATAAATCTATTTACAAAATTCAGAAATTATTATCACCAAATGGGCATCTCTTGATTTGTGATGTTTTCCATAAAAATGTCCCAGGGAAAAGTCCAATGCGGGGTGGACACCGTTGGGACTATTTTGAAAAAATCATTGAAGAATCAAACTTAAAGCTGACTTGTGAATTGGACATTGCCGAAGAAACGGCGCCTACATAGGACTTTCTCAATCAACTGTTAACGGATGTGGC
>LUMJ01000453.1_pt1 | contig 24346 bp, 27 predicted proteins | sample 729631 | NCBI WGS metagenome assembly LUMJ01 (sample SAMN03860266, study PRJNA289734) | marine metagenome | biome: seawater column; feature: ocean; material: water; isolation source: Red Sea water column Station 22 - depth 500m | place: Saudi Arabia: Red Sea | collected 2011-10-15 | depth 500 m
ATTTGAATTTAATAAATCACTATTAAAATCCTCAACTACAGAATTCACTACATTTGATAGACTAATTTTTGTCATTTTTAGTAGCTCATGTGTTTTTTATTAAAACAACATGAGTTCCTCGCAATCCCAATAAAAACAACACATTCAAATCTTTTGAATCTTTTCTTGTCCTTTGACTCATATGGTAACAGCATCGTTGTTAACAAAACAACATGAGTTAACAGCTGAAAAAACAAAAACATGGCCTGAATACCGAGCAATTTTCATCACTCCTGCAAGGATAGCTGCGGGAGTTATATTCGCAACAAAACATCAGGCTCTACTCAACAAGGCCTCTAAAGAGACAGGGGTACCGGTTGCAATTTTACTCGGTATATTGGGGGTTGAAACTTCTTTTGGACGGATACTGGGTAGATATAAAGTCATTGATTCTTTGTATACCTTAACTGTGGGCTACCCCCCAAGAAGTGCGTTTTTCAGACAACAGTTGATTAATTTATTCTACTTAGTTCGTGAACAAAACATAGCAATTGAAGCCGTCAAAGGTTCCTATGCAGGCGCTATGGGTGCTCCTCAGTTTATCCCGTCAAGTTATAGAACCTTTGCCGTGGATGGTGATGGTGACGGTTTGATTGATCTTTTTGACAATTGGAATGATATTATTATGAGTGTTGCAAATTATTTAAAAGTAAACGGTTGGCACAATCAAGAAGATATTTTGGCTAAAGCGAGCTTGGTTGACTCATTGATAAAAGAATATGCATCTAAAGGACTGAAACCAAAATTTACCGTTGCTGAACTGAAAAAAGCTGGTGTGAATTTCAGCACCACTCTGAATGATGAATCACCTGCACAAATCATTGAACTTGAAGGAGACAATGTGACAGAAGCATACATAGGTTTCCACAATTTTTATGTAATCACCACCTACAATAGAAATGTTATGTATGCATTATCTGTCATCCTGCTTGGCCAAAGCATACAATCTGCTGTTAACTAGATGTTTAGAAAAGAGAGCATTTTCAGATATCTCGTGATATTCATATCGGTGATAGTGATCACTGGTTGTTCGCAAAAAGTGCCTCTGTCAAAAACGAAATCGACCAATTCTAGCCAAACGACAACTCTCATTGACAATTGCACCATTCAACGTGAAAAAGGCTACGAGTATCGTGAAAAAGGAAGGAAGTATAAGGTCTTGACTTCCAATAGAGGTTACAAAAAGAGAGGCATAGCTTCTTGGTATGGCCCGAATTTTAATGGACAAGAAACTGCATGTGGCGAGATTTATGACATGTTTGACTTTACGGCTGCACATAAAACTCTGCCTATGCCCTCTTATCTCAGGGTAACCAACCTAAAAAACGGACAATCAGTTGTCGTAAAAGTGAATGATCGCGGGCCTTTCATAAGCAATAGAATTATTGATTTGTCCTACGCTGCAGCCAGGGCAATTAATATGTTGGAAGAAGGCACTGCTTTTGTTGAACTGGTGAACATCACCCAATCAGAAGCAGCGAGAACTATTAACCATAGAAATAAAAGCAAGATGTCAAAAGAAAGGATAGCAGGAATTGTAAAATTTAATTCCAATACAATATATTTACAAATAGGGGCATTCAAAGAGAAAAACAATGCTTTTAAAATGCAACAAAGAATTTCATCAGAAGGCATTAAAAATGTTTACGTAAAAATTCCAGTTGTAAACTCAAAAGGAATTTTTATGGGCAGATTAATTAAAGAATTAAATTGGTCACGAGATAAAGCCAATTGTCTATCCTTTTTGATTTGTGGTATTGTTTTTCTTTAAATTAAGACAAAAATTGAGAAGGAAAACACCGGAAAAAACTGGTTCATGTTTCTACGAAATTTAAAAAAATCTCTACTGCAATCGATACCAATTCTTTGCTGCTTGGTGTTTACCGCCCATGGCGCGACTATTGTGCCAAAAGCACCAAAAATCCCAGTAAAGAGTTATGTTTTAATGGAAGTTAATACTGGCAAAATGATTGCAAAACTTGAGGAAAACAAACACATTCAACCTGCCAGCATCAACAAATTAATGACTGCTTATTCCGCATTTCTGTACCTGAATGATGGGCAAATCAACTTGGATGATAAAGTTACGATCAGCAATAAAGCCTGGAAAATAGGAGGCTCGAGCATGTTTATCGATCCTTCGATGAAACTCACTGTAGAAGAATTACTACAAGGCATGATCGTGGTCTCTGGCAACGACGCAAGCGTTGCTCTCGCGGAGTATTTGGCCGGCTCAGAAGATACCTTTGTTGAGATAATGAACATTTATGCAGAATCTATCGGGATGGAAAATACGCATTACGTCAATGCAACGGGACTCGACCATGAAGAACAATACACGTCTGCCCTTGACATAGGACTACTGGCATCAGAAATCATTAATAAATATCCGGAGTATTACCGCTATTATTCTCAAAAATCTTTCACCTTCAATGGAATTAAGCAATACAACAGAAATAAATTGCTCTCGAGAGACGAATCTGTTGATGGGATGAAAACTGGTTATACATCTTCAGCAGGTTACTGTCTGGTGGCCTCTGCAAAAAGAGATTCGATGCGATTAATTGCGGTAGTTATTGGAGCAGAAAATGAACAGGTTAGAACAGATTCAGCTGCAGCTTTGCTGAATTATGGTTTTAGATTCTTTGAGAATAAGAAGGTGGTGGAATTGAACAAAGAGTACGCAACAGCAAAAGTTTGGCAGGGTGAAACTGATCAAATCGCACTTGTACCCGATGTCGGCAATTGATAAAGGTAGCATTTGGCAACAAATCTATGACAGAGTCAGAATCCGCTTAGAGTGAAGCAATCCAATGGAAAAAGGGGCCCAAAGCACTAATAGCAATCCCATTATCTTTAAAGAATTAGGAAGGCAAGATTACCTGACTACGCTTGCAATGATGCAAGAATTTACTGCCAACAGAGATAATGAAACGCTGGACCAAATTTGGTTCGCAGAACACGATCCTGTGTTTTCTTGCGGCGTCAGAACCGATAAAAATGAGCTGCCAAGAACCACAGATATTCCAGTTATTACAACGGATCGTGGTGGACAAATAACCTATCATGCTCCCGGCCAACTCTTGGTTTATATCCTCTTTGACCTGAAAAGGAGATCAGCAAAAATCAGAGAATTCATTTATGATTTTGAGACGATAATGCTGAACACAGTACGTTATTATTCAGACGAAGCAATTTTAAATAAAAGTGAACCAGGTATCTTTATCAAAAATAAGAAAATTGTTAGCTTTGGTTTAAAAATTTCGAAAGGGCATAGTTACCACGGGGCATCAATTAATGTTTCAATGAATATGGCACCATGGAAAAAAATAAACATTTGCGGAAAAAAAAACCAGCAAGTAACTGATTTAGAGCAAGAAGGTATAACAACAAACATATCCAGTGTCTCAAAAGTTATTAGCCAAAAAGTGTTAGCAACTTTTTAGTCTAGCCAAAGCCTTTTCAAGATCTTCAATTAGATCGGTAACATCTTCCAATCCTGCGTGCAGTCTTAGTAATGTATTATCGTAATATTCCACATCGGATACACGCTGTTGTTGCAAATTTGTGGGGATGAGTAACGATTCATATCCGCCCCAGCTATAACCCATAACAAATAACTCCATATGATTAAACATATGGGTGAGTGCATCTTCAGGGTATTGTTTGTCAAGAATGATACCCATTAAACTGCCACCCCCTGTAAATGTTTTCTTCCAAAGATCGTGGTACCTAGAAAATGGTGCGGGTGGGTATAAAACAGCTTTGACTGTTGGGTGCTTGTTCAGCCAATCAGCAATTTCCATGGCATTCTGAAATTGCTGTTCCATTCTAACTGCCATGGATCTCAAACCTCTCAGACCAAGATAGCATTCTTCTGGGCAAACAATGGTCCTGCCCAGGTGTTATCCAGAATAATGGTAATGTTTGTGTTCATCTGAGAGCTTTTCTCCCTGACAATCTTGACGATCAGTTCAATATTATGTATTTCGAAGGTAGTTGTACTCGGAGCTTCAAGATAAACAACTCGTGTACTTGGTTTTATCCTGGCAGCCAACTCTTCACTAATAGTGGGTGAAAAAAATTCGACTTCCACGCCGAGAGGTACCAAGTGGTTGGTAAAAAATAATCCAGCTGGTTCATAGCAGCCTTCGGTGACTAAAACATGATCGCCTTGATTCAGGAAAGCACTGGCAGCGATATTAATTGCTGCCATCCCTGAGCTGGTTGCAACTGAACGATAGGCTCCAGACAATTCAGAATAAACTTCTTCCAAAGCTAGACTGTTGGGTGAACCAAACCGGCCATAAACAAAGTCTCTGAATTCTCTGTCCCATCCTCTAAATTCAGCCAAAGATTCGAAGATAACGGTTGAAGCTCTGTAGGGAGGAATGTTAACTGCTCCTTGTCTATATTTTTTATCCCTGCCGGAATGGGTCAAGATTGTACTTTGCTTGGTTTTTTTTGGTTTCTGCTTGATTCACCCCTTGAAAAATATCTGGAGATAGAAAGCTAATGCCGCTAAAAGTATGCATCTGGCTGGCTTCATTCAACACCTGATCGCCGTCCAAACCAAAATCCCCCCCTTCATTATGATCTGGATTGGACACCAAAACCAAGTGTGCTAAAGAATTCTCAGCCAAAACGATTGGCGCAAAGTTATAACTAGTGATGATGTCTGCATTAATGACCCAAAAGGGCTCGTCTTGCAGATGGTTCAAAGCATTAAATATACCACCCCCTGTGCCTAAAGGTATTTCTCCTTCATGGACGCATGAAATATGAAGCTCGGGTAAGTCCAATTGAGTCACAAAGTCTTGTATTTGCGAACCCAACCATGAAGTATTGATAATAATTTCTCGAATACCAGAACCATACAAGGCATTTATATTTCTCTCCAACAAACTGATTCCATGGATCCGAAGTAGAGGTTTGGGTATTCTCTGAGTATAAGGCATAAGTCTTTTCCCTCTGCCTGCAGCTAAAATCATTGCTTTCATTTAATACACATACTGATGAATAAATTGGTATAACGGATCAAGGAATGGATGATTTTTTGCAGTTGTATATACATAATTCATCGTTCTTGGTATATCTAAAATATAGCTGTCTTTTCCATCCCGATATTTGAGCCTTGAAAAAATACCGATAGCTTTTAGATGTCTTTGTACACCCATTAAATCAAACTCCAATTTGAACTCTTGATGACTCTTGTCAATTAACTCAAGATCCATTAACCGGGAAAAATAATAATCAACCCAGTGGTCAATTTTTGAGCTTGGCAAACTGATGTAGCAATCCTTAAGTAAAGAGACAAGATCATAGGTTATCGGTCCCCTTACAGCATCCTGGAAATCTACAACGCCCATCTCACCTTTCTCAGACATCAGAATGTTTCTCGAGTGGAAGTCACGATGGACAAACACCTGATTCTGATCCAATGCGTATACAGACAGTTGTTCAAAAATTTCCTCAAAGCCATAGTCATTGATAATTTCAGGACCAATTTTAAGATGGCGTAGACAGAACCAATCGACAAACAAACGCATTTCATCTATCAGCAACTCTTTGCTGTATAAAGGCAGACCCTCAACATGCGAGGAACCATTGGTTTGTATATTAATAAGTATTTCGATAGCTTCTCCATAGAATTCTTGAGCCTTAGTTTCCTGTCGGTGTATTGCATTCAGCATTGTTTCTTTGCCTAAATCACCAATCAATAAAAATCCTTCCTGCAGATTAGTTGCAATGATTTTCGGTACTATGACGCCCATCGCCTGCATTAAAGAGGCGATTTTGACAAATTTCACAGAATCTTCATATTCAGGTGGTGCATCGACTGCGATGTAGGTGTTTTGATTATCGACAAAAACCCTGAAATAGCGCCTGAAACTGGCATCTGTGCTGGCTGGAGCAATCGATTTGATGGGCTTATCTATAGAATTTGATAACCAATTTTCTAGGTCTTTATATCGGTGATCCTGGTTCAAAAAGCCACCCTATCAATTAAAATAATGTTTTGAGTTAGAAATGAAATCATATTACATCATAAATGGCTTCTATTAGATTACAAAGGTAAGGAAAATAAACAGGTATCATTATAAGATTGGCTTAGTTTAAAGCAGGAAAAATATTTTGCGTTGCTTCATTTCAATCAGCATTGTCTCAATTATATTGGTTATGCCAATAGAATCCTTGGCGCTTGAGCCAAACTTAAATTTGACCAGCTGTTTGGTGAGCAATACAGGAAAAATTTCAACCGCTCAAGACAGTGAAAACAATCTATCTATAGAAGCAGGCTCAATTCAGGCTGAATTAGGAGGCAGAGTTGATATCCAAGAAAAAATCAGAGTAACTTCAGATCTGAATACAATTACTGCGGACGAGGCCTCATATGATGAAGCTGCAGGTTTGCTAAACATTCCAAAGAGTGTCGTTTTTGAAAATCCTGATTTAATTATCTTTGGTGAGAGTGCAAGGCTAATGACAAAAGAAAAAACTGCCGTCATTGATGGTGCCGATTATCAAATTTTTTCCATTCCAGCCAGAGGCACTGCTAGTCAAATAAGGGTAGAGAATGGAAAAAATATCGAGCTCAATGAAGTCACTTACAGCACCTGTACTTCGATAGATAATGCATGGGAATTAAGTGCCAAAAAGATTGCCATAAACAATCAATCTGGGGAAGGCAGAGCCAGAAATCTTGTACTGAAATTCAAAGATATTCCAATGATTTTTCTGCCCTACCTTTCCTTTCCAACAACTGACCAAAGAAAAACTGGGCTGCTTTCACCAAACTTGGGCAGATCCTCAAAAAGGGGGCTAGAAATTAGCCTACCTTATTACTGGAATCTAGCCCCAAATATAGATCTTACAACCACGCCCACCCTGATGGCTAAAAGAGGCATACAACTGTCTACAGAATTAAGATTTCTTAATGCAAATCAAGAAGGGAAAACCCTTATTGATTACTTACCCAATGATGATAAATACAATAAAAAAGATCGAACTTACATATCCCATAGCCAAACTGTTAATTTATCATCAAATTGGCGAATGAAATTGGATGGAGAATATGCGTCGGATAACAGCTATTTTGAAGACTTAACCGGCACCATGAGCTCGACCAGTCGAACGCATTTACTGAGAGAGATTCAACTGGAAAAATTCTCAGAAAATTGGTTCATGGAAATCGGGATGGATCATTATCAAATAATTGATGATTCTGTTCTTGATGAAAAAAAGCCGTATAGGCGTTTACCATATTTCAATTTCTCTGGCTTTTGGCACAACGACAAACTTGGCCTTGACTATGTTTTGGATAGTGAAATAGTTTTTTTTGACAAACCAGAGACTATTAGAGGATCAAGGTTCCACATGATGCCGGAAATATCGGCACCACTCAATTTCAATGGTATAGAGATAACACCAGCCATTGGTATGGATTTAACCAAATACAATCTCCATAATTCTCATCAAAACTACCTCTCTAACAACACTGCATCACCTGAAAGAGCGGTTCCAATTTACAGCCTAGATTTGACTGGAGTGTTTAAAAAAACTTGGAAAAATGGAGGGTATTCACAAACACTTGAACCAAGAATCTTAGGCGTTTATATCCCATATAGAAATCAAGATGATTTTCCAATTTTTGACACCATAGTGCCAGATATGAATCTGATTCAGATGTTTGGAAAAAATAGATACGTTGGTCAAGATAGATTGGGTGATACTTCACAAATCACTTATGGAATTACGACCAAGGTTTTTGCTGCCAACAAAGCTATGCCCCTGTTTGGTTTTACCTTAGGTCAAATTCGTTATTTTAAGGACAGGAAAGTTACCCTACCAGCAGAAACAAAACTAACAGAAGATTCCTCTGGTTATATGGCAATGATGAACATGACGCTCAATAAAAATTGGTCGATGAAACTGGGTCATATGTGGAACACATACAGTAATAAATCCATGAAAACGACTGCGAGGTTTCAATACAAGTCCGAACAGTCGGAAATATTCAATCTTGCCTACAGGTATCGCAGAAACATGCTCAAACAATTGGATGCATCTTTTTCTTGGCCCGTTCGAGATCACTGGAATGTCGTTGGTCGATACAATTACTCCATTCTTGATAGAAAGGTTTTGGAACAATTTGTTGGTTTAGAGTATGAATCGTGTTGCTGGGGCATTCGGGTCATTTCCAGAAAACATCTTGCTTATAGAAATGGTGACACAGACACATCTTTCTCGATAGAATTTGTCTTCAAAGGACTCAGCGATTTAGGAGATCCGGTTGAAAGTCTATTGGACCGAGGCATATTAGGCTATGATTTGGAATAAATTATGCTAAAACACTCATTAAAATTTATCTCAATGGTTGCCGCATTGGCAATCCTATGGCACACCAATGGATATAGTCAAACCAGAGATTTGGGAGGCACCGGCAAACTCTTAGATGGTATTGCCGCAATTGTAAACGATGGCGTTGTCCTTAGAAGTGAGGTTAATCTGCAACTTGAAGCTGTCATTGATAATCTTGAAAATCAACAAGGACAGCTTCCACCGAGAAATGTAATTGAGTCCCAAGTTCTTGAACGCCTTATTATGCAACGAATCCAATTACAACGAGCCGAGCGACTCGGTATCCGCATCCCTGATGAAGTATTGAATTCAGCGATTACAAATGTAGCGGAGAAAAACAATGTGTCGTTTGCTGAGTTTCCCCAAGTGTTAGCAGAAGAAGGCATAGGTTATGAGGTCTACCGTCAGGAACTGAGAGAACAACTGACCATTGATCAGCTGCGTCAACGAGACGTGGCTTCAAGAATTCTTGTTTCACCAAGTGAATTGGAAAGTTTCTTAATTCTGCAAAAAGATCGAGATGCTCTAAATTTTGATTATGACTTATCACATATACTCGTAACAGTCTCTTCCTCAGCATCGGTAAAACAAATAGAGAATGCGGAAAATTTAATCACTGATATTTATCAACGTGTTCTCAACGGGGAAAATTTCGCAGCTCTTGCAATTGAATTCTCTCAGGGCCAACAAAATCTTAACGGAGGTAGATTGGGCTGGCTGAAAGGCGAACAGTTGCCAACAATTTTTATTCAAGCTGCCACACAATTGGACAAAGGTGAAGTCAGTCAACCATTTAGGAGCTCGAGTGGTTTTCACTTAATATTATTGCATGATTTCAAAGGTATGCAGCCAATATTACAAGACCAGATCCGTCTCAGACATATCCTTATAAAGACCAATGAAATTTTGGATGATGACGCTGCCAAAGAAAAATTAAAAACTATTCGAGATCAAATTATCAATGATGGTGATTTTGGCGCTATTGCTGCTGCAGTTTCTGAAGATGCAGGTTCCGCACAAGAAGGAGGAGATATGGGATGGACGGGTTCTGGATTTTTTGTTCCGGAATTTGAAGAGATTGCTCTCGCTATGGAAAATGATGAAATCAGTGAACCATTTAAATCGAGATATGGCTGGCATATTATCCAGTTTTTAGGCAAACGGGTCTTTGACAACACCAATGAGATTCAAAAAAGACAAGCTATTGCTGCTATTCGAAATTCAAAACTCTCTGATGAGATTGAGTTGTGGGCCCGTCAATTAAGGGATGAAGCATTTGTAGAATACATCTCTTACTACGATTAGTGCACACACATTTTTGATTGATACAGAGAAAATCATTCCTTTTGTGGTAACTTCCGGTGAACCTGCAGGCATAGGCCCTGATATTGTTCTATCTCTGGCAAAACGTGCAGACCACAAAAGCTTTGTGGTATTTGCAAACATCAACGTCTTGATGAAAAGAGCTCAAATGATGGGATTAGATGTCAATTTTGTTCAATATGAGCCTAATTTAAAGCTGTCACAGGTTGCAGATAATTCCTTAATAATTAAAGATTTCAATGTTGCAGAAGAAGTGGTACCTGGTTTATTGAATCAAAAGAATGGTGGCTATGTGGTCAACATGATTGAAGAAGCAACCATGGGTTGTTTGTCTGGTCAATTCAAGGGTCTAATCACTGCTCCGGTAAATAAAAACATCATTAACCAATCTGGTAATGAGTTTTTGGGCCACACTGAACAAATTTCAAGTATCTGCCAAAGCACAAGACCAATCATGACGTTTATATCAAATTCCATGCGACTGGCTTTGGCTACCACGCACGCACCTTTGTTAAGAATATCAGGATTAATCACCGCTGATCTTCTAATCGGCCTATGCAAAACAATTACCGAGGATATGGCTGAATTTTTTGGAATAGAAGCTGCAAAAATAGGGGTATTGGGTTTAAACCCACATGCAGGAGAAAATGGTTTATTGGGAAATGAAGAAACAGAAACTATTTTGCCTGCAATCCAGAAAATGCAATCAAAAGGCATTAACGCTATAGGCCCATTGGCAGCTGATACAGCATTTTTACAAATTGAAAGTCTGCAATTGGATATCGTGCTGGCTATGTATCATGATCAAGGCTTACCTTTGTTTAAATACTGCAACCCTCAACAATCAGCCAATGTTACCTTGGGTCTTCCTATTATTAGAACTTCAGTAGATCATGGCGTTGCTTTGGATAAAGCCGGAACCGGAGACGCGGTGGTTGATAGTTTGCATTATGCGATTTCCGTAGCTGAAAACATGCACAAGCATCAAAACAGTGCAAATCAATAATAAAATTCGCAAAAGATTCGGTCAGAATTTTCTGGTTGATGAAAATATAATTAAAAAAATTCTCATTTCCATTGATCCCCAACAAACAGACCGTTTTGTTGAAATTGGCCCCGGTATGGGAGCATTGACGTTTCCCATACTCAGTCACGTTAACTCTCTTGATGTAATCGAAATTGATAGGGATCTTGCTGAACATTTGTCTGGCCATAAGAAAGCATCAAAAGTGAATATTCACTGCATGGATGCTTTGAAATTTGATCTTAAGACCCTTTACAAAAACGGTCGAAAACTAAGACTAATAGGAAACCTGCCTTACAATATCTCAACCCCTCTGATGTTTCATTTTCTTGACTACTCAGAAATTGTAGATGATTTACATATTATGTTGCAGAAAGAAGTTGCGGATCGAGTATGCGGTAAACCGAACACAAAAATATTTGGAAGGCTATCTGTAGCAATTCAAGCACGCTGCCAGATTGAAAAACTATTCGACATAAAACCCAATTCTTTTTACCCAAGACCAAAAGTCACCTCAACAATGATACGATTGATTCCCGATCGTAATCTAAACGATGACCTGGCTAATCGGCTGAACTGTGTGCTGCAATTGGCTTTTTCAAAAAGGCGCAAAAAAATCAGCAATGCACTCAAGACTTTATTTGAATTAAGAGACTTTGAGAAACTGAACATCGATCCTGTAAAAAGACCTGAGAATCTCACCGTGGATGATTACATCAATTTGTCCAAGAGCATTACCGATTAACATGGCAATTTTCGCGATAGGAGATATTCAAGGTTGTTTTTCAGAGTTCAGGGCTTTACTTGAGAAGCTTGATTTCCAGCCAAATTCTGACCAATTATGGCTAACCGGTGATCTTGTTAATAGAGGCCCTCAGTCTCTTGAAGTGTTGAAATATCTGCGTAATTTAGGCTCGTCTGTTGTTTCTGTGCTTGGAAATCACGATCTCCACTTAATTGCTCAAGTGATGAATAAAAACAATCCTAGATCTGTAGAGAAGGATTTACGACCCATTTTAGAATCAAGGGATAAAGTTGACCTCATCGAGTGGTTAAGACACCTACCTTTGTTGTTCTTTGATGACAATCATCAAACCGTATTGGTTCACGCAGGACTACATCCCGATTGGAATCTACTTGAATCTCAGCAATATGCCTGTGAAGTTGAAGAACTTTTGCAGGGGAACAGTGCTCAACAATTTCTGAAAGTGATGTATGGAGATATGCCCAACAAATGGAATAAAAACTTGAGTGGTTATGACCGATATCGAATTATTATTAACTGCTTAACTCGTCTCAGATACGTAGGTCCTAATATTGAATTGAACTTTGTTGAAAAAAATCATCCTGGAGAGATCAAGAATTCGACATTAATTCCATGGTTTAAAATAAAAAATCGAGCAAATCATGAATACCGAATCATTTTTGGTCATTGGTCAAATTTAAAGTTTTACTCAGGCAACAATATTATCTGTCTCGATGGTGGTTGTGTCTTTGGAGGAGCGCTTATTGCCATTGATATTGATCAACCGTCAACGCCTATAGCCGTTGGCGCTTCTACCAACTATTGCTCTATATCGAAATTGGAGCAGGAATATGCGGGTGAGACTGGTAATTGATCAACTCAAAATCTTCAAAACGATAATCAAAAATTGAGTTAGGCTTGGTTTTTATTTTTAATTTAGGCAGTGGATATGGCTTTCTTGAGAGTTGTTGTTGTGCCTGTTCAAGATGATTTAAGTACAAATGAACATCACCACCAGTCCAAATAAATTCCCCAATTTTCAGGTCACATTGTTGGGCTATCATGCTTGTGAGCAAACTGTAGGAAGCGATATTGAATCCCAAACCTAAAAAAGTATCGCAACTTCTTTGGTAGAGTTGGCAGGATAATTTACCTCCCGAGACGAAGAATTGAAAAAGAGCATGGCAGGGAGCCAAGGCCATTTTTTTGTTGGCTACATTTTCTTGAGGGGAAATGGTTTCATCAGGAAGATCGGCAACATTCCAAGCACTGACTATGATCCGTCTAGAATCTGGATTGTGCTTGATTTGATCAATAACTTTATCAATCTGGTCAATTTGTTCGCCATTGGTTGTTGGCCAGGAACGCCACTGATAACCATATATCGGTCCCAAATCACCGATTTCTGTTTCCCATTCATCCCAAATATGAACTCCTTCATTCTTTAGGTCGTTGTTGTTGGTAGATCCATTTAAAAACCACAACAATTCATGGACTACCCCTTTAAAGAATATATTTTTTGTGGTTAAAATGGGAAAACCCTGACTCAGATCAAATCTCATTTGATGGCCAAAAAAACTTCGTGTTCCAGTGCCAGTTCTGTCTTCTTTTACTTCTCCATTGTCAAGAATATTCTGCAGTAAATCTAAGTATTGTTGCAATTAAATATCTCCAGGAAAAATTCTTTACACTAATTTTAATTATACTTTTTTGCGTCTAAAGGTCAGCCCTTTTCGCTCTGTAAAATATCCAACATCCGATCAATAACATTGGCAAGGAAAGCACCTGTCCTAGGGTTAACCAATTCCAAGCAAGATAACCGATTTGAGCATCAGGCAATCTGAAAAATTCTATGCCTATTCTAAATATCCCATAGAAAATTAAAAAAACAGCTGAACTATAGCCGATTGTTCTTTGCTTAGTGGTAAAAAACCAGAGAATTACAAACAACAATAATCCTTCAAAAAAGGCTTCGTAAAGCTGCGTAGGATGACGCACGACTCCTTGAAACCAGAAACCTAAAAAAAAGTCTGTTGGCTTCCCCCACAATTCGCCATTGATAAAATTTCCAATTCTTCCCAATCCCAAGCCTATTGGAACTAATGGTGCAATAAAATCGATAATGGTGATGAATTGTTGCTGAATTTTTCTGGAAAAAAGTAACATGGCAAATAACACGCCAATTAAACCACCATGAAATGACATGCCACCATTCCACAATTGAGGCAAACTTAAGGTCCAACCAAGTGGATCACTGAGCAGAGTAGAAAAATCATAAAAGACCATGTAGCCAAATCTGCCACCAACAATAACGCCAATTGCAGCATAAAAAATTAAATCATCTATTTGTTTTTGATTTATTGGTGAACCCTGCTTTTTAACCCTGCTTTTAGCTAAAAAGTAAGCAGCTACGAACCCCATCAAATACATCAAGCCATACCAAGCGACTGCCAAGGGACCAATTCTTATGGCTATTGGATCAATCTCTGGGTAAATAAACATACAAAAATTACAGGATGGTTACCAAGGCAGTATCATTTCATCGAAATTAGTAGGCCTACCTCTGGTTTTTTTCATGGTTTCCAGAGAAATGCCATTAATAACTTTGACCAGTCCTGCTACGCTTTCTTCCGGGCTCACCTTGTTGTTGCCTCTGTATCCAGATTCATCCAAAAGCTGTGTGTCAACCATTCCAGGTGAAATTAATGCAGCAATGACCCCTTTTGACTTCAAACTTGCATTCAAGGCTAAAACACCCATATTGAGAGCGGATTTACTCATTCTATAGAAGTAAAAACGTTCGGAATTACCCATGATTGCCATCGATCCCAATCCACTGGTCATTGAAACAATCTTTTTCTGATTACTGATGGCCACATTTTCTGCAAATACTTCTGCAACTTTTAAAGGCCCGAATGTGTTGACTGCCATAACTTTTTGAAAAAGATCATAATCAAGCTCACCGAAAGATTGCTTGGTCAAGTTGCCCAAAATCCCAGCATTATTTATCAAAATATCTATGGGTTTATTTTTGTATTTTTGAGCTAAATGAGTGATCTCTCCAAAATCAGTAACATCCATCTCTTCAATAAAAATATTGGAGAAATTCTTGCTCAGTGTTTTTAGATCCTCGGCTTGATTCGGATTTCTACATGTAGCAATAACATTCCATCCATCTTTTGAATAATGTTTAACGAAAGCAAACCCAATGCCTCGATTTGATCCTGTAATCAATACAGTGGGTTTTTCTGGATTGAAGGATTCAAGACCATTGGTCACTCGTGAATCATTTGCATACGTTACTCCCTGAAGAAAGAAAAAGATTGCAATAATTATTGCAACGGATGCCCGAAAATTAGTGTAACTCATAATTAGCTCCTTTGAATTCTTTCTCTATTCTAAATAATCTGCTGAGAATAAATACATTACTTTCTTGTTCACAAATAGATAAAGTCATACAATTTTATTAGAATTTTTTTTGGAGAAAGAAGGAATGAAATTTTTATTAAATACTTTTACCGCTTTAGCCCTAGTAATGTTTCTACATCCTGAACTGGGATTTACCAGTGGTCATCACGACAGCGAATCAGCACAAGCTAGTGGAACTGGACACTGTACCTATATTTCAGATGGTCCTTTTTCAGAACCATATAATGCCTGCAGGACCAATATGTCTGAGCAAGCCTGTATCGCTCTTGAAGAGGAAGGCGATGGCATGATGTCCGTTATTTCACCAGTATACGGTGAAGGAGATTGCTCAAGAGAAGCAACTGTAGGTTCTTGTGATCGAGGCGGTTGGGAAGAGGTCTATTACGATGACAATGATCCTGCGATGGCAGAATTTGGCTGTGGATTTGCAGGCGATTGGCTGGAACCACAATAGAGACTAATCAGTCTAAATTTTGAATCCATTTCTAGTGGATAATCGAAATCTATTGGTGAAACATATGCTTTTTTTAAAAAAAGCAGCTGGTGACCACTATCGAGATTGCAATCAAAAATTTTGATGCCAATAAAGGATCAGAAATCACTTTTATTGCGACCATAGCGAGACGCCGATTGATTGATGGTTTAAGAAAAAACAATAAACATAAAATACTACAATCCATTGATGATGCAATCAGTGATGATGTGTTTAAACAAAAATCAAACTTAGAAAAAAATGCAGAACTCTCTCTGGCAATTAGAATTTTAGAAACACTGGAAAAAAAAGACCAAGAGTTACTTTCCCTGTCCATTTATCAAGGTTATTCGCATGTGGAAATAGCAAAATTACTCAATCTACCCTTGGGCACGGTTAAAACCAAGATTCGAAGAAACTTGATGAAGATAAGAGAAAAAATTAAGGGTGAAAAAATGACTGTAAGAGATTTTTACCATGGTTAAAGAAGATAGAGAAAAGCAAATCTTGATGGGACTTTTGGCACTCTCTGCAGTTGAGAATTTGTCGACTGAAGACGAACAAAAATTGTCTCAACTGTTAGCAAAGTATCCAGAGTTTTCAAAGGATGAGTTTGCAAAAACCACTGCTTTATCACAAATAGGTTTTTATCTAACAGACCATACAGCTCATGAAAAATTACCGAGTGAATTGAGAGATAAAATCCTGGCAGCTTATGAAAATGCAAAATCAAGTGAAAAAAATAATCCACTACTTTCTATTTTGCCTCGATTGCTCAAAGCTTTCACAAGACCAAGCTACGCTTGGGGTATAACAGCCATGCTATTGATTGGTTTGTCGTATTCTATGATTACCTTTAAAACATATGAAAATAATTACCGCTATCTTCCCTTAAAAAAAATGGTCCTACAAAACACTGCTGATGATCTCATGCAGTACCCTTGGTATGGAAAAACCCCAGATTTTGAAAACATTAAAGGTGATATGATTTGGAGTAATCAGAAACAAAAAGGATTTATCAAGATTACCGGGATGCCTATGAACGATCCATCTCAAAATCAATACCAAATTTGGATAGTGGATCCCATTAAATACCAAAATCCAGTTGATGGAGGCGTTTTTGATATAACAAAGTCGGATCGAGAAATAATAATACCTATTAATCCAAAGCTCCCGATCTCCAATGCCAGAGCCTTTGCGATCACTTTGGAACAACCAGGTGGTGTGGTGGTTTCATCCCAACCGTTTTTATTGACTGCTCCAAAAGAACGGCCAAAACAAACTATTTAATACTCTGCGCTCAAGAATTTGAGACAAATCCCTATTGGATTCGGAAATATTATTTCTTATCTGAGATACAATATAAAATCATGTTGATCATTCGAGCCAGTGAAAATCATTTGGATGAACTGGCGCGTCTATTCAATCTATACAGAATCTTCTACGAAGAAAAAAACAATTACCAAAAAGCCTATGATTTCATTTGTGCTCGCGTGGAAAAAGAGGAGTCAGTAATCTATGTTGCGAGCAATGAAAATGATCAATTAAGTGGTTTTGTTCAACTCTATCCCTCCTTTTGTTCTGTAGCACTTATCCCGATAATGATTCTTTACGATCTTTATGTTGACGAAAATCACCGGGGCAAGGGAATTGGCAGAGCGCTGATGAATCAAGCATCAAAACATGCGAAGGATAATGGCTTTAAACGTTTGGAACTCTCTACTGCCATCACCAATGTGATCGGCCAATCTTTATATGAATCATTGAATTATGAGCGTGATGAAGACTTCTACCACTACGCCTTGGAATTAGAAGATTAACCCGTAAATTCAGCCACACCTCCAAAACTTCTCTTTGGAACCTTGAAACCGGTATCAATGGAACCAACTACTTCTCCACTGTCGAGTTTTACTTTTAGCATTACCCCAGAAAAAATATTTGCAGTAAACACATGTTCGCCATCGGAAGCTGGTGTAATTTGGGCAATGCCCCAGCCATGTTCACTTAAATTAATAGTGCTTATAACATTCCCTTGATCATCAAGAACTTCAAAATAATCACCTCTTGTGTGTAATAGTCTACCGTCAGGTAAATAATTAACTGCAATAGCCACTACCTTGTCAGTCAAATCGCCTGGAAGAACGACCAAATCATCCATCTGTTTATTGCTCACAATGTCGTAACACATTACCTTCTTACCAATTTCAGTAGTGTATGTAATAAATCCTTCACTTGGATGCATGGTGCTATGGGTCACACCCTTAAAACGATGAAACTCAGGTGAGTTGGCAACCTCAAACACCTCAACCAGTTCAAATTCCTGATTGTATTTATAAATATTGCCATAACCTAGCAGATCCAACCCTGGCAGTCGTTTCAAATAACTCCCTGGATACGGAGTATTGCCAACCAACCCTTCACCGAAATAAATATTCCCCTGGCTATCAAAAGTTGCGTTTGAAAAAGCTCGATCTGCAAAATGGTGGTTGGGCAACTGGATCCCGTCGGGTGCAACTCTAATGACAACATGGTTGTGCATGTCAAAGCCCCATAAGATTCCATTTGGATCGAAAGTTAGCCCGATAACTAAATGTTCGGTTCCTTGGGTCCAAAGAACGCCTTTTTGATTGAGCTCTTTATCGTACTGCAATATTCGACCATCGCCTTTATGATCATCGATTTCGTCATTGAGGTAGGTACAACCTAGAAAAATATCGCCCTTTGCAAAGGGCTGCATAGTATTTATCTTGTCATTCTTTGTATCCATAAATGTATTTTACATGGCTAGCAGTAATGAAAATATAAAACTTATTCCAACGGTATTTAACGACTTGATGATGACTGGGTAAAGTTCAAGGATGCATTCTGAAAATCATACAAGAAACGACTTTCGGTGCCTGCAAGTATCTTGTAAACTGCAAAGAAACATAAATGAAGCAGCTGATGATTATTAAGCACATAACCAACTTCGCCATTGCAATGGCTCTCAGCCAAACTTTATCTGCAGAGACTAATTATTTTGAAGCCGGTAAAGAAACTCTTGCAGATCTGATTGAGATCGAGTCAACCGAATCTGCAGGGCTGGCCACCAAAGCAAGTGAGTATGCATCAGAGAAACTGAGATCCGCTGGATTTGGTGAAGACGATTTACAAATTGCTGGACCAACTGCGACAACACTAGGACTGGCAGCAACACTGCGAGGAGCAGGTTCAGGTCCTCCTGTTATAGTCATGGCGCATCTCGATGTTGTTCCTGCCGTTACCGAATCCTGGGATACAGATCCTTATCAAATGGTGGAAAAAGATGGCTTTTTGTATGGCAGAGGAACCAGTGATAATAAAGGAGGGGCTGCTGCCTTAATCACAACATTTATCCGTCTAAAAACAGAAGGGTTTGTCCCTGACAATGACATCATTATGTTGTTGACGGGAGATGAAGAAACCGAAATGGATAGTATTGAATATTTTAAGGATAATCTGGTGCAAGTGAAACGAGCCGCTTTTGCATTTAATACCGATGCCGGGTATGTCAGTGGCACCATGGACGCTCCCAGATCTTTCCAGGTGCAAACCGCTGAAAAAGTCTACTTAACATTGAAACTGGAAGCAACGAATCCAGGAGGACACAGCTCGGTACCCAGAAGGGAGAATGCTATTTATGACTTGATGCATGCTTTAGAAAGATTGGAGAAACATCAATTTCCCATCAGCCTTAACCAAACTTCTCGAAGAAATCTTGAATTTACTGCAAGTGAATACCCAGAAAACCTCTCGCAAACAATTAACAAGATACTCGCGGGTACTAGCGATGCAGGAAATGTTGATTTGATTGACCAGGATCCTGGGTTAAATGCACAACTTAGAACCACTTGTGTTGCAACACAATTGTTCGGAGGCCATGCAGAAAACGCCTTGCCGGTGAACGTCACTGCAACAGTCAACTGTCGAGTGCTGCCGCACGAAGATCCAGATCAAATTCTAGCAACAATTGAAAATATTGCAGGTGATAAGGTTGCGGTGTCTGTGACCTACCCTGCGATTAAAAGTCCACCGTCAATGCTGACAAATCGGGTGGAAAAATTAATTAAAACCGCTGTTGATACAACCTTTCAAGACATTCCGGTGGTTCCAATAATGGCAACAGGCGCAACCGATGCCATCTATCTTCGCAGCGCAGGAATTCCTGTATACGGCACAAGTGGTATTATGGAGGATCCAGAAGGAGATAAAAGAGCACATGGGCTAAATGAACGAGTCGGAATTGATGCTTTTACTGCTTCACTTGAGTTTTGGTATCAATTAATGAAACAACTTTGAATTATGTCTGAAATTACAATATACAGCTTTGATAAATGCCCTTTCGCCCAAAGGACAAGAATGGTGTTGATTGAAAAGAATCTGCCATTTGAGTTGGTTGAGATAGATGTTTACAACAAACCCGACTGGTTTTCATCGATTTCACCATATGGAAAAGTGCCAGTTTTATCACACGAAGGCAATACCATCTATGAATCTGCAATCATTAATGAATATTTGGATGAAGTATTCCCAGATATACCTTTGATGCCTGATCATCATTTCCAGCGTGCGAAGGCAAGAATTTGGATCGACTATTGCTCCAACCGTTATTTGCCAGCTTGTTCACAGTTGATGCGAGATAGGAACAATCCACAAGAGCAAGAAAAAAATCTCGCAAACCTAAGAGAAATTTTCTTGTATATGGAACGTGAATGTTTTGAGAAGAATAGTGGGGGAAAATTTTGGATGGGTGAGAATATCACCCTGGTAGACCTTCATTATGCCCCGTTTTTCGAGAGGTTTGGTGCTTATGAAAATTTATTTGGCGCTCAATGGCCTGAAGAATGTAAAAACATTAGATTTTGGTGGTCAACGATGCAAGAAAGAAAGAGTTACCAAGATACCTTTTTACCGTTGGCATCGCATATCGAGACCTATACGGGAATGATGCAAAGATTTGCTTAAGAGATACCTCTAGAAAAATAAATCAATCCGTTCTTAAAGCCTCAACTGGATCCAGTTGAGCCGCAGATCTTGCTGGTAGAAAACCTGCTATGAGACCGATTGCAAGTGAAATCAAGACAGCATAAACAATATAGTCCCAGGCGATCGCGATCGGCATGTCTGGGTAGAATATTAAGGCCACATAAACTGCTGCAAAACCTATTGACAATCCCAGCAAGGCACCAAGGATGGCTAGGAAAATTGATTCTAGAAGAAACACATCCCTGATTTTTTTTCGTGAGGCACCGACTGCCCTCAACACCCCTATTTCTGAGGTTCTTTCATTAACGGCAACGGTCATGATGGTAAAAATGCCAACACCCCCGACCAGCAGAGAAATTCCACCAAACGCTGCAACCGTAAACTTCAACCACTTCATAATGTCTTCTAGTGTTTCAAGCATATTTGCTTGTGTGTGTATTGTCACATCCTCACTGCCGTGTCGATCTATAATCAATCGCTTGATCGAAGCCACCGCTTCCTCGGTTGCATACCTCTCATAGTGCACCACATCAATTTCTTGAAAATTATTGACATTGAACATGGATTGAAATTTTGCCATGGGGATATAAATTGCATCGTCTAAATCGATGCCTAAAAAATCACCCTTGGGTGGCAACACCCCAATCACACGAAAACGTTCAGAATTGACACGCACTAGTTCTCCAAGGGGATTGACATCGCCGAACAATTCATCTCTCATTTTCGGCCCCAAAACAGCTAGTGACCGCGGTGATTTGGGATTATCATGTGGCAAGTACTCGCCCAGCATATCCTTTGCGTCCACGATCACATCGTAATCGGCGCCGGTTCCAACGACCATTGACCGTCTCATCCTTTCCCCATATTCGATTTCCCCACTTCCACCAGACACCGGAACCGCAACATCAATTACAGGCAAACGCTCGAGAGCTTCTGCATCCTCAAAAGTCAGGGGTTTAACTGTCCCAAAAATGCCCAACGGCATTCCCATCGTTTCTGTTTTCCCTGGAGATATGGAAATAATGTTGGATCCAAATTGTGTGAACTGTGAAATGATGAAAGTTTGCAGACCTTGCCCTAAACCGGTTAAAAATATAACGCAAACAACACCAATTGCTATGCCCAAAGACGTTAGAAAACTTCGCATCTTTTGGGAGACCACCGAGTAGGATGAAAAGATAAAAAGATCTTGAAACTTCATCTCACTTCTCTCCAGTCAATGCCATCACGGGATCCAGTTTTGAAGCTCGCCTAGCCGGGATTAAACCAAATAGAGCACCACAAACTAGAGCAACGATCAAGGAAACAACCGATGCCCAGGTAGGTGGCAGGAAATTAAATGTTGGAAAGGCTACTTTCAACACCTGGGTGATAGAATGTCCTAGGATCAATCCCAGAATGGCACCGCTTCCTGATAAAAGAATGGCCTCGGTTAAAAAGAGCTTGTTGATCTGCCGGTTTTTGGCACCAATAGCCTTGAGAAGCCCTATCTCTGATTGCCTTTGGGAAACCGCCACCAACATAACATTCATGATTAAAATCCCGGCTACAAATAAACTGATCGAGGCTATCGAAGCCAATGCCATTGTCAGTACATTAAAAATGTTGTCAAACGATGCCATTACTGTGTCCTGCCTGACCACAGTTATATCTTCCTTGCCTTGATGACGTTTTTTAATGATTCTAATTATGTCTTTTTTTATTTGATCCATGTACATACGACTTTCAGCTTCGGCAATAATCCTAAACAAGGAAGGTCGATTGAACAACGCGGTTGCCAAACTAACCGGCATAACAACAATTTTCTGCAGATCAATACCAATTGCTCTGCCTTCTGAACCAATAATTCCAGTTACACGACAGCGTCTATCACCCACACGAAGCCACTGACCAATGGCTCTTGTGTTACCAAACAACTCCTGCTCAACCTCTGCGCCAATAGCACAAACTGGTGGCGATCTATCCAAAGTAACCCCTGGTAGAAAATTACCTTCTCGCATTTCCATCCGCCTGACACTCAAAAAAGATGGGGTGGTTCCTATGACCGGAACATCCCGCTCAAAGCCACCAAAGGATGCAGGTGTTTCTCCAATGATAACCGGGGCGATGTTTTTGATGGTTTCAATTTGTTCCAGACTTATGGCATCTTCTATGGTTAGATCCCTTGGAGCAATGCCTGCTAAATCAGCTGTGCCGCCGCCAGATGTCTCATTTTTGCCAGGCAGGACGATAATCAAATTGGTTCCCAAATCCTTGAATTCACCGGTGATGTAGTCTCTGGCACCCTCACCCACAGCAGTAAGCAATATCACCGCCATGACACCGATGGACGTGGCTATTAATAACATCATCGTCCGCAACGGGTATCGGATCAGGGTACTGAAAGCAAGGAACAATAGATCAAAAAATTTCATGCTCTTTACTGCTCTTGATTAGCAATTACTTTACCATCCAACAACCTAACAACTCTGTTGGATCTTTTGCCTATTTGCTTATCATGAGTTACCACAATAAGGGTCAATCCCCCTGCATTGAGCTCTTCAATGAGTTTGACAATTTCCTTGCCTGAACTTGAATCAAGGTTTCCAGTAGGTTCATCTGCCAATAAAACTTTTGGCTCCATTACAATGGATCTAGCAATGGCTACACGCTGTCTTTGGCCTCCAGAGAGTTGCTCTGGTCTGTGATCTGATCGATCTGTCAAATTGACTCTTGATAGGGCTTTATTAACCTTTTCAGATCTCACTTGCTTAGATATACCTGCCAATATCATTGGAATTTCGATATTTTCTGCAGCCGTTAACCTAGGTATCAAATGAAAGGATTGAAAAATAAATCCAATTTTTGTGGATCGTATCTTAGCCATTTCATCGTCATTCATTTGCGATGTATTAATACCAGATAAAATGTAATCACCAGAGGATGGCGTGTCTAGTAAGCCTAGGATATTCAATAAGGTTGTTTTTCCGCATCCTGATACGCCCATGATGGACACGTAGTCTTTCTCTGCAATCTCAAGATCAATATTGTCCAATGCATGGACAACTTGGTTACCTACTTGAAATTCTCTAGATAAATTTTTTAACTGGATCATTGACCAATAGAGACACTCACAGAACGTTCTTCGGATTCCTCTTCTTCTTCATCCTCTTCCACCAAAACCTTTACCCCAGCTTTAACCCCTTCGCGATCAACGGACAGGACAATTTGATCTTCAATGCTTAATCCATCGGTAACTTCAGTGTACTGCCAATTACCAATTCCTACCTCGATTTGTTTCTTGATAAGAGTCATGGTTTCTGCATCAATCATATATACAAAATTATCCCTCATGAGTGCTTGGGTTGGGATACTGAGTGCATCTTCAACTCGGTCAATAATGACTTCGATATCGGCACTATATCCTGGCAACAAGGTCTGATCTGGGTTGTCAAAAACGGCTTCAATCTCGACGGTCCTTGCTTGTTTTTCAAGGTCGAGTACATAGGGGGCAACACGTCTGACGGTTGCCGGGAAATCCTGATCACCAAAGGCATCCATGGTGATTCTAGCCGTCATTCCTGATACGACCTCAGGTGCATCAATCTCATCAATGGGTGCACTGATGTAGATGCAGCTGCTATCAATCAAATCGACTGTGGGTTTGGTAGCAACGCCTACAGGTGAAGGGGTTACATACTCGCCCAACTCGCCCTCTATTTCAGCAATGACGCCATCGAAGGGCGCTATCAACATGGTTCTCTCTAAAGATGCTTCAATAACTTCAACAGATGCCTGATTCGCCTCAACCTGAGTTAAAGCAGCATTGCACGCAGCAGACTGCGATTCAGCGTTGCTAACTGCTGTCTCAGTATCTTCTTCTGATGCCAAACCACGCTGCAAAAGCTCTGTTTTTCTCTTGGCTTCTCTCTGCGCCCTGTCCGATAAAATACAGACCTGTTGAGCGCTT
>LUMJ01000723.1_pt1 | contig 24285 bp, 25 predicted proteins | sample 729631 | NCBI WGS metagenome assembly LUMJ01 (sample SAMN03860266, study PRJNA289734) | marine metagenome | biome: seawater column; feature: ocean; material: water; isolation source: Red Sea water column Station 22 - depth 500m | place: Saudi Arabia: Red Sea | collected 2011-10-15 | depth 500 m
GAATAATTGGAGAAGTTAATTTTCAGGATAAAAAATTTTCAAAATGGTTATTAAAATATGATTAGTTATAGTTTAGATGTAACTTCTATACCCCCTTTGTCGAAAAATAAACCTCGACAAGCTATAGTATTATGTCATGGATATGGTGGTGACGGAAAAGATATAAGTGCACTTGCTATTAATTGGCAACGCTTCTTGCCAGATGCTATTTTTTTGTGCCCAAACGCACCTGAAATTTGTTCTATTAACCCCCAAGGTTATCAATGGTTTGATCTAACCACAGAGAAAGAAGAAGTAATTTTTGAAAAATCTTTGATAGCCGGGGAAAAATTAAATACATTTTTAGATCAAGTTTTTGACAATCTTCAATTGGAATCTAACAATTTAGCGCTTGTGGGTTTTAGTCAAGGCTGCATGATAAGTATTCAAGTAGGATTAAAAAGAGAAAAAAAAATAAATTGTTTAATCGGGTATTCTGGAAAAGTAATTAATCAAAAGCATCTTTCAAATAATATTAATTCTAAACCAAAAATATTTTTAATGCATGGAGCAAATGATACAATTGTTTCACCAACATATTTATTAGAAGCAAAAGAATATTTAACAAAACACGGTATTAATGCCAAAATTAAAATGTTTAAAAATTGTGAACATAGAATTCCTGTTGAAGGCTCCAGTCTTGGTTTAGAATTTTTAAAAAAAAATCTTTTATAATTGAAACATTTTTTTAATAAACTATCTCTTGCAAAAATTATTTTAATCCGTTAACTTCTTTGTATGATTATAGGCGCATCAGAAAGAGTACCTTTAGAAAAGTGTCCAGCACTAGTATTAAATGCTGATTATAGACCTTTAAGTTATTATCCGCTTTCGCTTTGGTGTTGGCAGGATGCTGTTAAGTCAGTCTTTCTTGAAAGAGTTAGTATTGTCTCAAATTACGAAAGAAAAATAAGAAGTCCTTCTTTCGAAATGAATTTACCAAGTGTTATAGCATTAAAAAGATTTATTAAACCTTCAGAGCAACCAAATTTTACCAGGTTTAATGTCTTTCTAAGAGATAAGTTTGCCTGCCAATATTGTGGAATAAATAAAGATTTAACATTTGATCATTTGCTACCTAAGTCAAAAGGGGGAGTTACTGATTGGGAGAATGTTGTGACGGCTTGTTCAACTTGTAATGTTGAAAAAGGTGGTAGACTATATCCAGTTTCCGGAATGAAATTACGAAGAAAACCTTTTGTACCTACAGTTGATGACTTACACCAAAACGGAAAAAATTTTCCACCGAATTTTTTACACGAAAGTTGGATGGATTATCTTTATTGGGATGTTGAATTGTTACCTTAAGAAAATTAAATTTTTTCAGAAATAGTTATTGCAATTTTTGAACCAGTTTTAATCACTTTATCCATTATAGAATATACTCCTTTAGTTGTAGCGCCAGCTTCATAAGCCATATTTTTATGACTTGCTTCATCTTCTTTAAATTTTTCAATTTTTTTCTTTAAATCTTTTTCATCATTCCCTAGTTTTTTTAGTTGGTAGTTATAATGTCCATCAATTACTTCTTCCACTGAAGCAGTACAAAGCATAGCTGCCTTTTTTCCAAGCAATACAGAGCTAAAACCTAGCGCAACACCCATAATGTCCCAAAGCGGCAATAAAGATGTAGGTTTTATTTTTCTTTTTTGAATTTCTTTTTCAAAGTATTCTAAGTGTTCTTTTTCTTGTTCTTTCATTTCTTCAATTATGTTGAGCAAATTTTCATCTTGTTTAATTGTTTTTAATGCAAGTAGTTGTCCCTCATATATTTTTATTGCACCTCTCTCTCCAGCATGATCGACTCTTATAATTTCTTCTAAAGTTTTTTTATTAGTTTTTTCCATAATTTAAAAATAATCGAATAAATATAACACTTAATACCATAGAAAAAATGGTATTAATTGCAGCAAGTGACAAACCTAGTATTTCGAAATTAACATCTTTACAACTTATGTTGTTTTGATTTAGTTGCTCCAGAAGTTGTTCTTTTGATAATGTTTTTGACAAATCTCCTGTTACACAAGCCAATGATTCATCAAAAAAACTTTGTTCAATACCAAAATGATAAAACGCTAGAGCAAAGCTACTAAAAAAAACTAAAGAAAGTATTAATAAGGTAATTTTTTCGTATTTTTTAATAAAAAGTATTTTAATTATTAACAATATTGAAAGAAAATAAGGAATTCGTTCATACAGACATAGTTTACATGGCTCATGGCCCAACCAATATTGAATTATTAAAGCTGATATTATTGTTAAGGAAATTATAACAAGGATAACAATAAGAAATATATTACTTGTTTTTTTCATCATTATTTATTTAAAAAATGTGAAAGTAAATTCCTGCGGCTATTACAATAATTATTATAGCTATTATCGTAGCCCACTGACCACCTTTCTTTTCCAAAAAGGGACCAAGTTTTGATCCAAACTTATAAGTTAAATAAGCTACTAAAAAAAATCTTAAACCTCTTGTTACAATACATATGAAAATAAAAGACATTAAGTTAAAATGAATAATTCCGCTAGAAATAGTTAAAAGTTTGAATGGCAAAGGTGTAAAGCCTGCAGTAAATAATATTCCCAACCAAGCTGTGAATCCGCCACCTGCTGTAAAATTTTCTCTAAATGTATCTGAGTATTCATAACCATAAAGTTCGAAAATTTTTATTGCGATTTCATTCAAGGAATAACCAATATAATAACCAAACAAAGCACCCAATACTGAAAAAATTGTTGCAATTAAAGCAATCCGAATAAATTCATCTTTCTTTGATACTACCATTGGAATAATCATCACATCAGGCGGTATAGGAAAAAAAGAACTTTCTATAAAAGCCTCAAAAGCTAAAATTTGTTTGGCATATTTATACCCAGCCCAAACAACACATTTGTCATATAATTTTTTAATCATTTTTAATTAAATTTTTATGAAACTTTTTTTATAAGCTTTATTCCATTTTGTATTTGATTCATTATCGAAAGTTATATCTAAGTCAATATCCGACAAAATCCAATGATCTCGTTCCATTTCTCCTTCGAGTTGACCACTTCCCCATCCAGAATAACCTAAAATGACCAAGCTCTTTTCAGGTCCTTTATTTTCAGCAATATCAAATAAAATATCATAATCATGTGTAATAGAAATATCTCCATAGTTTTTAGTAGTATTACTTTTATATTCAGTTGAATGTAATATAAAAATTTGTTTTACATCAACAGGCCCTCCCCAAAAAACTGGAATATTTACCCCGTATAACTTTTTCCTTTCCTCCGATGTATTGAGAGATGGATCTATTAATAGGGCAATTGGCATTGTGCCTAACTGTTTATTTATCACTAGCCCCCATGCGCCATTTTCATCACTTTCCAACATAACAATCACTGTTTTTGCAAATTTTTCGTCTCTCATTTTTTCTGTGGCAACCAGAAAATGATCTTTAACGCTGCTATAAAATTTACCTTTCAGATAATTTTTGGGACCTTCTGCTAAAGCGAAGATGTGATGAAATAACGATATTTGTAATATAAAAACCAATAATAATAATATTCTTTTTCTCATAAAAACTTTATAATAGCATACATGAATATTGTTACAGATGTAATTTTGCCTTTAGCTTTAGCCTTTATAATGTTTGCATTAGGCTTAGGTCTAACTGGTGCTGATTTTTTAAGGGTTATAAAACGACCTCGTGATTTTTTTGTGGGTACTTTTTCTCAAATTATTTTACTTCCAATTATCGCATTTATTCTTGTTAAATTATGGCCTATATCTCCGGAGTTAGCAATTGGAGTCATGATCATTGCTGCTGCTCCTGGCGGAGTTACATCCAATATATTAACTTCATTTGCTAGAGGTGATGTTGCTCTCTCAATTTCACTTACGGCAATTATAAGTTTGTTAAGTGTTATAACAGTACCTTTCATTATTTTAACGTCGTTAACATTAATTGAAAATTCAGGTTTGGATCTAAATATTTCTTTAACCAATATGGCAATTAATATGTTTTTGATTGTAACGGTGCCAGTAATTATTGGAATGATGTTCAGAAAATTTGCATCAAATGTTGCAATAAAATTTGAACCGATTGCTAAAAAAATTTCAGCTGTGTTATTTGTAATTGTTTTGCTAGGAGCTATTTTGGCAGAAAAAGACAATGTCGTTTCTTATTTTGCTCAAGCTGGTTTAATAACCTTAGCGCTTAATGTAGTCATGATGATAGTTGCGTATTACATAGCACAATTACTTGCGTCAGGAACACAACAAAAGAAATGCATTACCATTGAGTGTGGTTTACAAAATGGAACCTTGGCGATATTTGTAGCCACCTCTATTTTTGGAGGAGGAATTTATGTTATACCGGCAGCTACTTACAGTTTAATAATGTTCGTTACTTCCTTAATATTTGTATATTTCGTTAGGAAAACTTCTTAATAAAATTTTTATTCTATTTTTAAAGCAGGAAAAACAGGATTCATTTTTAAAAATAATCTTTGATATTCTTGTTTTATGCACTTATTTGCAATGTAGGTAATGTTTTCTGAATCAGCAATTTGTTTAGCTTCTAAATTTTGAATACCATATTGCAACCACAGTACTTTTGGTCCAATCTTAACTGCTTGTTTAGCAATTAATGGTGCTTCAGCAGAAGGACGAAAAACATTAACTATATCGACCGGGATAGTAATATCTTGCAATTTTTCAAATACTGTTTCTCCATTTATTTTCTTTCCTACCGCGGAAGGATTTACAGGTATTACTCGATAACCAAATTCTTGAAGATAATTCATGACAATGATTGAAGGTCTTCTAACAATGTTGGAAGAATCTTCTTTTTTAATGGAACTAACACCAACCATTGCAATTATTTTTGCAGAGATAAGAGACTGTTTAATTAATTTGTCATCTACTGTTGAATGAACCATTTATTTATTTTTCCAATTGGGAGTTCTTTTTTCTAAAAATGCGGAAATACCTTCTTTAGCATCTAAAGTCATCATGTTTTCACACATAACTTGACTTGCATATTTATAAGCTTCGTTTAATGGCATTTCTAATTGTTTATAAAAAGCCTTTTTACCTATTTTAACAGTTTTATTAGACTTGGAGGCGATTGTTTCAGCTAATTTCAAGACTTCGCCTTCTAACTCTGAACTTTCAAAATGATCATTGATAAGACCAATTTCTTTAGCATATTTCGCATCGATCGGTTTTCCCGCAAGAAGCATTTTCATAGTTTTTTTTCGGTTCACATTTCTACTTACTGCAACCATGGGAGTACTACAAAAAAGTCCTATGTTGACCCCAGGAGTAGCAAAAATTGCATCATTTGAACTTAAAGCTAAATCGCAAGTCGCAACTAATTGACATCCTGCAGCGAAGGCTGCTCCATGAACTTTGGCAATAACAGGTTTGTTATTGTTAACTATATTTAGCATCAACTCAGAACATAAATTAAATAGTTTTTGATATTCATTTTTTCCTTTTAAGGATTTAATTTCTTTCAAATCATGACCAGCAGAAAAACCTTTTCCAAGACCTTCTATAATTATTACTTTTGTTTTTTCATCATAACTAAAATTTTTAAAACTTTTTATCAATAATTTTAATGTATTTGATGATAGAGCATTATAAGTACTAGGCTGATTAAGTATTATGCGAGAAATCCCACTATTTGAAGATCGAACAATAATATTGGATTGTTGTTTCATTTTGCCTTAATCTTACACTATCTAAACTCTCAATAAAATACATAAGTATTGATAAAGTGTTAAAAAAATATATTTTTTAAATTTAACTAATGCAAGATAATAATATTCAAAATCTTATAAATTTATATAAATCTGGAAAATTTACTATTGCCGAAAAAAAGGTCATTAAACTCATAAAAAAAGACCCAAACAATTTTTTTCTATTTAATCTTTTTGGTGCCATCTTAGCTTCTCAAGAAAAACTGAATAAAGCGGTCATTAATTACAGAAAATCAATAAAAATTAATCCTAATTATATTGATGCATATAATAATTTAGGTGGAGCGTTCTTACAGCTTAAAAAATTTAATGAGTGCATCAACATTCTTCAGGCAGCAATTAAAATTAATCCAAACTTTGCACAAGCTTACTATAATTTGGGTAATACATTTAAGGAAATGGGAAAATTAGATGAGGCTATCCACAATTATCAGAGGGCGATACAAATTAATCCAAATTATTCCAAAGCTTATAATAATCTAGCTAATACATTTCGTGATATAGGAAAGTTAGATGAATCTATCCACAACTACCAAAGAGCAATTGAGGTCGACCCAAACTTTGCGCAAGCTTATTATAATCTAGCTAATACATTTCGTGATATAGGAAAGTTAGATGAATCTATCCAAAATTACCAACGGGCAATAGAGATCAATCCAAATTATTTTGATGCCTATAATAATCTCGGAAATATTTTTATTGATATTGGAAAAGTAGATAGTGCACGAAAATGTTTTGAAAAACTTTTTATACTTAAGCCAAATAATATTGGATATAAAATTAATAATGGACTATTGATTACCCCAATTACCCAATCTGTTGAAGATATCATTACTCTTAGAGATCAATATAAAAAAGGCTTAAAATCTTTAAGAAAATATAAATTTTTAGAAGAAAAACCGGGCAATATTGTAGAGGCTAATTTTTTCTATTTGGCTTTTCACAATAAAGATAATTTAGAAATAATGAAAAAAACATCAGATATGTTCAAAAAAGTTGTGCCCAATATTTGTTATGTTTCTAAAAATATTAAAAAAAGAAAAAAACAAAAAAAAATTAAGATAGGATTTATTTCTGAATTTTTAACGGAGCACACTGTTGGTAAACTATTTGGGGGTCTAATAAAAAATATAGATAGAAAAAAATTTGATGTAACAATATTTCATACAGTTCAAACAAAAAAAAGTTTAATCAAAGATGAGATTGATAATAGTGCAAACAAAACAATAAATTTGGACAGCAGAATTAAAGAACAGCATCAGCAAGTTGATAAAGAAAATCTAGATATTATTTTTTATCCAGATATAGGAATGTCTCCAACAACTTACTTTTTGGCTTTTTCTCGAATTGCACCTGTACAGATTGTAACTTGGGGACATCCTGAAACAACTGGCATCAAGACAATTGATTACTTTTTGTCTTCAGCTTTATTAGAGCCAAGCCGGCGACCCGAAAAAAAATATTCAGAAAGATTGGTCTGCTTGAGTCAATTTCCTCTTTATTATGAACCCCCTCAAAATATTGGTTTAATGAAACATCGAAAAGATATTGGACTTCCTGAAAATGTTCGACTATATGGTTGCCCTCAAACACTATTTAAACTTCATCCAGATTTTGATGCAGTTTTGGCAAAAATACTTCTTCAAGATCCTAAAGGATATATTGTTTTGATAGGAGGAGAAGGGAAAACAAAATATTGGTTGAATGATTTAAAAAAGAGATGGTCTAAAAATTTTTCTATTCTCAATAAAAGAGTATTATTTACAAACAGATTAACTTTATTAGAATTTATTTCTTTATGTAATTGTGTAGATGTATTATTAGACCCAATCTACTTTGGCGGAGGAAACTCTTTTTTAGAGGCAATGAAGGTTGGAACACCAACAGTAACAATGCCGGATACATACTTAAAAACAAACATTACAGCGGCAGCTTACAAACAAATGAAAATTTCTAATCCTCCTATAGTTAAAAATGTAGAAGAATATATAAATTTATCAATTAAACTTGCGAAAGATAGCAAGAAAAACTTCTCTTTAAGAGAGGAATCAAAAATTGCAGCAAATAAATATTTGTATAAAAATTTAAAAGCTTTAAGAGAGTTTGAAAAATTTTTGGAAAAAGCTTACAAGGCGACGCAATCAGGCAGTAAATTAAAAGACGGCTGTGTTATAAATTGATGCTATAATACAAGTTCAAATTGTGGTCTCGTAGTTCAGCGGATAGAATGTTGGTTTCCTAAACCGAAGGTCGTAGGTTCGAATCCTACCGAGACCGCCACATAAAATTTATTTGCCAGCACCTTGTGTAGAATGGTTAATTATTTAGAATATTGTTTAAAGTGGAAGAAACATATTCTATTTCCTTATTTTTAATGCCTAAACCTGATGGTAAATAAAATCCGTTTTTTGATAAATACTCGGCATTAGGATATTTTTTATTTTTAAAAAACCCAGAAAATATTTTTTGCGTAGGTAGTTTTTAATGATTGAATAAATATTTTATTATTATTTTTCAAATTAGAATAATATTTTAATCCAATTTCTCTTTTTCTTCTTATTATCCAATTTATATTTTTTAATTGGCCGCACCCAAGTGCTGCTTGTAAATTTGTTATTCTATAATTCCAACCTATGTCATCATGATTAAATCTTTCAATATTTTTACTTCCGAAACAAAGATTTCTTAATGATCTACACTTGTTGCTGATTTTTAAATCGTTTGTCAGTATCATGCCACCCTCGCCAGTTGTAATGTGTTTATTTGCATAAAAACTAAAGGTACTTATGTCACCAAAACTTCCACATCTTTTTTCTTTAAATTTCTGACCAATCATTTCTGCACTGTCCTCAATGATTTTGATTTTTTTGTTTTTTGCAATTTTTAAAATTTTTTCCATATTTACTGGAAATCCATAAATGTGCGTTATTATTATAGCCTTAGTTTTTTTGTTAATTTTTGAAATAACGTCTTCAGGGCGCATATTCCAATTTGCAAGATCACAGTCAACTGCAATTGGTTTTAATCCAAGTTTTATCACACACAAAGCAGTTGAGATTATTGAAAAAGTTGGAATTATAACTTCATCATTTTTTTTTAAGTTTAGAGACTTAAGAGCAATTTCTAATGCTGCTGTTCCGTTTGCTACTGCGATAGCATACTTTTTATTTATGTATTTAGAAAATTTTTTTTCAAATTGTTTAACAAAATTTCCTTCAGACGATATCCAGCCTTTATCTAAACATTCTTTTACATTGATTTTATCCTGATAGAATATTTTTGGTGTATTTACGGGAATAAATTTATTTTTTTTTAAGTTTAATTTTTTTTTCATTTATAGCGCTGAATTTAATTTTATCTTTTATAAGATTATAAGGACCTTGCTTCACTTCTATCATTTCCACATCTTTAATAACTTTAAAACCATGACCACCATGAACAAGCATCACAATGTCTTTTTCTTTTAAAATTTTACTAAACAAGTATTTTTGTTGCCGATTATAAAAATCAACTCTAAGTATACCCTTTAGTAATAAAATTACTTCAGATGTGCTCAAAATTTTTGTCATCCTCTTTTTGTGGAGATGGGGTCTAATTATGTAATCTTTATTATGTTTCATATAGCCAAATTGTTGAGTTGCATTGTTTGGCGAAAAAAAAGTTATGCCTTTTTTATTTCTGTATTTTCCTCTAACAATTAAAGCTAGTAATTTTTTTTTGTGAATTATTTTTTCTATCATTAATTTAATTTTTTCTTCTTATTAAAGTTGTAAATACTCTTAAAATATACAAAAAACCAAGGTAAAAAAATTTAATTAAATTTGGCGAAGATTTACTATTTGAAATATCATCATCCCTTTTTTGAATATAAGGAATTTCTTTTACTTTAAAATCTTTTTGATGAACATTATACAAAAATTCTAGAAAAAATTCTCCATGGCCATAACCTAAAAATGTAACTTCGTCCAAGACTATTCTTTTCATTAAAAAAATTGAGCTAGTCAAATCTTTTAACGGAGATCTAAATATTGTGCGGCAAAAAATATTAAAATATTTGCTACAAAACGCTCTTATAAAAGTCCTATTGTCCCCACCACCTTCTACAAATCTAGACAAAAGTATTAGATCGATATCAGATTTAAGTTCATTAATCATTTCGGGAAATCTTAAAGCTAATTCAGACATATTTGTATCAAGCCACCCAATGTAATCACCAGTAGTTTCTGTCAAACCTCTAACGAAGGCTGAAGCAAGATTCCGACTTTTTTTTCTAAGAACTACTTTATATTTATTGTTCTGATTTAACTTTTTTATAATTTCCGTTGTTCCATCAGACGAAGCATCATCTACAATAACTATTTCTAAATTTGGAATATTTTTTTCTAATTCAGCAATCGCATTTTCTATATAATTTGCTTCATTGTATGTACAAAGAATTATAGAAGTTCTTTTTGGGGTCATTAATTTGTATTTTTTTCAATTTTAAGATCATTTTCCATCATTATGGAGATTAATTTATCTAAATTGGTTTTAACTCTATATTTTAGGATTTTCCTAGCCTTGCTTGTATCACTAGATAAAGAAACTGTTTTACTTGGTCTTAAAAGTTTTTTATCAATTTTTAAGTATTTTTTATAATCAAGCCCGACATATGAAAAACTTTTTTTAACAAAATCTTTTACAGAGTGTTTTTTTCCTGTTCCGATTACAAAAAAATCAGGTTTTTTTTGCTGTACAATTTTGTGGGCAATTTCAACGTAGTCTTTTGCATATCCCCAATCGATTTTTACATTAATATCACCAAGAATAAGTTTTTTTTGTTTACCATAAAAAATTCTAGCAACAGATTTTGTTATTTTTCTAGTTACGTATTCCTCTGGCCTGACTTCAGATTCATGATTATAGAAAATTGCTCCATAGGTTTTTAATCCAAATACATCTCGGTAAAGTTTACAAGCATGATAGGCTGTTGCTTTTCCTAACGCGTATATACTAAGTGGAGTTAAAGGTTCATTTTCATTTTGTTTTTTGCTTTTGCTATTTCCAAACATATTAGATGAAAGTGGTTGGAAATATTTTGATTTGGGTGAATATTTTTTAATTATTTCTAGTAAATTAATTATTGAACTTGCAGTTACACCAAAAGAATAAGATGGAAGTTCAAAACTCCAATTAACATGGTCTTGATCAGCAAAATTATAAATTTCATTAGGTTTTATTTTAGAAATTATATTAAGTACAGACATAAAATCTAAAAGATCACCATGATGAATAATTAATTTTTTTTTTTTATTCATCATCGACAAAATATTTTTTAAATTACCCGTTGCAGATTTTCTTACTAATCCATGAACGACATAATTCTTTTTAACAAGAAGTTTTGCCATAAAAGATCCGTCTTGACCAGTCACACCTAAAACTAAAGCTATTTTTTTTCTTTTTTTCATTTTACCAATTTAAATTTTGGAAAAGGTAGAATAAATTTACCACCCTTTTTTAACCATGTGGACTCCCTTTTAACAAATTCATTAATAAAACCCCATGGTGTAACAAAAAAATAATCGGGATTTAAACTTCTTGCTTGTTTTTCTGAAATTATTTTAATTCCAGTTCCCACAGTATATTTACCCCATTTTTCTGGGCTTTTTTCCGCAGCAAATGGAATAATTTTTTCATTTATTCCATAATATTGAAGTACGGTATTTCCCTTGGTTGAAGCACCATACAAAAATATTTTTTTTCCTTCTTTTATCTGTTTTTTTATAAATTTTGTAGTTAACAATTTGTTCTTTTTAACTCTTGTAATAAATTTATTTAACGAATCAAGTATATTAGCTTCTTTTAATTTTATACTGCCTCTCTTAAGTTTTCTACAATAAATTCTATAGCTACCACCATTAATTTGATTTTCCTTAATTTTAAAAATTTCAAAACCATTATTTTCAAATAAATATTTTAATGATTTTAGAGAATAAAATTCTATGTGTTCATGACAAATATTTCCCAAGTCATTTTTTTCAATCATTGATTTAAGACACATTAATTGGGCAATAAATATTCCATTATCATTGAGTGCAAGCGAAGCATCTTTTATAAATTTATTTGGATCTTCTAAATCATAAAACATGCCGATAGCAGTAATTACTTTTGGCTTTTTTAACTTATTTTTTATTAATATTTTATTTAATTTATTATTTGACCAAAAATCATCTAAAACAAAATCACAATTTTTTTTTAATTGTTTTTTTAAATTTTTTGCTGGTTCACAACCGATTGTTTTAATTTTTCTTTTTTTATAATATTTTAAAAGAGTTCCATCATTGGCACCTATATCAAGAATTACATCGTTTTTATCCAAAGAAACATATTTTAAACTTTCTTTAAAAATATCTTTTAATCCCTCGCGCATTGTTTTAGTTACACCTGATCTGTACCAGTAGAATCTTTTATACATAATTTCCTGAGGAGCAATATGTGATAGTTGCAAAAGTGTACAATTGGGACAATAGAGCAATGTTAAAGGAGCTTTAATTCCCTTATTAATCTCATTTTTTTTAACAAAGTTGCTTACAAACAAATTTCCTAGTGAAAACACTTTTTTAATTTTTGAGTTTTTACAAAGTAAACAAGATTTTATTTTTTTTGTTTTATAGTTCATTTGTAGATTTAACATTGAGTTATTATGTTAAGTATTTTAATTTTTTCATTTTCTTGTGGACTTAAAGTACAATCTTTTAGCCATTCAAATTCATTAATATCTACATTTTCCCGATTTATATCACTTAATACAATTATTTTTTTAATATTATTTCTGTTTATTTTATTCTGAAAAAAGACATCAAATTCATTTCTATACTTATTTCCTTTTGGTGGGTATGATAATTTGTTCCACCAATATCTTACTGGAGAAAAATTTTGTATACTTAATATAGCATTATAAATTTGGTAATTGGTAATAATAATATAATTTTCATCGAGTGATCTTAAATAAGATAAATTATTTTTAATGTTTGATATTTCTTTTTGAGTATTGGGCTCGCCGGTTAACCAAACAAGTCCTTTTAGTTTTAAATCGATTTGTTCAGCAGCTACTGCATTATTCCAGTTTGGATTTACTATATCATGCCAATAACGATTTCGAACAATGGTTTCAAAATATAATAGAGATATAAGTAAAGTATAAACTACAACAAGTGATGATGTTTTTTTTAAAGATATATTATATTTTGATCCAAAAAAATATATTAGCGGAAATATTATTAATAAAATTAAATAAATCTCATTTGCATTAATCAGTCTCAATACTCCAATTATGATTAAACCACTAAATATATAAAATAAAATTTTACTTTTGTTTTCTTTTATTAAAGAAAGCATTATTATTGAATAAATTGGCAGTAGTCCAAATGTTACTGACTGATTATTTGTGTACGATTCATGAAGAGCACTAGTAGCGATTAGACCCATAAATAAATAGGCATCCAAGTAAAAACCTTCTTTTTTTTTTAATTCAATTTTTTTTAAATTTTGAACAACTACCATTACAAAGGGGATTAATAAGGGCAACATATTGTTTATAAACATCAAGAATTAAAATATTATTTATTTTTAAAATTAAAAAAAAAACTGCAAAAGCAATAATAGAACCTATTAAAAGGTTAATAATTATTTTTTTTTCTTTTTCAAAAAAATAATAAAATAATGAAATTAAACATATTAAAATAATATAATATGCTGTTGGTACTTGTTTAATAAAAAAACAACTTATAAAAATTATTGGAAAAAAAAATAGAGGTGTAAAGTTTTTTTTTTTTAAGAAAGTAATAAAAAATATTAAGGATATGGAACCAATTATAATAGAATGATGATCAGTTTGTGGTGTACCTGCTGCCGGATACATTATGAACGAAGCTAATATTGCAAAAAATAAACTTGTTTTTTTTGAAAGTTTAGTTAAACGAGCATAAAAAAATATACTAATAGAAAAAATTGAATTTAAAATTGAGGCATGTACTACGTAAGAAGACCAACTTATGCCAAGCATTTTAAATACAAAACTTTGCATAACATCAATTAATGGTCCTCCAGAAACGATCCAATAATCTTTAAATGGAATATCTCCTTTTAAAACTCTATCGCCACTACCGAATATTAGAAAACTGTCAGTTGGATTGAGACCTATGAAACCAAAATAATTATTTATTTGGTATGCCACTACGGCCACAACTATTCCAATGATATAATCATTTAAAATCAAAGTAGTTTTATTCTTAATCATCATAAGCACTCATTGATTTTTTTTAAATAGGAATTTTTAATAAACAGATAGTCGCCCGATTTAAGATCGCTTAATAATATAACTGTTAAATTCATATGTTTTTTTAAGAAAGTAAAGTTTCGTTTTTTTAAAAAATTAATAATTTTTCTTTCTTTTTTCTTATAATTTTTTTTCTTATCATTAATCTCAATTAAAATTACTTTAACCTTATTTCCTTTAAGAGTAACTTTTGCACCTTGCAAAAATTCGTATTCAGATCCATCAATATCAACTTTTAATAGATCTATTGACTTAATTCTTTTTTTTTTAACAAATGTATCTAGGGTTAAAGTAGGAACTCGATATTTTACATAGTTTTTTGTACTTTGTAATAAAATTTTTAACAGAAATTTTCGGGATGATATCCACCTGGCGTCGTTTTTAAATAGGGTAGACAAAGATGAGCCAGAAGATTCAAAAAAACTATTGTAATTATATTCTGCGGCTCCATTTTTATTACTTAACGCAACCTCATTATAACTTATATTTTTTGACAATATTAAATTTGAAATATATTTTTTTGTATTTTTGTTAATATCAAAAAGGTAAAACTTAATTTTTTTTCTATTAATTAATTTCAGAATATTTTTGGTAAAAAGGCCTCTAAAACATCCAATATCAAAAACAACTAAATTTTTTTCATTTTTTAAAATCTTTATTATTTTGGCTTCAAAATGGTGAAATGTATAATTTAAGATGTAGTAAATTAATTTTTTCATAAAAATTTTCCTTATAACATGTTAACATAAAACTTGCATAAATATTAACTTAGAGGAGATATGGGCGAATGGCGGAACTGGTAGACGCGTTGGACTCAAAATCCAATGGTAGTAATACTCTGAGAGTTCGAGTCTCTCTTCGCCCACCAAAAAATAATGAATTTGAATGAATTTAATAGTTTGACAGATTTATTTTTTCACCGAGCTGAAAAAGAAAATCCGAATAGTATCTTTTTAGAATGGCTTAACAACATTAGCAGGAAAAAATTTACATGGTCACAGACGGTTTCAAGTGTTTTTAAACTTGCAAAAACTTTAAGAGCTCACGTGAATGTAGGAGATAGAGTTCTTTTGCTTTCGGAAAATCGTCCAGAATGGCTTATAGCAGATCTAGCTATCATGTCAGCAGGAGCGATTACTGTTCCGGCATATACCACGTACACTGAGAACGATTATAGATACTTAATCGAAGATTGTTTGCCTTCAGTAATTATTGTTTCCAATAACTCTATGCACAAAAAATTAGTAAAAATAATTAATGAAAAAAATTTTATCAAAAAAGTAATTACTTTTGATTTTATTTCTGGAGGAGATTACAAAAATAAACACCTAGATTTTAACTCCATAATTAAAGGTAATCTGTTGGAAAAAGATAAAATAAAAAATACGGATCTAAAAAGAACTTCGCCTGCTTGCATAATTTATACATCTGGTACCGGCGGAAATCCTAAGGGAGTTATTTTGAGTCATGGCGGAATACTAAATAACTTAGAAGGAGCTAATCAAATTATAAAACCATTAATTGACAAAAAACCAATTTTTTTAACTTGGCTACCTTTATCACATTCATATGAACATACTGTTCAGTTTGTACAAATTGCAGTAGGTGCAAAGGTTTACTACGCTGAAAAAATAGAAAAACTTTTAGATAACATTTCAGAAGCCAAACCTACGATTATGACTGCCGTCCCGAGATTTTATCAAAACCTATATAACAAGATAAACATGAGCATGAAAAAAGCGACAGGACTTAAATCTAAGCTAATTAAAGCTACAATTAATTTGGGAAAAAAAAAACTATTGCAACAAAAAATGAATTTATTAGAAAAACTTCTAAATTCTGTATTGAACATTCTAGTTAGAAAAAAAATAAAAAAACAATTTGGTGGAAATTTAAAAGCTTTTGTATCTGGGGGAGGAGCTTTAGATAAAGAAATAGGTGAATTTTTAAATTCCATAGGGCTGCCTACTTTGCAAGGTTATGGGTTGACTGAAACTTCACCAGTAGTAAGTTGTAATCCAATTCATAAAATTAAAGTTGAAACTGTAGGGCCTCCATTTAAAGGAAATCAAGTGAAAATTGCAGAAGATGGAGAGATTCTGGTTAAAGGAGAAAATGTAATGCTAGGCTACTGGAATAGAAAAAAAGATACAGAAGAAGTTATTAAAGATGGATGGTTATACACAGGTGATATTGGAGAAATAGATCCAAAAGATGGTTATCTAAAAATTACAGATAGAAAAAAAGATATTATTGTTAGCGCTGGAGGAGATAATATTTCTCCAGCAAAAATTGAAAATCTTTTATCAAATTCTGAAGCGATAGATCAGTGCATGGTTTATGGAGAAGGAAAAAATTATTTAGTGGCATTGGTTGTGCCTACAAAAGAATTTAAAGGAAGCAAAGATAAAATATCCGAAATAATAAATAAAATTAATAAAAGTTTAAATTTGGTTGAAAAAGTAAAAAAATTTTACTTAATCGAAGAAAATTTTTCAATTGAAAATGGTCTTTTAACACCTACCATGAAAGTAAAAAGAAATAAAGTAATTACAAAATACAAAAATATTTTAGAAAATTTTTATAACAAATAGTAAGAACGATTAAATTAAATTCTCAAAAATTGATAAATAAACATTGCTATTACTTGTTTTTTTATAAATAAAAAAAAATTATTTTTTTAAATTAATTTTACAAAATTTGTCAACAGAATTTATGTTTGACATCAACAAAAAAACACATAAGACTGAAAATAACAAACGAATCACTTGTTGATTTGTTTTAATTAAAACAAAAAGGGAGCTTGAAATGGCTAAACGTAGAAAGAAAAAAGGTAAAAAGAAAAAAGGTAAAAAGAGAAGAAGAAGAAGATAAGTTAAATATTTATTGAGAAATTGCACCCCTCTTTAATAGTAATTTAATCAATTAAAGAGGGGTGTTTTTTTTACACTAAATTTTCTTTTTCCTTTAGGGCTTCCTCTCGTTTTAACGCCTTATCCATTTTTGGTTGACCTTTTTCTCCTAAAACGACTTCCAATTCAGATTTTAATCTATCATATGCCTTTTCAAATAGTTGTCTTTCACTATAGGATTGTTCTGCAATCACATCTGTTTTTTTATTTAAATCTCTCACGACCTCTGCTAAATCGTAAAGTTTCCCTGAATTGATTTTTTGTTCATATTCTTGAGCTCTTCTGCTCCACATTGTTCTTTTTATTTTTGGTTTACTTTTTAGTATAGAGATTGCTTTATTAATTTGATTAATACTTGAAACATGTCTTAAGCGCGATTGCTGATTCAAAGGTATGCTTAGTGTTAGTTTTTCTTTTTCGATGAATACTTTATAAAAATTTATTTCAATTTCACCTATTTTTGCCTTTTCCACAGAAATTATTTTTCCGACACCATGTTTTGGATATACTACATAATCTTTAATGTTATAAATTTTTGCTTCAGTTGGTTGTTTCTTTATTTTTTTAATTTCAATTTTTTCATCACTTGTTTTAAATGAGCTAATAGCAGATTTTTTATTAACTATTCTCTCTCTCTTTTTTTTGCTTATAATTTTTTTATTTCTTCTTCTTCTTTTTTTTGGCATATATAAATTATTAATCTCCTTTTCCTGGCTGTTCACTAAAGTATTTTAATTTGTTTTTTACACCACGCCATTTTTCCTGATCTTGAGGAACATCTTTTTCTCTCTTTTTTGAAATATTTGGCCACATTTCACTGTATTTGGTATTAAGCGTAACCCAATCACTAGTGTTTTCATTGGTATCAGGTTCAATCGCATTGATAGGACATTCAGGTTCGCAAACTCCGCAATCTATACATTCATCTGGTTTTATGACAAGCATATTTTCTCCTTCATAAAAACAATCTACCGGGCATACGTCAACGCAGTCCATTAATTTACATTTAATACATTTATCATTAACAATATAGGTCATGTTTTATTTACTAAATTTTTTACTTTTAATTTAATAATTCCATTGTCTTTATCTGAAATATATAACAAGCCGCAAACCCTTCTAATTAAACTTGATTCATAGGTATCATTAGAACCGTCTGAATATACAATTTTCCAGAGCATTTCAATTATATTAAGTCTAAATTCCATCGGGTTTTTTTTAATTTCTTTTGTAAATTCTAGAATTTGATTTGATTCTTGTTCTTTTTTTTCAGCCTTCAATAATAAATCATCCACACTAACTGGAGTCGTTTTACTTAAATTTATCATGGCTTTCTTAATAATTTGTTTTTCAGCGCTTGTATAATTTTCATCAATTTTAGCAGCATGTATTAACAATGCAGCTATTAGGATATTTTGATTATTAATATCATCATCTTTTACTTGTTTTTTTTTAAAAAAATTTTTAAGCATTTATCTAAATCTTAATTCCGACAACTTATCAAATGGGCTGCTATTCTTATCCTTTTTGATATTTTTTCTTTTGTTATTTTTTTGGTACTTGGGTTTATAAACAAAAAAATCTTCTTTATTTTCGTTTACTGTTTTATGTTTATATTGCATCAATTTCATAAGTTCAAAAAAGTTTTCTTTATTACATCCAATTAAATTTATCATGTCAGAATTAATTTTAAAGATTCCATCTTTTGTGTTTTCTATGATTTTTAAAAAAAGTCTTTCTAGTATATCAACTCGAATATAAAACCTATCAAAATTTTCAAACCCACATATTAAAAGGAATTTTTTATTTTTTTTTGTTTCATTTTTCAAAAAATTTAAACCAAATTTTGGAATAATATATTTTTTATCGCTTGGATAGTATAGTTTCCATAATTTAATTCTAAGGTCTACCGCGCTAGGTTTTAACATTTTAGGAAGAAAGATATGATATCTTCCTATTTTAATTCCTGCTCTTCTCAAACTAAATTTTTCTTCTTTAGGAATTTTTCTTATTATTTCATCAATTATTTCTCTTTTTATTACTCCATTATTTTCAAATAACTGATAACACAGAGCTCTTATGTAACCATTGCTAAATTTTGATTTAATTCTAAATTTGGATTTAAATAGTTTTTTCCTGGCATAATGTAAGCGATGGGATTACCCATCCAATATATTTTGTGATCATTGCCGAGGTTTAATGTTTCATCTTTTATTATACTATTTGTTCTTCTCATTAATTCTGGGGCTATAGCTTGTCTGGCAGCTTTTTTTAATGATTTTATATCAGTTTTTAATGATCCAGATTTAAGGTCCAAATCTAATTTCATTCCTCTTAATTGGCCAATATATTGGCCATCGATGATAACTTCATTTTGATTTTTAATTTCTGTACTTAATACAATATCCTGTTTTAAGCTTCTTGATAAAATACTTATTCTTTTGTCAATAAAACTTTTGGTAAGTTCTTCGTGAAGCCTGTCAGATAATTTGTCTTCCATATCCTTGGTTCTTTCAATCCAATAATCAGAATTATCTACCCATTTTTTTTTGTTAGAAACATAAGACCAAGTTCGAACATTTGAAATTCTATTAGTTAGAGTGTCAATATTACCATCATATTTATCTAAATCTAATCTCTCAATTTCATCAGCAGATAAACTTTCACATTGCCCCGTTATTCCAAAACTACCATCATTAATATGCCTGCCTGCTCTACCTGCAATTTGTGAAATTTCACTTAAATTTAATCGTCTTGTTTTTTTTCCATCAAACTTTTTTAAATTACTAAAGCTTACATTATTAATATCCATATTTATCCCCATTCCAATTGCATCAGTTGCAACAAGAAAATTTGTATCGCCCGATTGATAAAGTTCTACTTGAGAATTTCTTGTTTTTGGACTTAAAGAACCCATTATTATTGCAGCTCCACCTTTTTGTCTTCTTACAAGTTCTGCTATTGCGTAAACTTCATCAATAGAGAAAGCAATTAGTGCCGTTTTAGGATTAAGTCGTGATATTTTTTTATAGCCACTATAAGTTAATTTTGAATATCTTTCTCTATTAACAAATTCAATATTATGAATTAGTGAGGCTATTACTGTTCTTATTGTGTGTGAACCGAGAAACATTGTGAGTTTATCACCTCTCACATTTAATAATCTATCAGTAAATATGTGTCCTCTCTCATGATCAATACACATTTGTATTTCATCAACAGCAACAAAATCTACCGCAATATTTTTAGGCATAGATTCTACGGTACAAATGTAATACTTAGGTGATTTTGGAATTATTTTTTCTTCCCCAGTGATTAGTGCTACTTTTTCTTTTCCAACTTTATTAACGCACTTATCAAAAATTTCCCTTGCTAATAATCTTAAGGGAAAGCCTAGTATTCCGGAATTATATTCCAACATTGTTTCTACTGCTAAATGAGTTTTGCCTGTATTAGTTGGCCCCAAGACTGCTGTAATTCTTTTTAAGTTAGTTTCCATAAATTGTGTTTGATTCTTATTGGCACACCATATTTAGATTTGTTTTTAGAACAAAAGATGATTAAAACGTGACCGAATCAACGTGTTAAAAGTTCTCCTTTTCAATAAATGAAAATTAAGTTTAGCATAAATTTAAAGAATTCAATATTAAATTTTTTTGGCATAATAGATCAATGAATACCCATCTTTGGAAGCTTAATGAGGAAAAATTAAATAAAACTAATTTATTTTTGTATTCAAGTTTTATTAAAGAAAACTTTAAAATTGATGCAGAAAAAGATTTTAATAAAATTTGGAAATGTTCGATAGAAAAACCAAGGGATTTTTGGAAATCAATCTGGGATTTTACACAGGTAAAAGGAAGTTTAGGAAATATTTTACTTCAAGAGTCTAAAATTTTTTATAAGAATAAATTTTTTCCAGATAGTAAACTTAATTATGTTACTCAAGTTTCAGATTGGATGAGATCTAGTGGTATAAATAAGGGTGATCGAGTGGCTGCATATCTTCCAAATATACCCGAAGCAGTCACCGCATATCTTAGCGCGTCAGTTATAGGAGCAATATGGTCTTCTTGTTCACCTGATTTTGGAACAACTGGAGTTATAGATAGATTTTCACAAATCATGCCAAAAATATTATTTATTGGAGATAAGTATTTTTATAATGGAAAAAAAATTAGTATTATAGAAAGATTGCCTGAAATTCTTAACAAAATACCTTCAATTAAAAAAGTTGTGGTAGTACCTTATCCGGGTTCAGAAATTGAAAAAAAGAAAAATATTGATGTCGATACGTATGCTTGGAATGAATTATTAGTTTTAAAAAATAAAATCCAATATGTGATGTCAAATTTCAATGATCCTTTAGCCATTCTTTATTCAAGCGGTACAACAGGTAAACCAAAATGCATTTGTCATGGAACTGGAGGAATCTTACTTCAACATAATAAAGAATTACAAATACATTGTGATGTAAAAGAAAATGATCGTGTTTTTTATTTTACAACTTGTGGATGGATGATGTGGAATTGGCTTGTAGGTTCGCTTTCTTCAGGGGCAACAATACTATTATTTGATGGTTTCCCTTTATACAAAAAAGACGATTTGCTATTTGAATTTGTAAGTGAAGAACAAGTCACCTTGTTCGGTATCAGCGCCAAGTATATTGATACGTTAAATAATAATAAAGTAGTTCCAAAAAATAATTACGACATGTCAAAATTGAGAACTATTTGTTCGACTGGCTCTCCTCTTTCGAACGATGGATTTAGATATATTTATAAGAATATTAAAGAAGATGTTCATTTGGCATCTATTTCGGGTGGAACCGATATCGTGTCATGTTTTATTCTAGGAAATTTATTTCAACCAGTTCACGTTGGAGAAATTCAAAACAGAGGACTTGGTATGGATGTGGATGTGTTTAATGAAAAAGGTTTTTCAGTTAAAAATATAAAAGGTGAATTAGTTTGTAAAAAACCTTTTCCTTCTATGCCTGTTAAGTTTTGGAATGACGATGGAGATAAAAAATATAGATCATCATATTTTGAAAAGTATAAAAATGTTTGGCATCATGGAGATTTTGCGAAGGAGACAAACAATGGAGGATTTATTATATATGGAAGATCTGATACCACGCTTAATCCTGGAGGTGTTAGGCTAGGTACCGCAGAAATATATAGTGTTGTTGAAAAATTTAAGGAAATAAAAGAATCAATTGTTATTGGCCAATCTTGGAATAACGATATTAGAATAATTTTGTTTGTGGTGCTTAATCAAGGTTATAAGTTAAACGATGTAATAAAAGATAAAATTAAAAAAACAATTAAATTTGAAGCTTCACCTAGGCATACACCTTCAAAAATAATATCCATTTTAGATATTCCCAAAACAAAAAATGGAAAACTTGTAGAGTTGGCAGTTAAACAAACTATTGAAGGTAAAAAGATAAAAAATTTGGAAGCTTTAGCCAATCCTGATAGCTTAGAACAATTTAAAAATATCAAGGAATTAGATGAATAAAATTATCAAGCATCAAATAAATCAACTAAGGCCTTCTGCTACTCTAGCAATTAATGAAGAGTCTAATAGATTAAAAAAAAGTGGTAAAAAGGTTTATCAATTTGGTTTTGGGCAATCACCCTTCCCTGTTCCTGAACCTATAATTTCGGTATTAAAAAATAATGCAAGCAAAAATACTTATCTACCTATGCAAGGTCTTGAAGAGCTTAGATCAGCAATATCAAACTATTTAAATAAGAATAATTATAATGATTTTAAACCTAATGATATTGTAGTTGGTCCCGGAACAAAAGAATTAATGTTTTTGATGCAAATTGCTTTTGAAGGAGAAGTACTGTTACCGGCTCCAAGCTGGGTTTCGTATCAGCCCCAAGCGTTTATTGCTAAAAATAAAGTTCACTGGATACAAACATCCAGTATTTCTAATTGGTTTCCAACAGCAGAACAGTTAGAAAATAAAATTAAAAGTATTAAAAACAAAAATTTGATACTTTTCATTAATTCTCCAAATAACCCTTCTGGTACAGTTTGTAAAAATTTAGAAGAAATTGCTGAGGTTTCAAAAAAATATAAGTTAATTGTACTTTCTGATGTAATATATTCTCAACTAATATTTAGCAAAAGTTATAGATCAATTTCTAATTTTTATCCCGAACGCACTATTGTTAGTAATGGTTTAAGCAAATGGTGTGGAGCAGGCGGATGGAGATTAGGGTTTTTTGCGATACCAGATCAATTAAGCGAATTAAAAAATGGTTTAAAAATATTATGTAGTGAATCTTTTTCATCTGTGAGTGCCCCGATCCAATATGCAGCAGTTGAGGCATATACAGGCGATCATTCAGCTTATTTGAATGGTGTAAAAAAAATATTATTACTTACTGGGACTTATGTATATGAAAATTTAATATCAAATACTATTAATGTAACAAAACCAGAAGGAGGATTTTATTTATTTCCTGAGTTTACCAATGCAAAATTTTCTTCATCATCAGAAATGTGTAAAGATATTTTAGATAAAACAGGTGTAGCTTTACTACCAGGTAGTGATTTTGGTTTAGATAAGAAAAGAATGATTGCGAGGTTAAGCTATACTGATTTTGATGGATCAAATTTTTTAAGAAATACCTCAGGTAGTAAAAATCTAGATAATGCAGATTTAGAAAAATATGCACCAAATATAGTTGAAGGTGTAGTAAAACTTAAAACATGGTTAAGTTCCCTTTAAGATTTTAGATTTTCAATATAATTGATACTCTTATAGATATTAATTTTTAAAAAATAAAAAAAATAGGAGGAAAAAAAATGAGAAAATTTATTTCCGCTATTGCGGGTGCATTGATGATGTTTACTTTATCTGCGCCGTTGGCGACAGTAGCAAAATCAGCAGAGTTCTTTACAATAGGAACAGGCGGACCAACTGGAGTTTATTTCCAAACTGGAAATGCAATTTGTAAAATGATGCATAAGTTTGCAATAAGCGCAGAACATGGAAGAAAAAAAGGTACACACAAATCATATAGATGTACCGCTCCATCTACTGGTGGTTCTAATTACAATATTGGACAAATCAAAGAAGGAGAATTCCAATTTGGTGTAGCTCAGTCTGACTGGCAATTTCATGCTGTCAACGGTTCAAGTAAATGGGAAGGAAAAAAGTTCGGTAATTTAAGAGCTGTTTTTTCAGTTCATAATGAACCTTTCCAAATTTGGGCTAGAAAAAAAGCAAAAGTTAAAGAC
>LUMJ01000374.1_pt1 | contig 24279 bp, 24 predicted proteins | sample 729631 | NCBI WGS metagenome assembly LUMJ01 (sample SAMN03860266, study PRJNA289734) | marine metagenome | biome: seawater column; feature: ocean; material: water; isolation source: Red Sea water column Station 22 - depth 500m | place: Saudi Arabia: Red Sea | collected 2011-10-15 | depth 500 m
GGTAACGTTGCTACACTAAACAGAGTGATCCTTCCAGTAATCAGACGGGTTATGCCGACTGTTATCGCTAACGAAATCGTTGGTGTACAGCCGATGACCGGTCCTGTTGGACAGATCCACACCTTGAGAATAAGATATGCAGACACAGTAAGTTCTAATACAACTGCTGGTGAAGAAGCATTATCTCCATTCAAAATAGCGAAAGCATACGCTGGTAACCAGAACAACACAACTCCTAAAGCGGCTTCAACAGCATCTTTAGAAGGTACACCTGGTAAGAGATTATCAATTCAAATCTTGAAACAACCAGTTGAGGCGAAATCAAGAAAACTATCTGCAAGATGGACTTTTGAAGCGGCTCAAGATGCTCAAGCACAACAAGGTATTGATGTAGAAGCTGAAATCATGGCGGCATTAGCACAAGAAATTACTGCTGAGATCGACCAAGAAATCATCGGATCATTAAGAACTTTGGCTGGAACAGCGGCAGAAACTTTTGACCAAGCGGCTGTATCTGGAACTGCAACATTCGTTGGTGACGAACACGCGGCTTTGGCTGTGTTAATCAACAGAGTTGCAAACCAAATCGCAACAAGAACACGTAGAGGAGCTGGAAACTACGCAGTAGTTTCTCCAACTGCCTTAACTGTTCTACAATCTGCAACAACTTCTGCATTTGCAAGATCAACTGAAGGTACTTTCGAAGCACCTACTAACACAAAATTTGTTGGTACATTAAACGCTTCAATGAGAGTATACGTTGATGCATATGCGGCTGATGCCACATCAGTATTAGTTGGATATAAAGGAGCAAGTGAGGCAGACGCACCAGCGTTCTATTGCCCATACATTCCTTTAATGTCAAGCGGAGTTGTACTTGATCCAGCTACTTTCGAACCAGTTGTTGGCTTTTTAACTAGATATGGATATGTAGAGTTAACAAACACTGCAAGTTCACTAGGTAATGCGGCTGACTACGTAGGTTTAGTAGCTATCACTTCAGGTAACTTAAAATTTAAATAATCTTTTTATAGATTAGGATATCGATATAGGAAATGACAAGCCATTTTTCCTTATAGCAGGACCTTGTCAAATTGAATCACAAGAACACGCATACAAAATGGCTAGTGAAATTAAAACAATTACTGAATATCTTGGTATTTCATTAATTTACAAATCAAGTTTTGATAAAGCAAACAGAACTTCATTGCATGGTAAAAGAGGCCCAGGCATGACTGAAGGATTAAAAGTTTTTGATTATCTAAAATCAAAAATGGATATTAACATTATTACAGATGTACATACAGCAGAACAATGTTCAATTGTAGCACCACACGTAGATGCAATACAAATACCTGCGTTTTTATGTAGACAAACTGATTTATTATTAGAAGCAGGCAAACAAGGTATATGGATTAATGTTAAAAAAGGACAATTCCTTGCACCGTGGGATATGGCCAACGTTGCATATAAAATTGCATCAACAGGCAACGAAATGATTATGTTATGTGAACGAGGTACAAGTTTTGGATACAACACACTTGTAAATGATATGCGAGGCTTACACGAAATGAAGAAGACAGGTTATCCTGTTGTTATAGATGCTACACACAGTTGTCAACAACCTGGTGGTCAAGGTACAAGTTCAGGTGGCAATAGAGAACACATACCTGTAATTGCACAGGCGGCCGTTGCTGTTGGTGTTGCTGGTGTGTTTATGGAAGTTCATAATGACCCTGATAATGCATATTCCGATGGACCAAACAATTTACATTTAGATGATTTAGAAAAATTGTTAACAACATTGAAAGCAATTGACCAAATTGTAAAATAATGCAATATTGTTTTCATCATATACCAAAAACAGCAGGAAGTAGTCTTCAATTACGACTATCACATAGAGAATCTATAGGACAATTACCAAAAGGTTCAACTCTTATTGTATATCCTTTATATCAGGAACTAAGATATTATCGAGTTAGTGAAGATAAAGAGTTTAATAAAGATGAAACAATTAAAAAAGCATTTTTAAGAACTTATAAACAAAAAAATGAAGGCGATGCTTCTATTGTAATGGGGCATTACACCAATGTTACTCAACCCGGGAAACATTATACTTGGTTAAGACATCCACTACACAGAGATATATCACATTTCAATTATGATTCAAAGTATGAACATAATTTAGACAACGACTTTTCAACACATCTAGCAATGATGTCTGGCAACTTTATGGTGCAATGGCTATATGGAAGATATCTTGGACAAAAAGAACTGTTACCTATAGAAGTAAAATATCAAAGAGCCAGGTCAGCATTAAAAGAAAACTTTGAAAAAGTTTATAATTCAGATAAATTTGAAGAATCGTGGGATGAAATTGCAAAAGAATTAAATGTTGACATCAATCCAAGACTAAATTCTAATCAAGTTAAAAAAGATTACAAACAAAAAATAAAATTTTCTGACTTGTCAAGAGATTTTAAAATTTGGCACGAAGGTTATAACAAGTATGATTATCTTCTTTATCAAGAGTTTTGTATATAGTTAATAAAATTATTTCGCTTCATACGATCCATACAAAAAATAGTGTAACTTAACTAATAAAAAATAGTTTCTAAATAAAAAAGATTCGAAAGAATCTTTTAACAACAAAGGAGATCCAATATGGATATCATGAACAAAGTTAAAGGATGGGCTAAAGGATTAGCTGACGTAGGAGTAAGTTTAATTGCGTTAGGAATCGTTTTAGAAATTCTTTTTAATGGTCAAGGTATTCCATTCTGGCCAAACGTTTCAGTCATTGGAAACGTCCAGGGTGTATTGCAAGGATTTTCTGATCAAGGTTTGATCGGATTAGTTGCAGTGTGGATTCTATATCATATCTACAGTAGAAAATAATATAGACATTTAGAAATACGTTAGCCTCGGGCGATGTAAATAATTTTAAAAAAGTTTGCATCGCCCATTTTATTTGTGTTAATTTTTTACCAAAAAAATAATAAATAATAACAGTTCAAACAGAGCTCCACCCAAGTGGAGACTTATGCGGAATAAACCGCGTAGCGAGTAGAACTCGCATTAGGCTCTGAACAAGGAGAAAACAAATGGGAAGACCAATCAAAAGATCTAGAATGTCGGACACAAACGTTGGTGGTATATCAGCAGTAGCTGGTGGAAACACTATTCAAGTTACGGCATATTTTCCCTCAGGCGGTTCTTCTACTACAGACGCTGGTTCATATATTGTGAGCCAACGTGGATCTCGAAGATTCAAAGTTCACCAATTAAGTGACTCATCTGAAGTAGTATACACATTGAAAGCAGTAGCACCAGCTTCCGGTGCGGTAACAATAGACGTTATCTAGTCTACAGAACAACACGTGCTTTAATGGGAGAGTTTCGGCTCTCCCATTTCTTTATATAAATAATAACAAATGGCAAAAACAGTTAGAACATCAGGCGAATATACACTAGAACCAGATAGCGGAGTTGTTACACTTAAAAATGGACTGGCCTTTACTCCTGTTGCATTTGCAAGTTTACCAAGTGCGGCAAACGGCAGGGTAGCATTCATGACTACAGACGGAGCTGGAGCGACTAAAAACAAATTAGTGTATTATGAAACATCAAATAACAGATGGAATTATGTTGTTGATGATAGTGCAGTAGCTACATCTTAATATTTCTTCAAATTTTATATAAATATGCGTGTAAAGTTTAACTTTACATTTTAATAACAATCATGCGGGAGAATGAACCATGACAACACGTAACTTTAGAGTCAATAACGGATTAGAAGTAGGTGACGTAACTGTAACAGCATCAACAAATTCGGTTGCGGGTGTAAGTTCAATAACATTGGACAACTCAACGGCACCTGGCGCAGATGCGGTATTGTCAAACAAAAAGTATGTCGATGATGAAATCTCAGGAATCTCAACAACTGCAATTACACAAAACAACACGAATGCAACAATATCAGATTCTGGAAGTAACGGAAAACTGACTGTGACTTGTGACGGTAACACTGAACTTGTTATCGATGACACAAACGCAACGTTTAGTGGAAACGTTCGAGTAACTGGAAACTTAACAGTTGACGGAACACGAACAGAACTTAACACTGCAACGTTATCGGTTGAAGATAATATAATTGAAGTTAACAGAGGAATTTCTGCGAACTCAGGTATGCCAACTTACTCAGGTTTGAAAGTAAACAGAGGTGAAACATCCTCAGCTACTGAAGAAGACCTTTGGTGGGTTTGGGACGAATCGTTTGCGGACGACGGTACAACTACTTACGGTAATGCTGGAGGTGCCTTTACGGCAGTTAGAGCATCCGGTGGTGCTGATAATACGGTGCTTACACCAACAAGTACAGAAACAAATCTTGTTGATATAAGATGTAACGTAGTACACGCAACATCAACAGCGGCTTTGTATTCTGACTTGGCTGAGCGTTTCGAAGCAGACGCTCCTATGGCAGAAGGTGCAGTTGTAACATTAGGTGGAGAAGCTGAAATCACTGAAGTAAATTCGGAATTATCCGATACAGTTTTTGGTGTTATTTCTAGAAGACCAGCGTTTTCAATGAACAATGGTGCAGGAAATAATGACTCACATCCTTACGTTGCAATGACAGGAAGATGTCCTGTTAGAGTTTCAGGAACAGTTGAAAAGGGACAAAGACTTGTTTCTAGTACTGTTAAAGGAACTGCAAGAGCACTCGCACAAGGCGAATCAATCAACCCTTTCCATGTAATTGGAAGAGCTTTAGAAAATAAAGAAGACGATGGAGTTGGTTTGGTAAATTGCGTTGTGAGAACGAACAACTAATAAATATATATACTCTTCTTATCATTTAAGTTATTAAATCTAAGATTGTTTGGAGTTTACCTTTTATAGCTTTATTGTTAAGAGTATTTCTTAAGCCTGCGTGTAAATTTTTTGGCCAACATTCAAAATTACACCAAGCATATCCTGAATGTTCTTTATTTAATTTTGGAATAAATTCATTTTCTATACAAATACAATACGTATGAAAGAAAAATTTTTGATCGTTTGATGTAAACATTTCAAGAGGAATTATTTTTTTAAAAGTAGGAGGTGGTCCAGCTTCTTCTTCGATTTCTCTTTTTAATCCTTCGAATGCTGATTCTGTATATCGCATTCTACCACCAACAAGACCCCACATACCACGAGTTTTAAAATCTGTTCTCTGTAATAAAAGAAATCGTTTAGTGTTAATTGCATAAAACAATGCACCTGAACATATAATATTATCAGCCATATTTTACTATAACACTTATTATTGTTAAAATCAAGAATTATACACCAGTTGTAGCATCAGAAGAAGGATCATATTGTGTAGAACCTCCACCTAAAACTAGTGTCCATTTACCTGCAGGATAGATACCTTCATAGGATTTAACCCAAGTTGTACCATTAAATCTATATTGGATTCCAGTATTAAGATTGGTAACATAATGTTGTGTTGAATCTGGATTTGATGCATCAAATACAACTCCCCATTTACCAGTTGTAGAATTATATTCAATAATATCATTTATACTGGCTATTAAATTTCCCCAAGTACTAGCATCAATAGTATTTGTAGAATCACCAATTTGATCAGTAATTAAATATCTGTCTCCATTTTGTGGACCTGTTGCGGCATATGTTAATGGATTAATTATTTTTTTAACTGCTGTAAGTGTATTTGCAGGAATGGTATCCGAATCTATACTAAACATTAAAATTGTATCATCTAAACTAGACGTTGCAATTGTTCCTACAACTTCGTTTCCGTTTTCTTGCTGTAATTTAATTTGTGAAATACCGTTTGTAATTACACCATATTTGTTTATAATTGTGTGCCAATTAATTGGTGCACCAAACGTTGCAAATACATCATATTCTGTAGGGGCCTGAGCTCCTGCATAATATCCATCTCCTGCCATTGTACTGTCAGCATGACTAGTAGAACCTAATAATCTTAATTGTCCTGAAGTTAATAATAATGAATAATTTTCTGGTGTAATATAACTTCTTGATAATAAAGTACCGTCTATTAATCCTGCTGATATTCCACCTTTGTCATCATAAATGCTCATAATAATTTTTTCTATAACACCTAATTTTGATACTTTAACTGGTGGAGATAACCAAATTGGCATAGAAAATGTCATTGTTGCAACATCTATTTCTGTATCAGCACCTACGGGAATGGTTCTTGATGAAAAAGTTATATCTGTTAATTCAACATAACTTAAACTAGTCCAATCAATATAGTTGTCTGTTTTTTGTATTTCAAAATCTGGATTAAACAAATATAATATTTGTTCCATTATTTGTAGTTTTTGATCTGTATTTGAGGACCAAATATCTGCTGTAACTTCTAATCTAAAAGGCGACGGCATTACTTTTTCAACAGTATAACCTGCACCTAATTTATTATCGTATTGGTCTGTGTCTGCGTTATAATTTCGTTCTTTTAAATGTTGTTTTTCTATGTGATAAGGATTTTGCATTCTTTCTCTATCATAATTTAATTCTCTAACATAACAAGCAATTCTTGGAGCGTATTGTAAAGCATTTTCTGAATTTTGTCTTATAATATTAGCAACTTGTCTTGTCATGTCACCATATACAACCGGCACTGCTCTTAACGTTACAGTATCATCTGCACCTTTTCCTGTTTCCACAGAAAAATTACTCAAAATACGAATAAATTGAGTTAAAAATTTTCTAATTTGTCCTTCGTAAAAATGTAGCATTAATTGTCAGCCTTTGGTTTTAACGCATTTGATAGTGCTTGTCTTTGTTCTACAGTTAAACCATTTATTGTAGTTGTACCAGACTGATTAATAAATTTAGTTTTCCAACTGCTTCTAGAATTATCATTTGTAGTAGTTAGTCTTATTGAGTCTTCTATTTTGATCCATCTGACTCCGTCATATTTGAATAATCTATTTGGTAAAAAGTCTGTTCTTAAAAAATAATCACCTTTATTATAATTGTCTGGAAATGATGTTCCAAATCCAGCCGGATATCCGTTTGGTGCTACACCATCACCGTCATAATAAAATCCATAATGTGAACTTGCTGGAGTATCTATTGTTGCATTTATTGGTTTATCTGAACTAATTCTTTCAGTAGAATTTACATTATCAGTTCTAACATTTCCTCTTTCGTCTATAGGAGTAACATAATATTGTTTATAATTAAATCCTGATTTAGGTGCGTCAGCTTCTGCTTGATTTACAACTGCATCATTAATAGTTTTCTCTCTATTATATGTACTCATGTAACTTGCAAGAGAACCTGTTGTAGTTGCGTCACCAATAATATCTCTAAACTCTTGTGCATCAACCAGTGTTTTCATTTTTAATCTTAACAAATGTGGCCACCAAGTTTGACTAAATCCTTCTGCCGCTCTGTTAACATCTTCTACAACATAGTATCTTTTAAGTGCAATTGGTATAGTTTCATCTAATGAAAAATCTTCTTTCATATGCGGAAATTCTATAACATCTCCTGACATTGGTTTTCTACCTAATCTTTCAACAGCATCATTCAAATGTACAGTCAAAAATATAGTATCATTTTGTAAAAACATACCAAATTGTGATAAATTAAAATCTATATCTTGCACATTATAGATACCACGAAGTGTATAAATGTCTGATGAATATCTTCTATCTCTATTTTCTAAAAATAATAAGTCTTGTATTGTTCTTTCATTTAATGAATCACCGGAATATTGCGGTTGTGAAGGAGATGCCGCTCCATCTTTATTTGTATCACCTTGATCGTAAGGCCCTAGATATTTGTGAAAAAATAGGTCTGTTCCGCCAACTTGAAACATTTCATTTATAGTGCGGTCAAAAAACTTGTAATCATTCCCTTTTTCTGGTTTATATATCGACAATCTTGGCATATTATCTATATTTATAGATAGTAAAAGAACTATAAATATGAGTATGTCAGAACTACAAACAGGACAACAAGAAGTATTTGAATACGTTAAAAGCAATCTTGGTGAGGGTATGATTGACGTTGAATTAGACCCAAAACACTACCAAATTGCTTTGGAAAGAGCAATTAATAGATACAGACAGCGTTCATCTAATGCTGTGGAAGAATCCTATGCTTTTTTAACTCTTAAAGAGAATCAAAACTCTTACATTTTACCTGACGAAATAATCAATGTTAGAAAATTATTTCGTAGAACGGTTGGCTCTCGTACAGAAGGTGGCGAAGGCGGAACACTTTTTGAACCGTTTAATTTGGCATATACTAACACATACTTGTTAAGAGCAGGAGCAACAGGCGGTCTTGCAACCTACTTCGCTTTTGCATCTTATCAAGAGTTAGTTGGAAAATTGTTTGGAAGTTTTATACAGTTTCATTTTGACGTAGCAACTAAAAAACTTACAATTACACAAAAACCACGTGCAGATACCGAAACTTTATTAATGCATACAGACAATTTTAGACCGGATATAACACTTTTCAAAGACATTTATTCAAAACCTTGGATTAGAGATTACACACTAGCAATATGCAAAGTAATGTTAGGTGAAGCAAGAGGTAAATTTAATACTATTGCTGGTCCACAGGGTGGTACAACTCTTAATGGTGCTGATCTAAAACAAAACGGTGTAGCTGAAATGGAAAAACTTGACCAAGAAATTAACAATTTCGCAGAAGGTGGCACACCACATAGTTTTGTTATTGGTTAATTCATAAACATATTATTTTAAATATCCATGAATGAGCGAGGAGAGATGTAAACGATATTCTGACTGTACGTTAGAAGAATTAGCTGATATTGTCCAAGATTTGGAAAATATGTCACACGTGGCTAAAAAACCAGATATGCATAAACTTGTATTAGAAGCAGTAAGAGTAATGTTAATAGGTTTAGTAGGACTAATTGGGTCTGGCAAGGATACTGTTGCGGAACGATTAGTAACACATCACGGTTATAAAAGAGATAGTTTTGCAAAAAGTTTAAAAGATGCAGTTAGCTCAATGTTTAATTGGGACAGAGAAATGTTAGAAGGCAATACTGAATCTAGTAGACATTGGCGAGAACAACCCGATCCTTTTTGGAGTGAAAAAATGGGTAAAGAAATTACTCCACGTTGGATATTGCAATACTTTGGAACTGAAGTAATGCGTGGTCAAATGTATGATGCTATATGGGTTGACTCTGTTATTGGAAGATACAAAGGTGAAAATACTGTAATTTCAGATACTAGATTTCAAAACGAAATTAAAACTATTAAAGCACACGGTGGCAAAATACTACTTGTAAAAAGAGGAGAATTACCCACACGTGAAGAGATGCAAAAACAAGGTGCACATCAATCTGAATGGGATTGGATGGGTAGTAAGTTTGATTATATTATTGAAAATAATAGTACTATAGAAGGATTAAATGCTAATACAGATCAATTTATTCATCGACTTCAAGATCGCCGATTTTCCAACGTAACTTCCTAACACTTGCTAGTCTTTGACAATTAGCACATACAGTTTTTAAATTGTGAAAAGCACAATTGTTCTTATTTCCATCTACAAAAAATATATCAAGCTGTAATGATTCTTGTGCTTTAAACCCACACACTTCACACTTGCTTTTCTTTTTATAACCTGAACGTTGCAAAGGTGTTATTCCTCCTACACGAAGTTTTTTCTTTTTTCTAATACAAGTATCACATAAACTACGCCAATAGACTTTCTTACCTCGCCTATAACCCATGGCTCTAACTTTTATTTTACATTGTTTACACAACGGTCTGGTGCCTATAAATGGCTTCATCTGATACCTATATTCATTGTAAATGTATTTACGTAACCTATATAGGCACCAAAATTAACAAAATAAAGTCATAAATTACGTAAGATGTAATAAATAGTTCTAGTAATAAAAGACCTTGCAAGGAGAGAAATTAACATGGCATTAACAGCACCAGGAGTAGAAGTAAGTGTAATAAACGAGAGTTTTTATGTACCATCAGATGCGGGTACAACTCCACTTTTTATAGTAGCATCTGGACAAGATAAATTAAGTGGTTCAGGAACAGCAACAGCATCAGGCACAACAACTGCAAATGCTAATACAGCCTACCTAATTACATCACAAAGAGAATTAACAGAAACATTCGGCGACCCAAAATTTTATACAGATGCATCTTCAAATCCGATCCATGGATATGAATTAAATGAATATGGCTTACAAGCGGCATACTCATTTTTAGGATTGGCTAACAGAGCATATGTATTAAGAGCAAATTGCAATTTAACAGATATAGTAGGAAGTGCAACGCCTCCAACAGCGGCGGCTTCAGACGGAACATACTGGCTTGACCTTGCATCAACTAGTTGGGGACTATTTGAATGGTCACAAACAGATCAAAAATTTACAACAATAACTCCAATCCTAATAACATCAGTAACAGATTTGGTTGGAAACTCCAGCACAGCGGCACCTAAAACTTCAGTAGGTTCACAAGGTGACTATGCTGTGAACACAACACACGTTACAAACCCAGTTTATTATAAAACTTGGGATAACACTTGGGTTCAAGTAGGATCTAAGTCATGGCATAATAGAGTTGCAGTATTAACATCAACTGCAGGTGCAACAGTAACTGGATCTAACACAATGGTTATTAACGGTATAACAGTAACAACTGGTGGTACAGCATTATCAAATGTTGTAACAGCAATTAATACTGCAAACGCGGCAGGAGTATCTGCGGTACTAAACACAGTTACAAATAAATTAGAAATTTATCACAACGGTGGTGCTTTTGGAGATTCCTCTGCAGGATTTAATACAATTGATATTGAAGAAGGCAATGGACTATTAGCAGAATTAGGAATTACAGCAGGCACTTACAAAGGTGCAGAATTTTTACAAGCGGCACACACTTCAAGACCTGAATGGAAAACAGCAGATGAAAATAGACCAAACGGATCAGTTTGGCACAAAACATCTTCTGCTAACTCGGGTTCTGATTATGTTATAAAACTTTACAGTACAAGCTCAGGAACTTGGTCTACGGTATCTAATGTTATTTGTCCTAGCGGAAACTCGGCAATTTACAAACTAGATCCAACAAATGGTGGAACAAGTATTGCGGCTGGAAGTTTATACGTACAATATAATACAACTGAACAAAGTATAACTGGACAAGCAGACGATACAAATAACGTTGCTGATGCTCAAGTATTTAGATATGAAGGCGGAACAACAGTAATTCAAGGTAAGACAACTGCTCTAACAGGTGCATTTACGGCTGGTGAAACATTTACAGTACAAGAATCATTAAAAAATCAACTAGCACTTGACACAGCAAAAACAGTAACAATAACATCACCAGATGGATCTACATTGTCTGATGCTGAAGATTTTGTTACAGCATTTACGGCGGCAGGATTTACAAATTTAACAGCTGAAGTAGTAAGCTCAGGAACATACAAAGGTGCAATTCAAATTACACACAAATTAGGTGGTGAATTTAGAATGAACGAAACGTCAGGAACTCCACTTGCAGATGCAGGTTTAGGTTCTGGATATGCTCATCCATATGGTGGATACACAGCAAATTCAACAACGTTAGTTGACAATTTATATGTTGCACCAACAGGTGATTCAGATGAATCAACTACTGGTAACGAAGTTGTTGCTTCTAATTGGAAGAGACTATCTTACACAGCAAGTTCATCTACACCTAGTAACGAACCAGCAGATGGTCAATTATGGTATGACACAAACATAGATTCAGCAGACATTTTAGTACACAATGGAACAACATGGATTGGCTATGTAAATAGTTACAGTTCAACTGATCCAAATGGTCCTCAATTTTCTGCAACAGCACCAACTACACAATCAGATGCTACACCATTAGTTGATAACGACTTATGGGTTGACACATTAGATTTAGAAAATTATCCAAAACTTTACAGATATAACACATCTGCAACATTAAGTTCATCTAATACTTCAAATCAAGTAACGGTGACTACATCGGGTGCGGCTTGGGAACTAATTGACAAATCGGATCAAACTACAGAAAGTGGTATTGTATTTGCAGATGCTAGATGGCATACAAGTACAGAAAAAGGCGCAGACGGAAATACACAAGCTGGTACTTCAAGTTCAATTAAAGACTTGTTAAGTGACAACTTCTTAGATCCAGATGCTCCAGATCCAACATTATATCCAAAATCAATATTACTTTGGAACACTAGACGTTCTGGATACAATGTTAAAGAATACAAAAACAGTTACATAACAACAACAAAATATCCTGGTTCAGGATCAACTGGTTTAGGTAACATTAGATTCAACAGTAACGAATCTGTTGCAGGTTACTATCCAGACAGATGGGTTACTAAATCAAGTAACAATGCTGATGGTTCTGGAACTTTTGGAAGAAAAGCACAAAGACAAGTTGTTGTAACACAATTACGATCAGAAATTGATACAAACCAAGCAATAAGAGAAGACCAAAGAGGTTTTAACGTAATTGCTTGTCCTGGTTATCCAGAAGTAATTGCAAATATGATTAGTCTAAACTCAGACAGAAATAATCAAGCATTTGTTATTGGTGATACACCAATGAGATTGGCTGGAACTGCAACTGCAATTAGCAATTGGGCTAATAATACAGCGGCGGCAACTGATAATGGTGAAGACGGATTAGTAAGTTCAAGTGATTACTTGGGCGTATTTTATCCATCAGGATTAACAACTGATAATAGCGGAACTTCAATTGTTGTTCCACCATCACATATGATGATTAGAGTTTTAGCAAACAACGATAATCTTGCGTATCCATGGTTTGCACCAGCAGGTACAAGACGTGGAACTGTAGATAATGCTACATCAGTTGGATATATTGATGCTTCAACAGGAGAATTTCAAAGTTTAGCAGTTACAGAAGGCGTTAGAGAATCAATGCATACTGTAAAAATTAATCCAATTACTTTCTTCTCAGGAACAGGTATTGTTAATTTTGGAAACTTAACAATGGTATCTGGCACATCTGCTTTAGATAGAATTAATGTTTCAAGACTAGCAGTCTACTTAAGATCACAATTAGATGCGATAGCAAAACCGTTTATATTCGAACCAAACGATGAATTAACAAGAAACGAAATTAAACAAGCTATTGAATCATTCTTATTAGAACTGGTAGGACAACGAGCATTATATGACTACTTGGTAGTTTGTGATGATACAAACAATACTGCAACTAGAATAGATAGAAACGAATTGTATGTTGATATAGCAATTGAACCAGTTAAATCAGTTGAATTCATTTACATACCATTAAGAATTAAAAACACAGGAGAGATTGCAAAATTAGGGAACTAATTTTTGAATAAATAGGAGAAACACATGGCAATATCAACACTATCAAAATTTACAGTACCTTTAGCAAACGATCAAAGTTCAAGCTCACAAGGCTTGTTAATGCCAAAACTACAATATCGTTTTAGATGTATTCTAGAAAATTTTGGAGTATCAACACCAAGATCAGAATTAACAAAACAAATAATGGATGTTTCAAGACCTAACTTGACATTTGATCAAGTTACGTTAGACGTTTATAACTCAAGAGTTTATATGGCAGGTAAACACACTTGGGAACCAATCTCAATTACAATTAGAGATGATGTTAATAACGCAGTTACTAAACTTGTTGGCGAACAAATTCAAAAACAATTTGATTTCTTTGAACAATCAAGTGCGGCATCTGGTATTGATTACAAATTTACAACTAGAATTGAAATGCTAGACGGTGGTGGTGGATCATCTAAACCAAATGTATTAGAAACATTTGAATTATATGGTGCTTATATTGACAACGTAAATTACAATACGTTAGCTTACACTGAATCAACTCCAGCAACAATTACCTTAGGAATAAGATACGACAACTGTATACAAACTCCAACAGGTACAGGAATTGGAACTGCTGTAACAAGAACAATTGGTACACTAGCAACTGGTGGCGGACAATAAAATTTAAACCTGCAATTATAACGAAAGAAGCGCCTTTAACGGCGCTTTTTTTGTGGCTATAAATAACTGGTATGCCAAGTATTAATAACTTTCTTAAAGGATTTTCAGACGGCCTTCCAGGCATGAAAGATTATCGTCATGCGTCACGATTATATATTGATGACAATTTTAAACTAGCACCAAAGGCAAAATTTCATTTCCATGTTGTAATTGATACAAACGAAGAAGTTATAGCTAAAAATTATCCACGTAATGATATGGCACATGAACGTTTAGAATTGAATATGTTAGTTAAAGCCTGTCAACTACCAAAATATGATATGCGATTAGAAGAAAAAATACAATATAACAAAAAAATTTATCCCTCAACTGGTATTGCATACGCTCCAGTTAATATTACTTTTCATGATGATCATGCTGATACTGTAAATGCCTTTTGGAAAAAATATTATGAATATCACATAGCTGATTCAGTAAATTTAACAGAAGGTAGAGAAGCGGCAATGAAAGACGATTATTATGATCATAAAGACAAAAGAGTAGTTACTCGATTTGGAAAAGATACACCTACACAAAGAAGAAAACCATATTTAAATTGGATTATGATATTTGTATTACATAAAAAAAGATTTACTTCTTTTAAACTTGTAAATCCTGTAATTGGTTCATTTAATCATGATGATTTAGATGCGGCAGATGGAACAGGAATTTTAGAAAATACAATGCAAATTCTATACGAAACTGTGCTTTATGGTGCAGGCGTAATAAAAAAAGGAAATCTACCACGTGGATTTGCTACTTTACATTACGACAACGAACCTTCTCCTTTATCAGTATTAGGTCGTGGTACAGAATCTTTATTTGGACCTGGAGGTATTGTTGGTGGTGTAGGTTCTGTAATACGTGATGTAAGAGACGGAAACTTTAATTTAGGTACAGTTCTTACAGGTATTAACACATATAATAGAGCTAAAAGATATAAAGGTAAAAAAGCCGCTAAAGAAGAATTAAAGGGAATAGCTAAAAAAGGTGTACTTGAACTTGGCAAACAAGCAGGAACAATTACAAATCCTGTAGGTGATTATTCAGTAGGAAATGCAACAGCGGCCGCAATAGCATCAGGAGCCTTAATTGCAACAGCAAAAGGAACTGTTGATAATGAAAATAAAAACAATGTAAAAATTATTAATAATTCAAACGTTGATACTACTATACATTTATCAGCTAATGAAAGTTATAATTTAATAACTGGAAATAGTACAATTAAAGACGAAATTGCAAGTCATATCTATTATAAAGATATAGGTTCACGAAAAGGATTAACAGTTGCTGAAAGTGACGTTGAATATACCGGAGCAACGGATACTGTTAAAACAGTTTATAGAAGTAAAGCAGTAACAAATGTTAGAAAACTTGTTACCGAAGGATATATAACAATTAACAGAGAAACCAATGATGTATCAATATCAACTGAGAAGGCAACTTTATAATGACATACGTATCACCAAACAATCAAAATTTTTATACTAACTTACCACCAAAAACTAAAGAAGCGTTAGACAAAACTGTTGAAAAATTAAAAACTACAACTTACGTCGAATCTTTCGAACTTAATGCTGGTGAACTTGATGCCGCAATTGCTTTTTTTGTAAAAAGAGGATTTGGTCGAACTGCGGCAGAGTCAATTGCTTATATAATTTTACAACAAGCTAAAATCGATTCTATATCCCCGCAGGAAATATTAGACAAAATAACTTATGCTAATCCGGCCCAACTATCAGAACTAATAACAATTGTATTAAATGCTAATAGATACAAATCTAGTAAATTGGGAGTACGACAAAACCGAACTACAAAAGATACTGTATCTAGAAACATTCTAGATTAATGACTATACCTAAATTCGCAAGAGGAAAATTTGCTTTTAAAAATAAAGAAAAGTATGTTGGATTAAAAACACCAACTTATAGATCTGGTTGGGAACACGCATTTATGAGATTATGTGATGAACATCCTAACGTATATAAATGGGCAAGTGAATCAATACGTATTCCTTATAGACATCCACTTACAGGAAAATATACAATATATGTTCCAGATTTTTTTATTGTTTACAATGATAAAAATGGACGTAAACACGCTGAATTAGTTGAAGTAAAACCTAAAGCTCAAATGACTTTGGAAAATGCTGGACGTAGTCATGCAAAAAGAAAACAAGTTGTAATTAATACAGCTAAATGGGAGGCGGCAAACGCATATGCTCGTCAACATAAAATACGATTTAGAGTTGTATCAGAAGAACAATTATTTCACCAAGGTACACGTAAATAATTAAAATGACTAAAAAGTTAGAAGACATATTAAATTTACCAAACGTCAAAGAAGCGTTTGCTCAAGCAGATGCAAAAGAAAAAACTAAAGATCAAAAAAATACTGTTAATGGTGTTCAAAAAAATGTTGATCCCGAAACTGCAAAAAATTTAGAAAAAACATACGCTGAATTTGATAAGATAGCTTCTGCTTTACCTCGTGTAAAAGGACTAGGTGAATTATCAGATTTAGAGCTAGATAAACTGGCTGTAGAAGCTGAAGAAAGTTATAAAAATTTAATGGACCTAGGTATGAACGTAGACTCACGTTATTCGGGTCGTATATTTGAAGTTGCAAGTACTATGTTGCGTAACGCCATAGATGCTAAAGGCTCTAAAATAGACAAAAAGCTAAAAATGGTTGAATTACAACTTAAGAAGCTTAAAATAGACAAAACAGGCAAAGACGACGGACCGATAGAAGAAAGCGACGGTTTTGTTATATCCGATCGTAATGAATTAATGAAAAAACTGCTTAAAAAGGATAACCCTGAAGACAGCAAGAAAGACTAAATACTTCTAATATGAGCACGTTTACAAAATATTTAACAGAAGCTACTAAAACTTACGAGTATAAAATCAAAATAGCGGGTGATATTGACAAAGATTTTGGCTCTCGTATGGAAACTGCACTTCAAAAATATGAGGTACAGTCATTATCAGCAGGAAAGAAAACACCAATACAAACACTACCTTTAGACTTTCCAGGACTTTCAAATCAAGCAGTTCATATTTTTGATCTTAAAACATCGTATCCATCTTCAGTTCATGAACTGAAAGAATATATTGCTGATCATATGAGATGCTCTCCAGACATGGTTGTTGTAAGACGTGCAGGAGAACCAACAGAAGAATATCAAGACCAAATTCAAGTAGCAAAAAAATCAGAATACAAAAACAAACTTCATGACATAGAATATAAAGACGCACCAAAAGTAAAAGCCGCAGATTGGCATTCACATCAAGCAAATATGAGTTTGTTAAAAGAATTATTAAAAGACAGAGATCTTAATAAGGAAGAAACTCCAAAAGAAAAAGAAAATATTACAACTAAAGAAGACGAAACAGCTATGTCTCCTTTAAGTAAATCCACTAATCCACACCCTGATCCAAAGAGGAAATAATCATGGAAATGATTGACGTTTTAAAAACATTAAAAGAAATTGAAAAAACAAAACCTGAACTGGTACAAGACGCAGTTGACAGTGTTCAAAAAATTAATCCAAAAGAAGTTGCTCCTCCGGGAAGAGAAAAGCAAGTAAAAGCATTAAAAGGAAAAGTAGACAATCCTTATGCAGTTGCTTGGGCATCTTACAATAAATCTAAAGGCAAAAAAGAAGCAATAGGTGAAAATTTTGCTAAAGAAGGCGGAATGTCAGACATACATATTGGTGCACAAGAAGCCGTAAGCGAATATGTTAATCAAGACGGAAACTTAGATAGACCAAAAGCAGATGTACTTCAAGATATGGCAAATAGAAAAGCAAAATTACCTTTCCCACAATCATATGAAATTGAAACTGCAATGAAAATGATACAAGATGATTTTGATGACAACGGTCAAGCAAAAGCAGAATATGAGCCTGATCCGGACGAAATAATGAAAGATGCAGTTGCAACAGAAGAAGCAGGAGAACTTTATATAAATGGAATGACAACCGAAGAAGATGTTATTAGCATGATTCAAGATACTATAGATGCTGGTAAAGGCGAAGATGCAAAAGATTACCTAGAACAGTTTAAACAGTATCTATTTGTAAAATCAGGTGGACGAGCGGAGTCAAAAGAACTAAATACAGAAACAATGAAAAAAGAAGATAAAAAACCCATTAAAGAAGCAATAACAATGACTGCTGATTCACCAGAAGAAGCAGGTATGTTAATGCAAATCATGAAACTTGCAGGTGTACAACAAGTAACACCTGATATGGTTGGTGCAGAAGCACCAGCAGAAAACGATGCAGATCACGACCATGATGGTGATGGTGTACAAGACCACGCACCACAAGATTGTCCAAGTGACGATGCAGTTGGTTCAGGTGAAATGGGTAAAATGAGAGATATGATTTCTCAAAACGACACTGACGAACAAGCAGACGAACAATTTGCAAACGAACCTGAAGAAAAAGTACATGACGTAGAAAAAGCGTTACAATCAGGCGGGTTAGGTGCAAGTAGAAAACAAGTAAGAAAAGAATATCCAGGCGACAATCCTCTTGCCGCTGAAGATAAAGTTACTGAACAAGATCTAGCAAATAGCTTAAGAACACAATACGAAGGTTTTAAAACATCATATCAAAAAGCGGCAAATGAAGCTAAAGCAAAACCAGACTTTTTAGATATGGATAAAGATGGCAACAAAAAAGAGCCAATGAAAAAAGCTATTGCAGACAAAAAATAATCAAAAAATCAATTTATGGCAACATCAGGTAAAGTAAAATGGTTCAATGGAACTAAAGGTTTTGGTTTTATTGCACGAGAAGGAAACGAAAAAGATGTATTTGTTCACATTTCGGCGGTTAAAGCCGCTGGTTTAAGAGACCTTAAAGAAGGTGATCAAATAACATTCGATATCGATATGGCGGCAAAAGGACCTTGCGCCGTTAATTTACAAAAAGTATAGTTTTCCAATTACAATAATAGCATTAAATACAACACTATGGCGTATGTATCGTTAGACAGTGAACAGATAAAACGTGCCCATAAAAAGCACAAATATACTAAAGATCAAGTTCTTAAACTTGAACAATGTATGCACCCTAAAAATGGACCGTTGTTTTTCATGGAAACGTTTATGAAAATACAACATCCAACTAAAGGAGAAATGGAATTTCATCCTTATCCTTTTCAAAAAAGATTAATTGAATCCTACAATAACAACAGATTTTCAATATCAATGTTACCACGACAAACAGGAAAAACAACCTGTGCGGCAGGATATATTATCTGGTACGCTATGTTTTATCCAAACTCTTCAATATTAATTGCGGCACACAAATACGCAGGTGCATCTGACATTATGTCACGTGTAAGATATTCTTATGAAATGTTACCTGAATGGATTAAAGCAGGTGTTGTACAATATAATAGAAACTCAATTGAATTTGATAACGGCTCAAAAATAATGGCAACTACTACAACTGAAAACACCGGACGAGGTATGTCCTTAACAATGATATATTGTGATGAGTTTGCGTTCGTACAACCACCAGATAAAGCAAAAGAATTTTGGACTTCACTATCTCCAACATTATCAACTGGAGGTAAATGTATGATTACATCAACTCCAAACTCTGATGAAGATCAATTTGCTATGATATGGAAAGAAGCAAATAAAAGATTTGATGAATATGGCAACGACAAAATAGTAGGAACAAATGGCTTTTATGCCATGAAAGCTCACTGGAGTGAACATCCAGATAGAGATGAAACATGGGCAGAAACGGAAAAAGCAAGAATAGGGGAAGAAAGATTTAGACGAGAACACGAATGTGAATTTATAATCTTTGACGAAACATTAATTAATTCTATCACTTTAGCAGATATGGAAGGTACTAATCCAGTTGAAAATACAGGACAGGTACGTTGGTTTAAACGACCTACACCCGGACACACATACATGGTAGCACTAGACCCAAGCATGGGTACAGGTGGAGACTTTGCGGCTATTCAAGTATTTGAATTACCTACATTTGATCAAGTGGGTGAATGGCGTCATAACGAAACACCAATGAACCAACAAATCAAAATATTACAAGGTATTAATAAACATATACACGATACAATCATAGAAAAAGATGCCAGTGCAAATCCACAAATATTTTATAGTATGGAAAATAATGCAATAGGTGAGGCCGCTTTATTAAGAGTTATGGATATTGGCGAAGAAAACATTATGGGTATGTTCTTATCAGAACCTATAAGAAGAGGACATAGAAGAAAATTTAGAAGAGGATTTAATACAACTGCTAAACATAAAATTGATGCTTGTACAAAATTTAAAGAACTTGTAGAAAACAACAAATTAAAAGTTAATTCTAAATTACTTGTAACTGAACTTAAAGATTTTGTAGCAACAGGTCTAAGTTTTAAAGCTAAACCAGGACAACACGACGATTTAGTTAGTGCTTGTTTACTAATGACACGTATGATGAAGGTTCTAGCAGATTTTGATCCTAAAATATTTGAAAAATGGACTGATAGAACATCCGAATGGACCGCACCTATGCCGATCTTTGCAAACCTATACGGATAATAAATACACTATATGAACGCAAAAATATCATATGATTTGTTTAATAAAATACGATCGCAATTTAGCAACATTCAAATAGGCGATTCTACAGGACAGCCAACTGCTGATCCACAAGAAGCAGTATTTTTTGACTTTGAATTTGCCGAAGATAAAGATACATTTGGACGTGTAAGTGTATCACTTGCAGATGGTGAAAATATGAAAGTGTTTTACAACCGTGATTTGGTGTCAAAAATTGATGAAGACAGCAGATCGGAGTGGTATGCATTTTTAAAAGAACTAAAAGACTTTGCAGTAGAACATCAATTAGCTTTTGATGTGCGTGATATAACTAAATCGAACCTAACGAAGCAAGATTATAAGAACCTAGCAGATACGAACGCAACGGTAAATACTGATGGAATGTCAGAAGAACTAAACAGAATTACAAAATTAGCAGGCGTTGAGGTTAAAGAAGGTTTAACAGGAACGTCAAAATCTTCATACGAAAACTTAGATAAAACAAGATTAATAATTAGACACTCAGGACCAGTTGATGAAACTGTACCTGGTTCAAGATCAAGACATATTAATTCATTATACATTGAAAATGAAGATGGTGAAAGATTCAAATATCCAATAACACATTTAGCAGGTGCAAGAGCAATGACAAGACACGTTGCTAACGGTGGAAGACCACATGACGAATTTGGACAACACATTATCAAAACATCAGAAAATATTGCACAATTAAATTCTTTTTCTAGATATGTTTCTGTTTTACCATTAATTCATAACATTATGCAAGAATATGAACCAGAACCTGCAGGAGAACCTGAACCAAAAACAGAACCAATTGTTGATCATGGAGCAGTAGTACAAGGATTTTTAAGTGACCCAGCAAAAAAATTAGTATTAAGAAAAGACGACTCAGCTGATAGAATGTTATCGGTTACTAAATTTACAAATAATAATACAATGTTAGGATCAATTCTTTCAGATATAGCATCACGAATGCTTACAAGAGATGACAACGAAGAAAGAGTTGCCAATTTTGCATCTAGAGTTGCTGATGGTTTAGAAAACGAAGGTGAATTATTTAATAAACCTGATCAAGATTGGATGAAAAATAAAAAAATTGCAATCCAATTAGCACGAAGATACATTGACGATTACAAAAAAATGCAACAAGATCCTGCATACGCAGACGAAATAAGACAAGATCCTGGAGCATTTAAACCTAAAAAAGATAGATCTGGAAAAGCAAAAGAAGACGCTTTTGAACAATGGGCAGATAGTATTGTAAATCCTGTTCCAGAAAAAGTTGAGGAGAAACCTTTTAATGGTCAAACTTTAACTTTTGAAGATATTAAACCTTATGTGTCAATGCAAAAAGATAGTGATGGAAAAACAAACTATGTTGTACTTGATAAAGATGAAAAATCTATATTTCAATCGTTAAATCCCAAAGACGCAATGAATTTTTTATCTAAAAACTTTAATGCATTAAGACAAGGCGGAATGAAACCAGTAATGCCTGCACATTGGGAAAGCAAATCTTTAAAAGAATCAAGAACAAAAATAGTAGAAGCAATTAAATCCAAAGCAGACGGCCATGCACAAAATATCGCAGGCATTGAAGGCGATCACGATAGAATAACAGGTGAAGCAGGCCTTCAAATTGCTAGAATAAAATATCTTTCTAATTACCAAAACTAACCGGTAGACATTTAATAAATATAGTAGTATATTATAGCTTAATGCTTAATATACATTTAGGCAAAACAAACATAGGCAAATAAGGAGGCTTACATTATGGCTACATTGGCTGAAATAAGAGCGAAGTTAAAATCCCAAGAAGTGAACCGCTCCACTTCTGCAACAGGTGGCGACAATGCCATCTATCCACACTGGAATATCCAAGAAGGCTCAGAAGCAGTTATTAGATTCTTACCTGACAAAGGTACGGATAATACTTTCTTTTGGACTGAGAGAAATATGATCAAACTACCTTTTGCAGGTATTAAAGGTCAAACTGATTCTCGACCAATCCAGGTACAAGTACCGTGTATGGAAATGTACGGAAAAACTTGTCCGGTTCTAACAGAAGTTAGACCTTGGTTTAAGGACAAATCAATGGAAGATATGGGCAGAAAGTATTGGAAGAAAAAAAGTTATATATTCCAAGGCTTTGTTGTTACTAATCCATTAAATGAAGATACAGTACCAGAAAATCCAATTAGAAGATTTATAATTGGACCACAAATCTTTAATATAATTAGATCAGCGTTACTTGATCCAGAGATGGAAGAGTTACCAACTGATTATGTAAAAGGTGTTGACTTTAGAGTTAATAAAACAACTAAAGGTGGATATGCTGACTACTCAACATCTAAATGGTCAAGAAGAGAACGTGCTCTAGACGAAACGGAAAGAGCGGCTATTGATAAATTTGGTTTACATAATTTATCAGATTATAGACCAAAAGAACCATCTGAAGCAGAAGTTAAAATAATCAAAGAATTATTTGAAAAATCTGTAGAAGGTGAGGCTTACGATCTTGAGAAGTATGGACAATACTTTAGACCTGCAGGTGTAGGTAGAGTATCTATACCAACAGCAAGTCGTCCTGCTCCAGTTGAAAAAACAGCAAACCCGGTAAATTCCGAGGTTAAAATTGCTGAAACTAAAACGGCACCACAACCAAGCGGTGATAGTGCCAAAAGAGCAGAGGACATCTTGAAACTTATAAGATCAAGACAACAAAAATAACCCCGCTAATTACCAAGGCCTTGATTTGTATTGACGGTCAAGGTCTTGTGTGCTAAAATAGAAAGTGATTATGGTTAAACCGTTTGACGTAACAAAATTTAGAAAAAGTATAACAAAGTCCATTTCGGGACTTGGCATAGGATTTAATGATCCAACTGATTGGATTAGTACAGGAAACTATGCATTAAATTATTTAATAAGTGGAGATTTTAATAAAGGTGTTCCATTAGGCAAAGTAACAGTACTAGCAGGTGAGTCTGGCTCGGGTAAATCGTTTGTAGCATCAGGCAATTTAGTGCGTAATGCACAAAAACAAGGCATCTATGTAATATTAATTGACACCGAAAATGCATTAGATCAAACATGGCTTGAAGCACTTGGCGTTGATACCAACGAAAAGAAACTATTAAGATTAAGTTTATCGATGGTTGATGACGTAGCAAGAACTGTTTCAGACTTTATGAAAAGTTATAAAGATGAACACGCCGACGATAAAGAAAACGCACCTAAAGTATTAATTGTAATTGATAGTTTGGGTATGTTATTAACACCAACCGATGTTGATCAGTTTGAAAAAGGTGAAATGAAAGGTGATTTAGGTAGAAAACCTAAAGCCTTAACAGCACTTGTAAGAAACTGTGTTAATATGTTTGGTAGCTGGAACGTAGGACTTATAGCAACTAATCACACTTATGCATCACAAGATATGTTTAATCCTGATGATAAAATATCAGGTGGACAAGGATTTATATATGCATCAAGTATTGTGATTGCAATGAAGAAATTAAAACTTAAAGAAGACGCAAAAGGAAACAAAATTACTGATGTTAGGGGTATTAGAGCGGCTTGTAAAG
>LUMJ01000364.1_pt1 | contig 24105 bp, 21 predicted proteins | sample 729631 | NCBI WGS metagenome assembly LUMJ01 (sample SAMN03860266, study PRJNA289734) | marine metagenome | biome: seawater column; feature: ocean; material: water; isolation source: Red Sea water column Station 22 - depth 500m | place: Saudi Arabia: Red Sea | collected 2011-10-15 | depth 500 m
GAAACGAATTCAGTTTGAATTTGTTGTGCAGTTATAGTTCCTGTTGATGTTATATCTGCAAATTGTACATTTGAATCAGTTTTAACGTTTTGGTCCATATCATATAATTCATTTGCACCTTGACCTGTATTAACTGTACTAAAAGTTACAGCTGAATCAGTTTTTACATTCTGATCCATATCGTATAGTTCATTTGCACCTTGTCCAGTATCTACTGTAGCAAATGTAACCGCACCTGTACCATCAAATAAAGCTCCACTCGCTTCTGCAGTTGTAACTCTTGTTGATAATGAAGATGATACATCAACTAAATTAGAATTTGTCATTCCACCAACATCAACTGCACCAAATGATCCAGTTGAAGTAGCAGAAGCACTTAAACTAGCACTAAGTGTTAATCTACCAAAAGAACCTGTTGATATTGAAGAACCACTTATTATATTTAAACTACCAGATAATGCTCCTCTCCAAGAACCACTAATTGAAGTAGCTGTATCTGATGTAAATGCAGCTGGTTCTATAGTATTATTATCAGGTGTCATTATTCTCGAATCACCTATAATACTACCATGAAATGATAATGAAGATGATGGAGCTGATGTAAATACTACTTGTGAACCGCTCAAACTAAACGCACTTCCAGGAATCTGGTACACACCAGATAAATAAATAGCGATATTATTTACATGCGGGTCTACAGCGGTACTATCAACTGTTAAATCAAAAACAGTTTTAGTTCCATTAAAATTACTTGAAATATCATCTAATTTTAATGCAGGCCCTGCATCTTTTCCCTGAGTTGCAGGTAATTTGCCTATATATGCCATTAAGTAATCTCCAACATACTAACGGTTACATCGAGTGAACTTGAAGTATCACTTTGAAACTGTAAAATGTCTGCGGCTTCCATAACCACTTTATTTCCTGCCATAACTTCAATACTTGAACCAACTGGGATTGGTGCTTGTTTTACTATAAACACATCATCCGCCCCTCCACCAGTGCCAGTTTTTGCTAATTTTACAGATCCCCCTATAGGGTTTGTATCTGTATTAGCAAGAGAAGCTCCCAATATGATTGTAGTTGTTGAACCTGGACAAGTATAAACATTAGTTAAAGTTGTTCCAACACTTCCACTCGTTACTGAGTTAAACGTATTAGCCATTTTGTATCCTCATCTCTCTTCCTTATATAAATATTAAAAAAAATCATTATCCTAAAGCAATTGACAATGCTATTATATCAGCACTTAAAGTATTTAATCTTGTTTCAATTGATGAACTAAGTGCTAATATTGATGGTGTAGTCATTCCAGCAACTTCTACATAACCAAACGATCCTGTTGAAATTGCAGAACCACTAACCATTCCTAAACTTCCACTTCCTATTACTCCCTGCCAAGAACCACTTACTGCAGCTGCACTTGTTGAACCACTAATCAATGTACTAATATCTGAACCTAATTCAGTTGCATTAATATGTCCAAATGAACCAGTTGAAGTGGCACTACCACTAACAGTGCCTGTATTATCAATTGTTAAAGTTTGTGGTGAACTAATTCTGACTGAACCAAATGAAGCTGTAGTTGCTGAACTACCAGTTATATTTCCACTTGCAGTAACATGAGTTGCTGATAGTTGTTCTATATAACCAAATCTCCAATTTTTACTCGAACTACCAATATCATATGTACTATCTGCATTTGGAATTAAATTAGAAGTTAAATCTGCAGTTATATTTATAGAATCTGTATCTGCATCTCCAAGAGTCATATTACCACCTATAGTAATATCACCTGTAAGATTTGTATTACCAGCTACTTGTAATCTACCAAATGAACCTGTAGATTTTGATGAACCACTTACACTACCAGAACTATCTACTTTTAATTCTCGTCCTACAACTCTTAATGCACCAAAAGAACCAGTACTCGTTACACTACCACTTATATCACCAAAATTAACACCTGATAATTGTACTGATGAAGTTATTGCACTAAGTGATATTCCACCACCAACACTAATATTTGCATTACCTGATTGTGGTTGTGCAAATATAATATCCATTCTTTGAGCAGAAGCAGCATTTATTTGTTGTGGTTGTATTACATTATCATTATCATCATAAACTGTAACTGCTGGATATTGTTCACCAACACTATGAGTTACTCTCCAATTTGTTGCAGCTGTTGTCTGATTATGTATTTTATTCTTACCTTTTTCATCAATAGCTTGACCACCAGTAGATATAATAGCATTACCACTAATTGCTGAACCAAATGTTAGAGTTATTGTATTAGTATCAGTAGCAGTAATACTCGTTGGTATAACTATTTGATCATTTGAATCATATACATCTACATTTACATACTGATAGTCGAAGTTATGAGAAACAGTCCAAGTTGTAGCAGCTGTAGTTTGAGTATGTAAATATTTTTGTCCTACTGTTAATCCACTATACGATCCTGATATATTTCCACTTACTGCTAACGAACCTGTAATTTTTACATCTGTAGTTGCTGAATAATATGAACCTGTTTTAAGAAATGGAACAGCTGTTACATTAGTAAGTCCTGCACCGTTTCCTTCTAATCTACCGAATGATCCAGTTGAAATTGCGGAACCACTGACCATTCCTAAACTTCCGCTTCCGATTACTCCTTGCCAAGAACCACTAATTCCTGCAGCAGTAAAATCACTTTCTTCATCTGTAACTCGTGAAGCTATCGAAGATGAAAAATCTAATAAATTGGGAACTGTCATTCCTGATGCATAAATTGCTCCAAATGATCCAGTACTCGTTGCACTTCCACTTACAGTACCAACATTATTAATTGTTAAAGTTTGTGGGGAAGAAACTCTGAGTGAACCAAATGAACCTGTAGATTTTACAGATCCACTAATTATTGTGCCAGAACCACTTAAAACTGTCTGAGCAACGAAGCCTCCACTAATGTTCGCGTTTTCTAAAGTTGTAGTTCTCGTACTAAATGAAGAACTCGATTCTGTAATAGAACCACTTCCCTCAAGTAGTGCTACTCTCGTTGAAAATGAACCACTATCGGTCTGTAATGCATCAACGTTTCCTTCTTCAGTTGTAACTCTTGTTGAAAATGATGCACTTGATTCTGTTATTGAACCACTTCCTTCTAATAATGCAACTCTCGTTGAAAAACTAGCACTTGATTCTGTTATTGAACCAGAGCCCTCTAATAAATTAACCCTGCTACTAACCGAAGAAGAAACATTAATTAAGTTGGGTACAGTCATACCACCTACATAAACTGCTCCAAACGAACCAGTTGAGGTTGATGAACCACTAACACTTCCTGAGTTAGTTAAATGTATACTTCCTGTAAAGGAATGGACATCATCTGAAGTATCTCCAAATTTTGTAGAACCACTTGCATAAACTATTGAGGCACTTACAAACTCTGTATGAAATTCCTCAGCAGTAACTGTACCAGTCGCTGTAATATTACCGAAGGTTACATTTGAATCAGTCTTAACATTCTGATCCATATCATAAAGTTCATTAGCACCTTGACCTGTATCTACTGTAGCAAACGTAACTGCACCAGTACCATCAAATAAAGCACCACTCGCTTCTGCAGTTGTAACTCTTGTTGAAAATGACGCACTTGATTCAGTAATTGAACCACTTGTTTCTAATGTAGCAACTCTTGTACTAAATGAAGAACTTGCATCAGTAATCGAACCACTAATCGTAGTACTAATAGCTGTTAAATCTGTCGCACTTATCGCACCAAATGAACCAGTTGATGTTGCACTACCACTAACAGTGCCTTTGTTGTCAATAGTAAGAGTTTGTGGTGAAGTTACTCTAAGTGAACCAAATGAACCAGTAGAAAGTGATGAACCACTAATTAGAGTGCCCGACCCACTTAATACTGTCTGAGCAACAAAGCCACCGCTAATATTAGCGTTCTCTAATGTAGTTGTTCTAGTACTAAATGATGCACTTGATTCCGTAATTGAGCCACTTCCTTCAAGTAATGCAACTCTCGTTGAAAAAGAGCCACTATCTGTTTGTAATGCATCAACGTTTCCTTCTTCAGTTGTAACTCTGGTTGAAAAACTTGCACTTGATTCCGTAATTGAGCCACTTCCTTCAAGTAATGCAACTCTCGTTGAAAAAGAGCCACTATCTGTTTGTAACGAATCTACATTTCCTTCTTCAGTTGTAACCCTTGTACTCAAGGAAGAAGATACATCAATTACATTAGAAACAGACATACCAGCTACATTAACCGCTCCAAAAGAGCCAGTAGATATTGCTGAACCGCTGACCATTCCCAAGCTACCACTACCAATTACTCCTTGCCAAGAACCACTTACTGCAGCTGGATTAGTAGAACCACTTATTAGTGTACTAATATCTGAACCTAAATTAGTTGCATTAATATGTCCAAATGAACCAGTTGAAGTGGCACTACCACTAACAGTGCCTTTGTTGTCAATCGTTAATGTTTGTGGTGAAGTAACCCTTAATGAACCAAATGAACCTGTAGATAACGAAGAACCACTAATTAATGTAGTAGAACCACTTAAACTTAAATTTAAATCTGTTACTCTTGTTGAGAACGACGCACTTGATTCTGTTATTGAACCACTACCTTCGAGTAATGCAACTCTCGTTGAAAAAGAGCCACTATCTGTTTGTAATGCATCTACATTACCTTCTTCTGTAGTAACCCTTGTGCTAAACGAAGAACTTGCGTCTGTAAATGACCCGCTTATTGTAGTATTGGCAGTTGAACCAAACGAAGAATCCCATACTCCTGTATCTATTGTTCCGACTGAAGTAATATTTGTTTGAGCAGCAGTAACTAAAGTTCCTGTAATTAAGGAAGATTCTACTCTACCAAATGAACCAGTTTCAGTACTAATAGCTGAACCTGTAAAGTTTCCACTTGCAGTTATATCACCTGTTATATCTAAACTATCACCAAAATCAATTGTAGTTCCGCCTGTAACAGATTCGAACGCGTCAGCTTTAATCACTCCACTAGCAGTTATATTACCGCCTATATGTAAATAACCAAACGAACCAGTTGAAGTTGCACTACCACTTACAGTTCCAGCATTATCAATTGTTAATGTTTGTGGTGAAGTAACTCTAAGTGAACCAAATGAACCAGTAGAAAGTGATGAACCACTTATTAATGTACCAGACCCACTTAATACGGTTTGAGCTACAAAACCACCGCTTATATTTGCATTTTCTAAAGTTGTTGTTCGAGTACTAACAGATGACGAAACAACAGTTAAATCTGTATTGCCCATTTCTGCGATAATTACTCTTCCAAATGATCCAGTTGATAAGACTGAACCACTAATTAAAGTACCTGAACCGCTCAATACTGTCTGAGCTACAAAACCACCGCTTATATTTGCATTCTCAAGAGTTGTAGCTCTTGTACTAATTGAAGATGAAACATTAGTTAAATCAGAATTACCCATTTCTGAAACAATTACTTTACCAAATGAGCCAGTTGAAGTTGCTGAACCACTTACTTTCGCAGCTGAAATATTTAATAATGCAACACCATCATCTTTTACATCTAAATTACCACCATCAACATCAATAATCATATCATCGCCACCATCTATTGTAAGGGTAGCATCATTTGTAATTGTATCTGCTGTAAGTACTAAACCATCTATTGTGAAATCTGTTGTGGCATCAATTGTTGTACCTTTAATTGTTGTGTGTGATGCTGCACCGATTGTAGTTCCATCAATTGTACCACCATTAATGTCTGCTTTGCTTGTTACAAGACTATCAAGTGAAGCACTTGTAGCAACTGAAATACTACCAAATGATCCTGTAGATGTTGCACTACCACTTACAGTGCCTGTATTGTCAATCGTTAATGTTTGTGGCGAAGTTACTCTTAATGAAGCAAACGAACCAGTTGAAAGAACTGAACCGCTGAATAATGTGCCCGACCCACTAAGAACTGTTTGAGCTACAAACCCTCCGCTAATATTTGCATTCTCAAGCGTTGTAGTTCTTGTACTAACCGAAGATGAAACAACAGTTAAGTCTGAATTGCCCATTTCCGAAATAATTACTCTTCCGAATGAACCTGTAGAAAGTACACTACCACTAATTAGTGTTCCTGAACCACTTAGTACTGTCTGAGCTACGAAACCACCGCTTATATTTGCGTTCTCTAATGTTGTAGTTCTCGTACTAACAGAAGATGAAACATCTACTAAGTTTGAGTTAGTCATATCAGCTACATTAACTGCTCCAAATGAACCAGTTGAAGTAGCAGAACCACTAATAGTTCCAACACTTGTAATTGAGAAATCTGAACCCGAAACTCGTAAACTTCCAGTCATACTTTGAATATCAGAAGTATCATCACCAAATTTATTTGAACCGCTTACATAAGATATAGAAGCAGAAACAAACTCTGTATGGAATTCTTCTGCGGTAACTATGCCAGTTGCTGTAACATTACCGAAAGTTACGTTGTTAGTAGTACCAACACCCTGTATTGTACCACTTCCTTCAAGTGTAGTTGTCCTTGAACTAACTGAAGAAGATACATCAATTACATTAGAAACAGACATTCCTGCGACATTAACCGCACCGAATGATCCAGTTGAAGTAGCAGAACCGCTAACAGTTCCTTTATTGTCTATAGTAAGTGTTTGAGGTGAAGTAACTCTTAATGAAGCAAACGAACCAGTAGAAAGTGATGAACCACTAATTAGAGTTCCTGAACCACTTAATACAGTTTGAGCTACAAAGCCACCGCTTATATTTGCATTCTCTAATGTAGTAGCTCTCGTACTAACTGAAGAAGATACATCAATTACATTAGAAACTGTCATTCCAGCTACATTAACAGCTCCAAATGAACCTGTTGAAATTGCTGAACCACTAACCATTCCCAAACTACCGCTACCGATTACTCCTTGCCAAGAACCACTTACCGCAGCTGGATTAGTTGAACCACTAATTAAAGTAGCAGTATCTGAACTGAATTCAGTAGCATTCAATTGACCAAATGAACCAGTAGATATTGCTGAACCACTTATATTACCCTCAACTTCAAGTCCTGTTTTTAGTGTTTTACCTACATACTGATATACTGTCATATAGACATATTGAGAATCAGTTGGATCTACATTAGCATTTAAAAATTGAACTACACCAGTTTTATAATCAAATTGATAATCATTTGTTGAAACTAAATCACCTGAACTTAATGAACCTGTTTGTGCACTTTGACTAACTGCTGATGATTTAAATACAGCAGCTAAATACCCAGGAGTTGAATCTTCAGTTGTCGCATTTGCTAATGCAGAAACTGCATATTTAGGTGATATAAAATTAGTTTGTTGATTATCATTAAGTAACTGAGCACCAACACCATCATCACTTCCAGTTGGACTTAAAAATAACCATACTTCATTATTAACATTTGATGGCGTTAATTTATGTCTATACCAATATTTTTTTATTTCATTACCACCTACAGATAAAGTTGAACCATGTTGAGAACTTCCACTATAAGGTAAATTTGAAGCTGTGATATGGTGTGCTTGTGTAAATATCTCTTCAGATCTTAAATCGAGGACATTAGTAAATGCTTCTTGAGCAGTCGTATAAGTATTATGTGTATACCGTCTTGACGCTAAGAGCCTATTTGATTTTGAGCCTGAATCTATTTTTCCCATTACATACCTTAACTAAAAGTTAATGTAATATCATCTATTGGTGTTGGATCACCTGTATATCTGACTATCACATATAATTCATTATCGTTATCATCTAAATACATACCATCACTATTTCTCATTGGAACTGTGTAAGTATTACTTGCTACACTACCACCTGTATTTCCATACAAATGTATTGCATCTGAAAATGGATTTAAATGAAAATCTGTTTGATGTGCTACACTACTTGAAATTGCATTAGCAGTAGTTTCAGAAGGATCAAATATTCTTGCAACACTTAATTCGCTAGTATTACCACTACCACTTGCAGAACTCTTAAAGAGTAATGCACAAGCGATACTATCATCTGTTGTTGCTTTCCAATTAATCAATGTATTATTATTAAGATTAACTGTCATACTTGTTTTTGTTCCACTTGTTTGAAATCTTCGTATATAGTATTTGTAAGAACCACTACCATAATTCTCAGGATACCAGTATCTATAATCACCTCCTGGGTCTACCAAATATCCTGGTTTTACTTGTAAATCTTGTTCACCTAAAAATGGTCTACTAACATCATAAGTTGTAGTCCAAGCATCCCCATTAAATCCAACTACATCATTATTTAATTTTATTCTAAAACTTTCACCTGTAAATACTTCTGTTGTTCCTGTTAAAGCACCACCATCATATCCTTGATATCGTTGATAAACTGCCATTGAACCACTCGATCCAGGTTGGTCAAAAGAACTACCAGTATGATAAAGAAAAGTATAAGTAGCTAATGTAGAACGAGATGAAGCTCTATTTCTACCTCTAACTGCAACTGTAAATGATGAATCGCTAACACCAGTTTGACTTATATTTTCACCTGTAGTTCCACTCAAAGTATAAATTGCATTATGTGTATAAACATCTGTTCTTGTTGGAACTACACTCGTTGCTCTTGCAGTTGGTGTTGAACCTGAATTATTAAACACTGCATTTGCTGTTTGTATTGTTCCACCACTTGTACTCAATCCATCTATTCCTGATGACGCTGCTACCGAACCAACACCAACTGAAGCTATATTATCATCTGTTAATGTTGTTGATGCTGCATATAATGGATCAAACAATCCATGAACTGATGCACTTAGATGATAAGTTGAACCACTTAAATATGGTGCACCACTCAAACTTCTACTTGTTGCAGTTACATAACTTTGAGTTACATTAGTTATTCCTATCGAATTACTTCCAATATCAGTTTCTATTTGATCAATAGGAGCCCAAAAATTATTTTTTGCTGTTCCATTAACAAACTGATAGTTTCCTGAACCAGTTGCAATTCCTACTTTTAAATCATGATACCTATAATAACCACTTGCAGATACACTTGTAAAATCATTAACTAAAGTAGCAAGTGAACCAGTATATCTTCTTGTTAAAGAACCTGTCATAGTAGCTCCACCCACATCAGCAAATTTACCATCTTGATATGCAGATGGAATAACTGCTGGTTGAGTAGTAACCATTTTTGCTAAAGTTAGTCCATCTGATGTTCCAAATGTACTATTTGATAAATCTAAAAATGATTGTGTTGTGAATTTATTTGATGTTTCTGATGGTGTTGCTACACTTCCTGTATCACTAAATGATTGTGTAGCAATGACTCTAACTTTAAATTCTGTTTCAGCTCCATTAGTTAATCCACCTAAACCAAACAATTCTGTATCTACAGATGAACTTACACTTGTTGAACCACCACTATTTGAATCAAAATCTACTTTATATGTTGGCCCATTATCGTGATATGCTGAAATTCCAGAAAATATAGTACCGCCCTCTTCTACCCAATCTTTCGTAACTAAATATTTTAATGTTGCATTTGAAGTATTGTAACTTTGAGGTAAATATCCATCACAACTATCTGTACTACCTAAACTATTTTCATTAGTATCTACACTTGCAAATGTCTTTGTATTAGGTGCAGCATCTGAAACATCTAAAGAATGACTTAACACTCCTGACATAAATCTTAATATTTCACTTACGTGTGTAGTATTATCAAAATTGTTAAAATAACTTCCATCAAGACTTACTTGCCATGGATTAGATGTTGGCCAACCATTGGTAATGTTATTCGTATATATAGCAGTAGACCCACTCGCGGCTTGTTCAACCTTTAAATGAGTAGTAGAACTAGAACCAGTTATAACTAACGGATTCCTACGAATTTCCTTACCTTTATAGTTGATATTTGACATATTATGTTATTTCTAAAATACTCGCAAATACATCTATATCACTATTAGCAGAAGCTTTCGTTTCTAATTTATCACCAGCACCTAAGTTAATTGGTTTTTCTAAAATTACTGTTGAATCTGCAGGTACATCTACTGTTTTCATTAGATATCGTCTGTCAGAAAAATTTGCACTACCACTAACAGAAATATCTATTGTTGCATCATTAGTACCATCAACATTACTTACATAAATTGCATGTACAACTCCAGTTGTACTTACTGGACAAGTATATATAGGTTGTAGTGTGGTTGTTGAACCTGTCGCTGCATTTTTAAAAGTTTGAGCCATTATTTATTCTCCTTATCCCCCAAAAACTATAGATAAAGCGGTCGCTGTATCTACAACACTTGTTCCTTTTTCATAAACTCTACCAGTTCCAGTAGTATTTATACTACCACTTGTACTTAATACATACGAGCCCCCACTAGGATTATCACTACCACTTACGTGTAATGAGCCAGTATTTATTCCGAAAGAACCTGAAAGATCTTTACTTAATTGTTTGCTGTCTACTAAAGCCATACTTTATCTCTTCTTGTTTTCTTTTTTCCCAAATAACCGTCATAGATTGAGAAATTTTCTTTTTATGTTCAGTTGTTTTTGGTTGTTTCATTTTTTCAATTGTTTCCATAGTAAGCTTTCTATCCATTTGAGCACACGACTTACATACTGAGTTATTACCAACCGCTCTATCAAATGCATCTTTACGTGTGTAATAAATTATTTTACTACAATCAGGGCATTTACGGTTTTTTCTATTTTTCCAATGTCTTTTTCTCATACTTATAAATATCAAAGGATGGTAAAAGAAAAGTGGAATCTACGAATTAAATTTTCCCCAAGCAACTATTTCATCACTACTTTCTAAATCATATCCTACACTATTATTATTTACTGACATATAAAAAGTAGACCCACTTTGTTGTACAGTTAATGCATCATGTTCTGCTATAACGCCGTTGACAAAAAACATAAAATCTTCTTCACTGGTAGATGTTAATCCAGTTGGAGCTGATGCAGTAATTGAAGTAAAAGTAGCAGTACTAGCATCTACAAAACTACCTGTATGTGTAAAACTCTTTCTTAAATAAGTTTGTTGATCATCACTTTGGTCATCCGCATAAGATTTTGCAGCATTCTCCGTAACTATTGACGTAGCACTTCCATCTGCTAATGAAGTATCATTTGATATTTCTATAATACTATTACCTGCATTTACTGTCAATGAACCAGATGAGAACATGCTACCAGTCATATAATGTTCATCATCTAAAGTATCTCCAAAAATTGTACTACCACTTTCAAATAAAGTTACTGATTGAGATACTTCTGTTTCTACTTTTTCGGCAGTTAAAATTCCATCTATAGTTACATTACCATCTACAGTAAGGCTTGCTGATATATTTTGATTTCCCGTTTCAGTAAAAGAACCAGTTATACCACCATTTGCTAAAATCATTGACCCATTATCAATAGTAACTATATCAGTTGGTGTTATAGCACCAAAAACTACACTTGATGACGGACTAACTGCTTGTCCAATCGAATAAGTAAATGTTACTGGAGTTAATGCATTAACTTCTGTATTAGCAGGATCTGTAGTAAATCCTGTTCCATTTTGAAATGATAACGGATTTTTAAAAATAATCTTAGCCATTATAACCCCTATGAATTAAATTTACCGATTGCTAATATCTCATCATCCGATTCTAATAAATAACCTATACTATCATTATCTACTTTTAATAATAAAGTTGAACCATTTTGTTGTATTGCGATTGCATCGTGTTCCATGTACTGACCATTAATAAAAAATATAAAATCATTTTCACTTGTAGAAGTCATACCAGTAGGTGCTGAAGCGGTTACTGCTGTAAAGCTAGCAGTAGCTGGTACTGTAATTGATGCCGTAGTTTTTACATATTGTTTTCTTAAATATGCCTGTTGAGTAGATGTTTGATCGTCTACATAAGTTTTTACTGCATTCTCTGTAACAAATGATGTAGCACTTCCATCTGCTAATGAAGTATCGTTTGATATTTCTGTCATAGCAGAACTTCCGTTTAAAGTAATAGAACCCGTAATTAATAAACTGCCAGTAAAATTATGAGTATCATCAAGAGTATCACCAAATTGTGTTGAACCACTTGCATATATTATTGAACCACTAACAAATTCTGTATGAAATTCTTGAGCTGTTACTATACCACCTATGGTAGCATTTCCACCTACTGTTAAATTACCTGTCGTACTAACCGAACCAGAAATACCTAAATCACCAGTTATACTTCCACTATCATATGTCAAATCATTAAATACAAGAGAACTTGCAGATACTTGAGCAAATGTTACATTTGATGTAGTAGCTACATTCTGTCCTATAGATATTTCTAAATCTACGGCAGCACTACCATCAAATTGTATACCATCAGTTGAAAGTGTAACTCCAGTTCCCTCATTAAAAGTCATTGGATTAGTTACTGTAACCGCAATTGTTGATTCTTCTGTACCTGGAGCAACTCCACCTATCGTATCTTCCAAATCCTCAAGGAATGTACCAGCTCTACCTACTACTTTATCTATTGCTGCATCTGTTTCAGCACTGAATATAACTTTTTTTGGTGTTAAAAATTTCTGAGTTGTTGAACGATGGTCAAAATTACCTTCTGGTAATAAATATCCTCTCAAAGTAACTGTAAAAGTGGTTCTAACTAATCTTTCAGCATCAGAAACTTCTGTAGCATCAGTAAAAGTATCAATACTACTTCTAAATCTCATTTTATCAGGATCACCCCAATAAGCTCCTTCTGAATATAAAACTCTTTCAACTATTTTATTCATTTGTTCAATGTAGGATGTCCAAATAGTAAAATCATAACTTAAAGTTATATAATCTGGAAACGCTACATTATAATATTCTCTTTGAGGTAGTAAACCTATTTGAGTAGAAAAATTATCATAACGATTTATATTAGAAAACTTTTTTTCAAAAGTATAAAACATATTAGGTTTATTTGTTGAATAGCTTTCCAACGTTCAGGTGAAGCATACATAATAGGAACTTTTACATTTTCACCACTTTCTTCTACTGAGGGTTTTATAACATTTTCAAAATAAAATATAATAGCACTATCTACATCCATCAAAGTTACTGATGGTGTTTTTACATCATCATCTTTTCTTGAATATAAATATCCTCTGTTGAGAACACGTTGTTTTCGTGGTAATGGTTTAGTTCTTGGCATTATATACTTCTCACTCTCTCAATACTTAAGCTAGATATTCTTGCTAAAAATGCATTACATATCACCGAATGATTATAATCAGTTTGCCCACCAACTAATTCATTTTCACTTATTGATGATACTTCCCAATAACCAGAATTCCAATCTATTACATCACCTATTTCTATAACATAACTTATATCTACTAACATTTGTCGTAAAAAAGAAAATAGTGCCGTTTGAGTTAAATCTGGTCCAAATTGATCTGTAGTAGTAGCTTGAGCTTCTGCTTCAACTAATGCGCTTATTTGAACTCCTGAATTATATATTTTACCTTCTGCTGTTTCACCATACATATTAACTTCTGTATCAATCGCTGATACTTTATAGATAATAACTGGCTGATATATAATACCATCTTTACCAACACTCAAATCGCCTATGAGTTCTTGGTTGAACTTTTTTATTGTATCTCTATCTTTTTGTGGATAATAACGACTTGGCATTTTACTATCCTATGTAAATTGGATAAGGAACTTTTTGTAATTTCTCCTGCAGGAATTCTGCTTCATCTTTGTCAGCTTCCAATAAAGCTTTTCTACTTGTTTGTTCTAACATTTCTCGAAGTTGAGTAATTAAAAATTCTTTTTCAGATGCGGCTTCACTTCTTAAAGTATCTCCATCTAAAGTTGTAGATGAATTAGGTATAGGTATTGTTCCATATTTAGAACGAATCATACCTAATAATTCTTTACATAAAGCTAATGCATATTTTCTAATCCATTGTTTACCCACATCATTAATAAATTGATATTCCATATTATCATACGGAACATTAGAATAATCAGATACTACATTTGCAGAACCACTATATTCTGTAAATAATGGGTCATCTCTTTCTGAAGTAACCACATAATCAAAATATAAAGTTTTAGCTTCTAGTGGATCTGGGAAAACTTTAAGTTTATTATTAACTAAAGTAAATGTATATGCAGATTTTCTAATTGAATCATTCATTTCAATTGCTTGTACTCGTAATAAATCTTCAAATAGTGGCATCATTGTAAATGAAACTGCTGGGGAATATTTACCAAAACCAAAACCCTCTACAAGATTAATAGTACCATACCCAGTTGTAGCATATGGGTCGAAAAATCGTTGCATTGCAGGTGTAGCTTCATGGTAAACTCTTTTAATTTCTATACTAGCTCCACTTTCAGAAGCTTCAGCAAATGTTGCGTTTAAATCATATTCTTGTGAACCACTTACTACACTAACTTGTCCTTTTTTCCAATCTACATTACCACCAACACCAGCTTCTGTACCATATTGTTTAGATAAAAATATACTTCTACCCATAGTTGGTGAAACTCTTTTGTGAGTAACATTTGAACCAGTCGCTTGACCAGTAAGATGTAATAAATTGTTTTTTATATTAAATTGATTGACTTGAGCTGAATATTCTGTAATAGATTCTTCATAACATGCATAAAATGAACCAGAATTTAATTCTACTGTCATAATCGGATGGCCAAGTCGTCTTGCTGCCCAATCTGCAAATCTATCTACTGAAGTAGCCCCAGAACCTGAAAATTGGGTATCACTATCATAAAGTCCAAATGGTGTTTGGCCTGATGCAAATGAACTACTTCCTTGCCAAATAATTTCTGCCATTATTTTCTCCTAAACTATATATAATTACTCAATAATAAATATAAGGAAGTGTAATAAACAAAAAAAGGGAGACCGAAATCTCCCTTTTTTATTAGTTGTACCTTAGTACGATCTAATTATGCATTAAACGTAGTTAACGTCAGCAACAATCACTTTACCGTAGAATTCAGGACGCACGATTTTCTTCGCGTATCTTGTCATCACACCTTTACGTGGTGTAAAGTTCTTAGGATCGTAGACAAGAGGTGTCATTATTAACGGTACATAAGGAGCATACACAGCACCAGTTTCTAGGAAATTACTTCCTCTGAAACCAACGAGAATTACATTCTCAAACTGGTATGGGTTCTTATATACAGTATAGCGGTTATTTAACATACCTGCTTTTTGTACACCCATTGCATAGGATTTATTAGTAGACGCAGCATCAGAATCCGTTGCGTATCCAGGAATAGATTCAAGGATTGTAGCAACTTCAGGACTTACGACCATAAAGTTTGCTCCACCGCGGAGTGTTTTCTGATGAATTGTGTTGGAAACAGACTGTATCTTGTTACCAAGAGTCTGGAACCAATCGCCTTTAGTATATGCGTTTGAAGCACCTGAGGATTCCTCAAATAGTGTTGTAGAACTATTATATTCATACCCAACACGTGCACTCCAACGTTCCGTTTTAGCAAGAGCATTTAAACGAAGCATATCAAGGATTTCAAGATCGATTTCCATTGACACATACTCACTCAAAAGTGAAGTAAGTTCTGCTTCAGCGTCAACACTATGATGAGCTAACTCAGGAGTCCATACGGCTTTCAGTTTACGTGTTTTCGCAACAATTGCGACAGACCGCATTGCAATATCAATTTCTGGAATATCAATATCAGTTTCAGGATTTGCATCCATTGCTGTTGTTGATGCTTCAAAATCACCGCGAGTTGTATCGGTCGGTGCTTTATGATATAATACAGATGCTGTTGGTGTATCACTAGCTTCTTTAACGACAAAGCGAACATGTGTAGCTGCACCATCTGTAGGTGAACATTCAGCTCCATCTACACCTTTTGTAATTTTGGTGTAAGCTGGATAAGTCGCTGTATATGCTGTCGAACCTGTAATTTCAAATGCACGAGCACCCTCTTTATCAGGGTTAGTAAGACTCGAAAGTGCAATATCAATTACTGTTAATGAGCTCAAAGAACTCGAAAGATCAGGTTCAAAATCAACATCTGACCACGCACAAGAACTCGAAAGTGCTGTTACGATAATTGGTGCAGATGTTGTTTCATTTACGGTGTATCCGAATCGGCCAGCACCATAAAGACCCTGAGAAGCGTCACCAGAACCAGATGTTACACCAAATACTTGGTCGCCATCTTTAAATCCTGGTTGGCCTGTTCCATATTTGAAATCAAGATAGAAAATCAGACCTGAAGGAAGGTTCATTGGTTGAACAGAAACGAATTCCTGAGCGGCTAATTCACCAAAGATCTTACGAACTAAGGGAAGAGCAACACCAGACCATTCTTCTGAATTAGCAGAAGTACCTGTTGCACTAGCTTCGTCAATAAGCTGACGAGCTTGGTTTTCCAACAGAACTGCCATTCCATGTGTTCTCTGTTCAGTTTCAATACCTTCTAACAAACCGGTCGGTTCCCATTTCTTAACCAAATTACGGGTTTCTTCCATCCGTTGACGATACGGATTAAATCCGTCCATCAACTTTTCGATTGTTGAAAGATTTTTATGTTTAGACATTATATTTCTCCAATATAAATGTTATGAAATTAAATAATTCCAGCTAACTTCTTAAATCTATCTCTCAACTCTGAACCTTCAGCAATAATTTCCTGTTTTTCAGATTTTGTTGAGGCGACAGCTTTAGAAGCTGAACCTTTATGTTCTTTAATTTCTTGTTTAGTTGTTTTCGTTCCAAAGGATTCTGCCAATGTGGAATAAACCAATTTGACTTCACGAAGGTTATGTGCTCTATCAAAATTCTCCACAACTTTCATTTTCTGATCATTGGACAAGCCAAATGAACGGAAAAGTTTGTTTGTGAACAATAATTTTGCATTAAGCAAATTAACTTCGTTCAACTTTGAACGTAAATATTTAACGACATTGCGATGCTCGTCAAGTTCCGATTTGATTTTAGCGACTTCATTAGCTTCTTCTTCTTCATCTTCTTCTTCAGAAAGAGCTTTAATGACTTCTTCAAGATCAATATCATCTTCTTCTGTCAAATCGTCAACTACTTCATCATCATCATTTTCTTCACCTTCAGGTGAGGAACTAGCGGCTGCTGGTTCTTCCGAACCTTGACCGACATCAGACGAATCAGATGCTTCAGGTGATGGTGCAGAATTTTCTGCTCCGCCAACTTTAGAAGTATCAAGAGTATCTTTAGAATCATCATCAGCTGATACGCTGGTTAAATCATCTACTTCCTCTTCTTCACCAGGAACATCCTGTTCTTCTACTGGTGCTTCTTCATCTTCTTCTTCTTCTAATTCACGAAGTATAGCTTCAAGATCAAGTTCATCTTCATCTTCTTCTGCTACAGGCTCTTCTTCAGCTTCTTCTTCATCTTGTTCAGACACGACTGGTGCATATTTAACACCATTAATTTCGACTACGTCCTCTTCATCTTCTTGTTCAGAATACTCATCACCAGGTTCTTCATCCTGTGCGGCGATAACATCTTCTTCATCTTCAGATTCTTGTTCAGAAAATTCATCAGAAGGGTCTTCATCATCTTCACCATATGCTGCCATTTCATCTTCCATTTCGTCATCTTGTTCTTCGACGTCCATTTCTGATTGAATTTTCTTAGAAAGCATAGATTGTAGGCGAGGTGTAAAGGCTTCTTCTAACGCAATTTTAGCGTTTTCAAGAGCTGTTTCACGAACTGCTTTTGCATCTGCAATGGCTTCTTTTAAAAGATCATCCATTACTTTTCTCCTATAATTAAATTAATAATTATCTTTGTTTTGGAATTAATATAGTTATTGTGAACTATAATGTGATTAACATTCGATTACACTACAAGATGGCTAAAATGCCGTAGTGTATTTTTATATATATAAATATATATAAACTAAAAAAATATAACTAATATTGTGAATTTTTTTTATTTCTTAGTCTAGCTTTAGCTTTTTTTTCTTTTTTAAGATCTGATGGTTTTGTGTAGAACTCTCGTTCACGCAATTCCAACATTAATTTAGTTTCTTTTACTTTTTTCTTTAAAATACTTAAAGCTTTATCTATTTGTCCTTTATGGACTTTGACGTAAATCAAATGGCCTCCTAATCAGCCTCGTTATCTCCCGACCAATTTTTATCTACATAATTGAAGAAGTCTTTTTTCTTCTCATCATCTAATTCATCTGGTGAAGATACTCCATATTTTTTAAGAGCAGCATTAAAGAATTTCTGATATTCTTCTTTACCACCTTCTTCAGGTTCATGTGAACCATTTTCGTGATCTTCACCTACTTCATAATATCTACCAAGAATGTTACCCATATCTTCATATAAAGCACCCATTCTTTGTTGTAAAGATTTTGCTTCATTAGCTATTTTACTAAATTGACCCGAAAGACCTGTTAGTTCTTTCATATTACGATTAACTGTTATTTTATCAAACCAATCTTCTGTTTCATGGAGAGTATGAGATTTAGCTTGATTAGCAATCCAACTAAGTTTTTCCGCAATCTGAGTAATATTAGATTTGCCAAATATAGTTTCACTTAAAGCATTATAATTTGATATTTCAGTAGTTAAACCTTCAACATCAACTTTTTCACCATCAACATCACCATATTTTTCTTTTACAATTTTAGATAAACTAGCATTATTATGAAATGGACTTTGTGATATAAAGCCACCCATTAATGTGCCACTAAAGTTTTCTTTAAGCAAGTCTTTCATTTTGATAGACATAAAGAACTCCTATTCCATAAATTATTAAGATCCAGGTTCAACACAAATATATGAAAACGAACCTACACACGTTCCACTTGCGGTAAGTGTAAATTTTGTAGTTGCTGAAGTTAAAGCATCTGCTTCTACTAATACTACACCAGAACTGTTAACATTATGCATACCACCAAGTATTACATTCGGTGCTACATCATATGCTGTTTCATAAGTTATTACAGCTGTATCACCGTCTGCCCATGTTCCACCAAATGTTACTGTTCCAGCAACATCACTCATACCAGATCCAGTTATTGAACCATCTCCAGCAGTAACATAAGAAGCGGAAGTACTTGAACCACTAGTTGTTGTAATATGTTCTCCACGAACATGTGCTTCTGTTACTAATTCATTTAAGTAATTAGCTTGACTTTTTTTAAGATCAACTTTCATTGCATCTCGTCTTACTTTTGCCATTTTATTCTCTCCTTTAAATTAACAGAATTAAATTATTAAAATTTTTGTAGATGATACCTATTCATCTATACATATAAATATAAACTATCTTAATTTTCTTCGTTTTGAGTACCGCCTAAATCCACTTCTTACTTTATTCCATAATTGTTGTATAAATTCTATTTCACCGTAATGTGTTCTTTTAACTGGGCCCATCTGGATTCCTCTAGCTAAGTCCATTGCGTCATACTTACCACCTTTTACTCCATCCATCATAGTTTTAATAACATTCTGTGATGCTTTTCCTAAAATCTTTGACATTTTAATAAGATCAGTATCAACTTGTTTAGATGCTTCTGGTGAACTAAATGCTGGTACTTCGTCTATCCTTTTTTCACCAAAAACTCTTTTAGAAGTAAAAAAATCTAATGCATCATTATTATTTGAAATAACACCAGTAGCTTCCTTTGGTGCTTCCACAAAAGTATTTTCTGTTATAATTTTTTTATATATTGATTTTTTGCTCATACTTTACCGAATTTAGTTTGACCAAATCCACGTATTTTATTTAACATTCTAAACATACGAGTAATTCTATTTGTATCTGCCCAAGGCCCCATATGAACAGGTCTATTTCCTGATAAATACCACAAATCACCTTTTTTATCAACTTCAATTTGTAAAGTATACTTCTCTATTTTATCAAATCCTCTTTGTTCTACATCAATAAAAAATCCAATCTTATCTTTACTTTTACTAAATCCACTTTTCATCTGTTTTGCTGTTTTAGGTTTCAATCCTGCATTTCTCATTGCCTTAATAATACCACCTAAATAAGTATCTATGCCAATATCTTCATTTATAGATTCCATTGGATGACTTTTCATATATTTAACAAATTGTCTTGCTCCGTCAATATATCCTAATAATTCTTTTTTATCAACACCTTTAAAATATCCACTTTTTAATACTACACTTAAAAGAGACTTTAAACTTTTATTTTTATTTCTCATTACTATACCCTGTAATATATCGGATTGGTCTGAATCCAATATACCCATTCCAGCTTCTTTAATAGGTGGTTTACTGGTAGCTTCTTTTTGAACTGTTAAATTAAAATTCTTTCTTTTTTTAGTTCCTTTTTTACCAGCTTTCTTCTTTAACAAATCTAAAAAATTATCATTTGTTTCTTTATCTACATCAAAGGTAATTTCTATTTTATCTTTATCATCGTCAAACTGTGCAGGTAATTCTTTAATATTTACTTTCTTAATACCAGCTTTTTTAGTTATTGGTAAAATTGTTCGTTTCATGAACATTTTATTACCTGATATAGATTGCTTTAATTCATTTACGGATTCATTAAACCCATAAACATATCCACTCTTACTTAAAGTGTTTACGAACTTTGCTAAATCTTTTTTGTTTCTAAAAGTTTTGATACCAAAGAAATCACTACCATCTTTGTGTTTTTGTTTTCCATCGTGATAAGAGATTGTATATTTTGCTGAACCAACTCTATCTTGTTGATAGTATCTTTTTTTACCTTCATTTACGGATTCCACTACATCAAATGTAACACCTTTACCTTTATATTTATCGGCTACTTTTATAAGATTTTTAAGTTGATAACTACCCATTCTGGTTTTTAATTTTTTGAGTTCTTTCGCAACATATTTTCTATCACCTTCAAACTTCTGTTTACCTTTTTTATCATGAACAAGATACCATCCTGGAGTCTTAGTTAATTTAATAGTATATTTAGTAAATCCTTCATTTACGGATTCAGTATATACTCTTTCACCATATTTATCTTCAATACCAATTTTAGCTTTTGAATATTTTTTCTTTACATCTTCATAATGTGCTGGAATTTGTTGTAATATCTTTACAGGTCTTTGATGTATTACTTTCTTATTCTTATACACTACAATACTCCAGGGCCCTGCTTTACTTCCTTTACGAACACTCGTCATAATTTTAGACCACTTACCTTCATTTACGGATTCTAACATTTTATCTTTAGAAATTTTTGATATTTGTGGAACAACTCTACGCCATTTTTTCTCTAAATCTATTTCCCACTTATATAATTCACTAGTTATCATATTAAACTTTTTATTATATGGAGCGTTATCAATATGGCCTCTCAATTCTCTTATTGATTTCATTACATCTTCCATTCCTTCTTTCATTTTACGATAAGCAAGAAATGTTTTTGTACCTTCATTTACGGATTCTTTTCTTATATCAGATTTCCAATTCTTAGATTTTGTAACTTTTACATCACCACCCTGATCGGAAACTAAATGAAAAACTGCTCCATCACCAAAAACTACAAAACCTGCAAGCTCATTTGTATGAACATAATACGATTGTGGTATCAAAGCTGATTTTTTAAATCTAGCTAATAATTCACTTTTACCTGCTCCACTTTTTATATCTGATTTTAAATCACGGTATACTTTATTTAATGGATATACACCCTTTTCACCATACCTTGATGCAGATTTTATTTGGTTTGCTGTAGCTTTAGCATCTTCATTTACGGATTCAACCTTTTTCTTTTTACCTAATTCCACTGCAATTCTTGCAACCTCTTTATAACTTTTATTCCATCCCATTTCTTTCATATGAACTGCCAATTGACCAAGTACATGACCATATCCGATTCCTGTACCTTTATGTTGTTTACTCCAATGTTTAATTCTACTAGCTAATGTATCATCAGTAAAATCAGCTTCTAATATAGCTCTAGCTTCTTTTCTTAATCTACTTTTCTCTGCTCTACCACGATTTACTGATTGATTTTCAAATCCTGCAATTTTTCCACCTTTATGAGATGCATCTTTACCATCTCCATTACCATAAGTACCTTTTTTTCTATTATACTGATTTAATTCTGCTCTATATTTCTTAGCTTTAGTAGATGAACCATATTTCTTATACTCTGCTTTGTAATCTCTATCTTCTTTTACATCTGGAGTACCTGATAACTCATACCCCAATACTTCTGCATTATTTTTTCTTGCTTTTTCAAATTTTTGTTTATCTTTATCGTTTAACTCTCCACCAAATCCTTCTTTTTGTACAGAATCATAACCATTTTCTTTCATATACCGATTTGCTAAATATTTTTCTCTACCATATTTTCTATGTTCCCATTTTTTCCGTAAACTCATCGGTAAATCTTCTTCATTCATTCCTCTATTCACAAATGAAGCAACTCTCCTAGCATCTACACCTCTAACTTTACGATATCTAAATTCTTCGAGTTTTTTTAACCACTTTGATATTTCTTTTACGGTTACTTTTTTAGGAAGTCCTTTATGTTTTGTAGAAGCATAATCTGTAGCACTTTTTTTCTTCATACCTTTAGCTGCTTTTTTTACTTTCGCAGAAACAGTTGATGGTTTTATTGTACCTTTCTGTACTCCATGAACCATTCCCATAAATTTTTGTTGTGCTTTAGATTTTGCTGGCATTTTTAATTACTCTGTTATTTCATTTTTTTAACTAATGATAACATATCTCTCATAAATTTTGTTACATTTTTCTGATAAGATTTTATTAATTGATCTGCTAATTTTCTATTCGGTATATCAGCACTCATTCTATCACCTAACTCGTACATATGTAATCTCATCCGACTTTCAGCACCTTGAATCTGTTTTTCGATTTTTTTTGCTTTCATTACATCTTTAGCATCTTCATTTACAGATTCACAACAAGGGTTTCCTTCTGCACAATTTTCACAACAAGAATCGTGTTTTCCCATTACATCAGATAAAGTAGGCAGTGGTTCGCCGAATTTTCTATCCCAAGCTTGTTCATTTATTAATTTTTTTAATTTAATCATTTCATTTTTCCTAATACTTTTTGCACTCTATACATAATATCAAGTAAATCAGGTAAACTCCTATGATATTTTTCTGCCCATTTTTCAGGATTACGAACTTTTTTTAACGCTTTTTCTAAACCATCAAGTGAAGAATTAATTTCTCGTCCTGCATCTTCAGGTTCAATATATCGTTTCTCTGAAATAGTTTCTTTTTCTTCAATTTGATGTTTTTCAGCAACATCTTCTAGCGTTGGTAGTGGTTCGCCAAATTTTCTGTCCCAAGCGTGTTCTTTAATTAATTTTTTTAGTTTAATCATTACATTATCCTTTTTAATACTTTAAGTATCGCCCTATGAGTATCTCCATATTGCTGATTATAATTATCTTGGTCAATTTCCACATCTATTTTAGATGCCATCGTAGCCAATTGTCTAATAGCAGTTTTTCTATTACCAATTAAATATGTTGTTATAGCATCTGCGAGTTGCTGTGCAGTCTGTTCAGTTAGAGTTTCTTTATCCTCAAACCGCCAATCTTGCCATTGTTCCCACATTCTTTTATCAGTAGACACTTATTCTCCCCTCATAATTCCGTTTATTATAGATTCTACTTTACAGTAATCTCCACAAGTTCTACCTACTGTACCTTGACGATCTACACTCTCATTCATAGGATACATAAAAGCACCTTGAGTAGATGGGTTAGATACAAAGTCAAATGCTATTAATTCAAAATCTGGCTGTACTTCTTGAGCATCTCCACCAGCTTCCCTAACAGTTTCTACTGAACCCATTCCACGAGAACTAATACCAAGTTTAATTCCTGATTTAAATAATTCTGTTAATATATTACCAGATGGTGTACCTAATACTTCAACTGTACCTAATAGATTATCACCTTCCCAATGCATTTCTTTAATATTATGAGAAACATTAGCCAAATTAACTACGGAACTCTCTGGATGATCTAATTCACCCATAGCTCTACGCTGTTTTATAAAATCT
>LUMJ01000383.1_pt2 | contig 24086 bp, 24 predicted proteins | sample 729631 | NCBI WGS metagenome assembly LUMJ01 (sample SAMN03860266, study PRJNA289734) | marine metagenome | biome: seawater column; feature: ocean; material: water; isolation source: Red Sea water column Station 22 - depth 500m | place: Saudi Arabia: Red Sea | collected 2011-10-15 | depth 500 m
GGCTCAGACGGCCTACAGAGCAGCATTCTTGTATCCATCCAAAGAAAGAATTCAGGAAATCAAGACACCCACATTTCTTTTGAATTATCAGGGCGACCCAATCGGAAACCACCCACAGCGGTTGGAGACTGTTCCTGATTGCGTCCAGATAGAGCTTCTAGAAGACCCTAATGCTGTTGAAGTGAGAGCGCGAGAAATTTTTAAGGAATTTTCGCCTGCAAAAGTAACCATTCAACCACAGGCTTTTGTAATGACGGAAAAAATTAACAGGCCTAAAGGTTTTGTCCATACTTCCTTTGGTCCAGTATTCTATCACCAGGAAATTGACCAATCGAAAATGGATCAAGAGACTCACCAACCGGTGGTTTTTTTACATGATTTTGGTACTTCCTCAAATGCAACGATGGAGATTTCAAATTATTGTCAGGGCACTAATCAAAAACTATTCGTTGATCTGCCTGGGCATGGGGAAACAGGAGTGACCTACCTAGAGGATTACCTCCCAAATTCCATTGCTAAAATGTTGGCAGATGGGCTGAAGCAATTAAATTTGGGTGAAATTCATCTTCTTGCAATGGGTATGTCCAGTTCCATTGCAGTGGAATTGAGCTTAATTGACAGTTTGCAAGTTAAGCAATTGTCTTTCATCGATCCCTGGTGTCCAAATGCAATTGAAATTGATTCAATGAGCCATCATTACGCTCCTGATTTAAGCCCTTCCGAGTATGGCGAGCATCTAATGAGAGCCTGGTATTTTGCTCGTGACAGCGAACTTTATTTCCCTTGGTACGATACAAAAAATACCAATGCATTGAAACGAGAGCCTGAGATTGATCCCCAAGCAACTCATCGTCGAGCAGTGGATGCCCTTAAAGCATGATGTGAGAGCAAATTTGCAAGATATACCTTTCTATACGAAGGTCTATGCATGGACTGGAAATGGAAGGGAAAATTTTGCTGAACGGATTCATGGAGCAATAAGCGGTTCAAAATTGTATTATTTGCCAGAGAGCAAATCTCAGTGGTCCATAAATTTATCGGATTAACATATATTCTAAGGAGATATTAATTATGAGTCAGGCTGAAAAAGAAGCAATCTCTGTTCTAACCGCTGCAATTGGCAAAAAGTATATTTTGACAGATCAAAAATCGGTGGAATTTTATTCTATGGATGTTTATCGTTCTTTTGAGACTCCAATTGCGGTTGTTCAGCCAGGCAGTGTGGAAGAATTGCAAGAAGTTGTTAGAGTGGCAACAGGTTTGGGCATAGCTATTGTGACTAGAGGAGGAGGCGCTTCTTACACAGATGGTTACTTAGTTACCACCCCAAAATCCATCACGATAGATACATCCAGACTGAATAAAATAGTGGAAATCAATGAAGAAGATATGTTGGTGACTGTTGAACCAGGAGTCACCTGGGCAGAAATGGCAGCAGCATTGGCAGCAAAAAATCTTCGCACCCCATTCTGGGGACCTTTTTCTGGTTTGAAAGCTACGGTTGGAGGTTCTACTTCTCAGAATAGTTTAAGCATGGGAACAAGTGCTTATGGAGGATCTCCTGAATCAATCCTCTGTTATGAAATAGTTCTACCCAGTGGAAAAATTTTAAAAACGGGATCTTCTTCTATGGAAAATAGCCCTGCTTTTTTTAGGCATTATGGTCCTGATTTAACCGGACTTTTCTCAGGCGACGCTGGGGCTCTGGGAGTGAAGGCAAGAATTACGCTTAGATTAATAAAACTACCTAGTCATACTCTAACATGTTCATTTGGCTTTAAAGACTATGGATCTATGAGTGAGGGCATGGCAGCAGCTGCTAGAGAGCAATCAGTATCCAGTAACTGGGGTGTAGATCCAAAATTACAACAAGGTCAACTAGGCAGAGTAACATTATCCGATGCAATTAAAGCAGCCTATGCAGTTTTAAGAACAGCAAGAAACCCATTTGAGGCCATTGTCCAACTTGGAAAAATGGCCTTGGCTGGCAAACGTTTTTTAACAGGGTTTGATTATTCAGCTCATTTTGTTGTTGAAGGCTATAGTGTTGCTGAGGTTAAAAGTAAATTAGCCCAAACTAGAAAAGCAGTGGGCTCTTATGGAACTGAAATTGCGAATACAATACCCACTGTACTGGGTGCGATGCCTTTTATGCCTTTGTACCCAATATTAGGGCCTCAAGGTGAAAGGTGGGTTCCTATGCACGGGTTTTTGCCCTTTTCAAGAATGCAAGATTTTCACGATCGCCTGACTCAACTCTATGATGACAAAAAAGAAAAAATGGAAACACATTCGGTTGAAGCAGGTGCTATGTTTATGACCTATTCCACCCACAGTTTCCTCTATGAAGTTGCACTGTATTGGAAAGATGATCGTTCGCTCTATCACAAAACCTATTTGGATCAGGATTATTTGGATATGCTACCAGTCCATGATGAAAACCAAGCAGGACGGGCTTTGGTGGCAGAAATCAGAAGTAACATTCAGGACATCTATTCAGAATTGGGAGCGGTTCATTTCCAAGTAGGCAAAAGTTATCCTTATCAACAAGGGAGACAGGAAGAAGCAGCACAGGCCTTAAAAGACATCAAAAAATCAATTGATCCAGATAATTTAATGAATCCCGGTGCTTTGGGATTATAATCTTCATTAAGTGATGTTTGTTAAGTTGTCACGAATAAGCATTCTTGTTTTTGCTCTCCTTTTTTTTGGTTGCTCTTATACACAAAATCAGACTAGAGCAAGTACTTTTCAGGGACAGAAAATAGGGGTTATTTATGTTTCTCATGGAGGTAATGAGACCTACGGTGAGAAACATCTTTGGGATGCTACCATGCAAATTTTCTCCTACGATCAAAATAGCCCGGTTTACCAACAAATCATTTGGAACGCCGATTATTGGCCTCAGATGCTTAAATTTGGCAATGCATCTAAAGAAATTGGCAAGTATTCATTTGAATATGAAAGGATTGGGGGTGTAGACCCCTATCCAGAATCAAAACGCCAAACAACAGCAGAATTGGGCTCCATTTTGGACGGTTATGAAAATCGTTTTGGAGTCGATTTTATGGTCGATTCCATGACTTGGATCAGCACCGATCCAAGTGAACTGGCAAACCCAAGAATGCTCTACAACCCTGGGGTGCCAAATGGTAATCCTCTACGATATTGTGGTTCTGGCGATCCAAGCTGGAGTCTTTGTGATCCGGATCGTTACAATGTTGATGGACCCATAGAGCGCATGTTAAAAATGGGAGTTGATCGAATCATCCTGATTGATTTAACCACTGCAGGAGCGAGGTTTTCAAAAACCTATGATGTTTATACGACTGCTAGAAAAGTCATTGATGACTACAACAAAAGCCAACAAACTGAGGTTACAATCGAATGGGTGAATGATCCCAAGGAGTTGATGATTGGATCCTATCCAACCAAGCCCAAGGGCTGGACCCGATCCACAGGTATCCCGGAAGAAAATCCCATACTCGATCACAGCGAATACCCGAATCCTGTAATCAGCGATTTAAGATTGGCACAGTTTCAGGTTGAAGGAATCGAGGCAGAATTTGATGCTGAAATTGCTTTAGAGAATACAGGAGTACTGATGGTCAATCATGGTATTCTCGCTATGAATCAAGTGTTTGATCCAAAAATCAATGACACTCTCATCCTCAATCAAAACATTAAGGATTTGTTGCTGAAAAAGCATCCAGAGATGCAAGCCAAGAACATTCTTGGTGGTTGGTTTGGCGATATGGTAAGAAATGAGTTGGTAAAACCAGGTCCTCCAGCTTTTACCCAATTGGAGCGGACGAGAGAGATGCGCGGTGAGAATCTGGGTTATATTCTTCTTCACGATACGCAAAATCAAATGCCACAGGGAGATTGGGGGTTTCGTTACTGGCAGGAACTCGAGCAGCTAAAAAACAATGGTGTCCAACATATCGTGGTAGTTTTCCCCCAGATAATGGAAAATTCAGTACTAAACCTGGTGGAAGTACCCAATCAAATAGCCAAAGAAATCGGCTATAGCAATTGGTCTAAAATTGAACCACTCGATTTTACAACCTATCCCGAAGTTGGCCATCCTTTTGCCGACTATTGGGGTATATGGGTCAAAAAAATGTGCAAAGTTTTATCAGATCCTGAACAGAGAAAACCTTGCTGTTTTAAGATGGGCGGTTGTGCCAATGGTCAACCTTATCCTCCACCTAGGCAAGCACCCATGAACGAGAGAAGAGATGACCTGGATCCATCTCTTGCTTTTGATGTGTCACATTTCGGTCATCTGGGTTATGATTCTGAATTTGGAATGCCGAGTGAAAGGCAGCCGGTGCAAAATCAGTACACTGGAACATGGTCAATGTGGAAGGTTACGGATGACCACAGAGCAGTGGCAGAATTTTTGGCACACAAGGTTGTTGAGCATTTGGAGACACATTAGTAAATAAAGGAAATCACTGATGCCAATTGAAATTTTAAGACGAGATTTTTTACTAGGATTGGGAGCTGTTGCAATGATGGCTTCAGAAAAATCTTCTGGAGCAATGTATGGATCTGTTCCTGAAGATGCCCCAGATATGAGTTTGCCACTGAATAATCTGATGAATTTAATTCGTATGCAAGCCAGTCTTGACAGCACAAGTCAAATTCCATGGCATTACAATGGTACATTGTATGCCCAAGTTGGTTCTGAGCAGCCGATTCCAATGGTCAAGATCGAAGGAATGGAAAGTTACAGAGTTTTTCCCTTGGAGGATGGCTCTTATGAAATTTTGGGTAATATGTTGACATTTTTCCGGGACATTGATACTGGAAAAATGATCCAAGAGTATCAAAATCCATTTACTGGGAAAATCAATGAGGTACTGCCTAACATTAGACAAGCAAGTATTGGCAGAGGTCTGAATATCTCCACCATGGGTGCAAGACCCAAGGCCTTCATTGATCAAATGCCAGACAAGCCCTTATTGTTGGAATGGACCTTTGGCCCTGAAACGGTTTGGTTGCAGAACAACACAGCCTATCCACCGGGTCTTACTGCACCCAGAATGCAAAGATCTTCAATGTTTGCTCCACTGGATCAGTTTCTTGATCAAAATGTTAAATCATTACCCACTTTATTTACTGCCACAGTATTGATGCCATGGTTGCCTTGGATGGATATGAATGAAGTTGAAGGCCATACTCTCTGGCATGCATCAGGAGTTAAATTAAAATCAATCAACCAGCTACCATTGGAGTACTTCACACGAATGATGGCAGAACATCCTGAATTATCTTCTTTTAATTTAGAAACAGATACCGGACCAGTTGTTTACGAATAAAACATTGGTTACAATCCCCGCGTGGATCCTAAATTCAACTTAATTTGTTGTATATTTCTCCTCTTTATTGTTTCCTGTGGTGACCAGGAAAAGATTGAAAATTTAGAATCTAATAGAGAAGTCGGGGCATTAAGCTCTGAGGGAAAAATTGCCGAAGTAGTTTCAACTGGTGACCTTGAAAGAGGAAGAAAATTGTTCATACAATGTCGTGCATGTCATTCATTGAGACAAGGGGAACCTCATAAAGTCGGCCCTAATTTATATGGTATTTTCAATAGCAAGGCTGCTACGCGAGAAGGCTTCAATTATTCTGATGAATTCATTGCTTCAACTATTGAGTGGGATTTTTCTACACTTGATTTATGGTTAGAAAAACCATACTTACTAGTACCAGGCAACAGAATGGTTTTTTCTGGAATGAATAAGGAGAAAGATCGCTTGGATCTAATAGCTTATTTACATCAGGAGACCTCAAAGTGATTTATAATAATCAAAATTTATGTTCAAAATGATAAGAAATGAGGTATATACATGACCAATGAATCGATTTTAGGGATTTTTGCAAAATCACCCTTTGTTAGTCTCCAAAAACATATGGATATTGGTAAACAAGCAGCAATAGCTCTACAAAATTTCTTAACTTCTGCAGGCGTTTCTGATTGGAGAAAAGCAAAGCAATATCGACAAGAAATTATTGATCTTGAGCATGCTGCAGATGATATTAAGAATCAAATTCGAACTCATTTGCCAAAATCCTTGTTCATGTCAGTTTCCAGAGAAGACCTGTTGGATTTGGTTTACACCATGGACGGAATACCAAATACAGCCAAAGATATTTCAGGAATCATGATTGGAAGACAAATGGAAATTCCAAATCAAATTGCTGAACAATTTTCGGCTTTTGTCAAGGCTGCAATAAAGGCAGCAAAACAAGCTTCAGCGGCAATTGAAAAAGTTGATGAAGTTCGAAGAGGAGGATTTAGTTCTAGTGATGCAGATTTGTTACAAGATCTTGTTGCAGAGCTGGAATTGCTTGAGCACGAAAATGACGATTTAGAAGCTGCTCTTAGAAATGATTTTTTTGAAATTGAAAAAGATTTTCCCGCAGTTGATGTGATGTTTTTATATGACATTTTCAACAGAATTGGTTCCCTTGCTGATATTTCACAAACGGCGGGACATATTTTAATCCGACTGGTGTCCAAATAATATTTGAGGTAAATAATGTTTGAAGTAATAGCCGAACATGGTCAACTCTTACTGATTTTAGGGTGTATTTTTGAATTCGCTGGTGCTTATCTCGCTGGAGGTGAAGTCACATCAACTATCAGAAAAGGAATTATTGATGCAACAGTCATTAGCGAAACACCCGAGCTTCTCGTTTTTGGCATGCTGGCTTCTTTACTAGCAGCTGGCATTTGGCTCTTGATAGCCTCTTACTTTGGTTGGCCTGTATCAACCACACATTCAATTGTGGGAGCAATTGTCGGTTTCGCTGCAGTGGGCATTGGTGTTGATGTTGTCCAATGGCCAAAAGTCGCTTCCATAGTAGCCAGTTGGATCGTATCCCCTGTGATGGCAGGAACCATTGCATTCCTACTATTTACGAGCGTTAGGAAATTAATACTACAAAAAGAAGACCCGTTCATGAGCGCTAAAAGGTACGTCCCTTTCTATATGTTCTTGGCAGGTTTTGTGGTCGCTATGGTGACGTTTCTCAAGGGATTGAAGCATGTAGGACTTGATTTTACTGCCATGGAGAGTGTTGCTTGGGCATTGGTTTTTGCTTTAATCATTGCTCTCTTGGGAACCCTCTTATTGCAGAGAATAGACAACACAATTAAGGAAAAAAATGGAGCTATGTTTGATGGTGTTGAGCGAGTATTTGCCATCCTGATGGTTTTCACCGCATGTGCAATGGCATTTGCTCATGGTTCGAACGATGTTGCTAATGCCATTGGTCCTTTAGCAGCAATTGTTTCAGTGGTTCAAAGCGGAGGAGAAATAGCTGCCAAGTCGATTTTACCACCTTGGATATTGTTAATTGGTGCCTCCGGGATTGTTATCGGCCTAGCTATGCTAGGCTTCAGGGTGATGATGACTGTTGGGAGAGCCATCACTGAGTTAACACCAAGCCGCGGTTTTGCAGCAGAATTAGCAGCTGCTGGAACCGTTGTCATTGCTTCTGGAACTGGTTTGCCCATATCTACAACCCATACTTTGGTGGGTGCCGTATTGGGTGTAGGTTTAGCCAGAGGCATAGGGGCAATTAATCTAAGTGTTGTTGGTAAAATTATTTTGTCATGGATTGTGACCTTGCCAGTGGGGGCAGGGCTATCCATTATATTCTTTTTTGCTCTTAAGGGATTCTTTACCTAGCTTAGATTATTTATAGGAAGCTCACTGATAGATCAGAGACTAAATCGATGGAGGAAGAGTGAATGACTAAAACGATATTTACCCTTCTCATTGTATCAACCTGGTTTTCCTTAACACTTGCCAATGCAGATGAAAAACCAGTTGAATTCAATACTGATTTTCGCTATCGCTACGAATTTGTTGATGATGATAGCAAAGATTCTTCGCGCAGAAGAAACAGGATAAGAAGTCGTTTTAGTCTTATCGGGAACGTTGGTGAACAATTAAAAATCAATCTCAGATTTGCTACTGCTGAGAAGAATCCTACCTCAGCAAATCAAGACTTAGGCCACGATTTTTCACTTAAGGACATTGGCTTGGATCAGTTTTATTTTGATTACTCAATCTCTGATAATTTCAGCCTCCTGGGAGGCAAAGTAAAAAATCCATATTTCAAAGCCAACAAGAGCGAATTGATTTTTGATGGGGATTACAATCCAGAAGGTTTAGCTCTTCACTTTAATAATGGAATTGTATTTGGCTCAATAGGAACTTTCTCTATGGATGAGCATGAATCGGTAGATGATATATCCATATCAGGCTTTCAAGTTGGAGTTTCCAACAAAACATCAACAGGAGCTAGATATAAAATTGCATTGGCTCGATATAGTTTCGATGATATTAGTGGAAGGCCGGCATCAGAAATAACATGGAATGGCAAAATTTTTGGTAACCCAACGGATGCAAGTGGAAATTATCTTAACAATTATACTTTGAATAATTTCTCTGCTGAGATTAATGCCAAAATTGGTGCTCAAGAAATGCCAGCAATCTTTTTTATCGATTGGGTTAAGAACAGTGAGGCAGATAGTGACGATAGTGGGTATCAAATTGGATTAAAATTATCTTTTGTTAATTCTTGGAATGCCACTTATTTTTACCAGGACTTAGAGAAAAATTCAGTTTTTGGTGCCCTAACCAGTTCCAATTTCGGTGGTGGTGGAACAGATCATAAAGGCCATGCCATCAAATTAAATTATGGATTCTCTAAGAATCTAAGCGTTGAGTTTACTTGGTTTGATAACGATAAAGATATGACGACTGACTACACCCGAATTTTTCTCGATCTAAAATACAAATACTAAGAATTACTAACCGGCGATTCCCCAGCCACCATTTTGATAACCTTTAGGGAGCCCAGAATCAACGGTAAACCCATACAGCTCTTCTTTCGGCAGAGATCCTTTAACCATCCGATTTACTTCAATGAGCGCCTCTAAATTTATACCAGTTTGCAGTCCCATAGCATCAAGCATAAAAACGAGATCTTCAGTAACAATATTGCCACTTGCACCGGGTGCAAATGGACAACCGCCAATACCTCCCAAAGAAGAATCCAGGGTGGTAATACCTTCTTCCAAGGCTGCTAGGGCATTGGCTAAGCCAAGTCCTCGGGTATTGTGTAAGTGAATACTGGTCAAATGCTGCTCACCTACTTCTTTTTTTACTAATCGGATCAATCTTTTAATCTGTGCTGGATTGGCGTAACCAGTGGTATCTGAAAGACCCAATTCATCACAGCCCAATTCCATTAATTGAACTCCAAGCGAGAGCACAGTTTTTTCAGCAACAGGTCCTTCCATGGTGCATCCAAATGCGGTGGATAGATTGCCTTCAAATTCAGGTCTTTTTGCTTCCTCCAAAGAATTGATGTACTGAACAATATTCTCAACCTCTTTAAGTACCTCACTATGGCTTTTTCTTAAATTTGATTGGCTGTGTGTTTCACTGACAGACAATGGTAAGCACATCTTGTCAACACCAGCTTCTATTGCATTTTTTGCCCCAAAAAAGTTTGGAACCAAGGCAGTAACGGTTAAGCCGGGTAGAGTTTTTGCATATCTTACAATTTCTCCAGTATCGGCCATTTGTGGTAATAGTTTTGCTGGTACAAAAGATCCCACTTCAATTTCACGCACGCCAGCTGCCGCTTCAGCTTTAATCCACCGTTTCTTGTCTTCGGTTGACATGATGGTATCTATGCTTTGCAGGCCGTCTCTTGGACCTACTTCACTCACTAGTACATCAATGTTAGTCATAACTAATTCCTTGATTATTGATTCCTATTCTATGCGATCTGGATTTTCAGAGAAATATTTAACAGAAAATTAATTTTCAAAAATAAATAAATACCTTATGCTTACCCATCTAAAATTACATTTATCGTTTGTTAACTACACCATTAGAAATCTTTAGGTAAACAAGCAAACTCTTTAATGAAGAAAAAAGCTAACGACCAATTCACTCTGTTTGATCGCAGGAAATTTATAAAATTTTTTGGTCTTAGTTCTGCTTTGCTTGCAACTGGTCTGGATTTCCTCTATTCAGGCGGTATTAAAGCACAAGAATGGGTAGCAGCAATGACTAAGGATTTGGGTTGGGCGCCTGTGGATTTACCCTTGCCCAGTCTGACAGACGGATTGACTCCTGATGAACAGATAGACTTCTATTCCGAATATGAAGCCCAGGACGATCTAATCTTACCCGAAGGCTTTACCTACAATGTTATTGCTTCCTGGGGTGATCCTGTTGGCGATTGCAGGTACGGTTACAACAATGACCACGTAGGATTTGTAGAATCCGGTGAAAATCAAGCCTATTTGGTTGTAAACCATGAAAGCATGGATTATGACAATCTTCCTACCTATCTTGAGACCTTTCCTTCCGTAATGGGCTATGCATTGCCTGATCATGCGCTTAAGGAGATAAAAGACAATGTAATTTTGAATTTTGCAAAAATGGATGATGAGGATCCCAAAAAAGAGATGATTAAATCCATGGCTTTAGAGGGTGCTGCAGATATGGGCATATCTGTCATTTCTGTTGAGCGGAGTAATAATGGAGACTGGGTCAGAACATTTTCTGAAAAAGACAGGAGAATTTCAGTAACACAAGCACTGAAGGATCCAGCCAAGCTATCTAAATCAACCGGTCCAGCTAGTTCAGTCTTTAGAAAACAAAACAAAATTGGATTTGATGATGGTCTCTTGGATAAATGCATAGGCAGTTTTTGGAACTGCTCAGGTGGAACAACCCCATGGGGAACTGTGATCAGTGCAGAAGAGTGGTTGGATGCTCATGTTATCTATCCAGTCAAAGCCGATGGCAGTTCATTTCCGCCAACAACCATGCCCTTTTATACTTCAACCTTCAATGGGTTGGGCAATATCTTCGAGTTGGCAGGCAACAAATACGGTTGGGGAGTTGAAGTAGATCCTGAAAATAAGGATGATTTTGGCACCAAGCATACCATGCTTGGTCGCTACCGACATGAAGCGTTTGCCTTTAATTGCAAGGAAAAACAACCACTTGCAGTCTATGCGGGCGATGATACTAAAGGTGGACATATTTACAAAATGATTAGTGCGGGCAAAGTTTCCGATCCAAAGTCGAAGAGCAATTCAAAACTCTTAGAAGAAGGAGTATTGCATGCTGCTAAATTCTCAAAAGATGGAACGGGTTACTGGATACCGTTAACCTCTGATACGATTCTTGACCCAGTTCTGCCAAGTAGTGTTATCGCTGGAATCGTTAGCCTCCCAAATCCGGATCGACTTAAAGGCGGAACAAAGACCTACACCAAAGATGATGAAGTTAGATCCATTTATAAAGAAAAAGGCTTCAATAAGCTGGGAGACTTGTATTTTGGTGATGACGATACTGAGATTCAGGGGGCAATATTAATTGATGCCCACCATGCTGCTAATGCAATAGGAGCTACTGGATGTCCTAGGCCTGAAGATTGTGAATTTGATAACCAAAAAGGCGTTCTGTATTTTGCTTGTACTGCGATTACCGGGGATGCTGATGATAGCGATAGCCCTGACAGGGAGATTTTTGCTTGGGATGATCATAAGAAAAATGAAAATTCTGGCGATCATCAAAATGACCCTTATCGTCCAGGTATGATAATTAAAATCGCAGATGACAATGAGGGCACTCCTGAATCTTTAACTTTTAGATGGGAAACACTGATGATGGGCGGTGAGCCTGCAGATGGCGGTGCAGGTTGGGCAAATCCAGATAATCTTGAGCTTGATGATAAAGGTAATTTGTGGATGGTGACCGATATCGCATCGGAAGTGCTAAACCAACCAGTGATTGATCGTGACAAAGTTTCCAACAGTTCATTGCGAGGTATTTACAGCAATAACAGTGCATGGTTTATACCTACTTCAGGGCCTTACTCAGGACAATCTTTTCCTTTTGCAATCGGTCCCGCGGAAACGGAGTTGTGTGGTTTGCAATTTAGCAAAGATCAGAGAACTCTATTTCTGACACCACAACACCCTGGGATTTTCAATGGTAGACGCAAAGATATGGCTTTTGAGGAACGAAAATTTGCATTAAAAACTACCGATGGGAAGGAATTTTTTCAAGTTCGAAAAGTGCCTATCGGTTCAAATTGGCCGTCAAATGAACCCAACCAACCTCCACGCTCATCAATCGTTGGGGTACGTCGTAAAAACAACAAACCCATCGTTTAGTCTCTAGGGATTTAAATAACAGTCATTTAAAGTAAACCCAAGGTCTAGTCTGATGGTCACTCTCTTCAAATGCTTCTATGGAGGCCATCATCTTTAGGGTTGATCCTATCGCATCAAGTCCTTGAAGCAGATTTTGTTGATTGCTGGGCTCAATCTCAAAGGAATATCTAATAGTACTCCCAGCAATGATAGTGGTATCTCTTAAATCCACAGTCAGTTGATTTACAGCTGGGTTAAGCTCGACGAAAGTTTGTAGTTTTCTAATTTTCTCCGTTTCCAAAAGGACAGGAAGAATCCCATTTTGGATGCAATTGTTGTAAAAAATAGAACCAAAGCTTGGCGCAACAATTACCCGAATACCCCACTGGTATAGAGCCCAGGCAGCGTGTTCTCTAGAAGATCCGCAGCCAAAATTTTCTCCTGTGAGTATGAAGGATGCTCTCCTGTATGGTTCTTGATTAAGAACAAATGCTGGGTTTTCTTTTCTGGTTTTAAGGGATAAGTACCTCCATTCTGCAAATAAACCATCTTCCAAACCTTTTTTTGAGACTGATTTTATCTCTCTGCTTGGGATGATGGCATCGGTATCGATGTTGAGTTGAATCAATGGTGCAGCAATGCCTGTGTGTTGCTTAAATGGCTCCATTATTCAATCTCCAAACTTTTAACATCATTCAATTTTCCAGATATTGCCGAAGCAGCAACTGTTGCAGGGGAGGCAAGGTGCGAACGTGTGCGCTTGCCTTGTCTATTTTCAAAGTTTCTATTTGTGGTAGTGATTACACGTTGTTTTTCGCCGAAACTTTCTCCACCTGCAAAAAAGCACATTGAACAGCCAGATTCACGCCACTCAAAACCAGCAGCTTTAAAGATTTGATCCAAGCCTTCCTGCTCTGCTTCAAGCTTTACTTGCGATGAGCCTGGAACACAAATTGCTTTTACTCCAGATGCAAGTATCTTCATCTTATAATACCCGTCTGCTAACTTATCACCAACAAAGGTGTCATTGTTTCGCAGTCAATTGTAAGAATTTCATCAAAATGAGCATCTTTATCACTTCTCAAGCTTTCCCAATGGTCAAGTGCTTTATTGTAAGACAAGCCTTGAGGAGCAAAAGGACGTTTTGCAATGTATTCAAAAGTTTTAGAATCCGGCGCAACAATGCCTGTCCATGCGCCAAACTCAACAGCCATATTACACAAAGTTAGGCGTGCTTCAATCTCGAGGTTTTCAATTACAGGTCCTGAGAACTCAACCGCGTAACCAGTTCCACCTGCAGCTCCAAATTTCTGGATTAAATGTAAAATTAAATCTTTGGCCGTGACCCCAAAGGGCAGGGTGCCATCAAAAATTACTTTCATCATTTTTGGTTTTTTAATGATCAGGGTGCTCGTACTGAGGGCATGTTCACATTCACTTGAACCGATGCCCCACCCCAATGCTCCCAAACCACCAACAGTGCAAGTATGAGAGTCAGGGCAAACCAGAGTAACCCCAGGTAGAGCAATCCCTTGTTCTGGAGAAACCACATGAACTATTCCCTGATTTGGATCACCTAGATCAAAAAAGTTGATGCCCGTTTTTTTAGCAGACGATCGGGTAGAAATGATGAACTCTTTGCCGCTGGGCATGAGTGTTTCATCCCCTCGACCAGGAAAAGTATCGACGATGTGATCCATCGTGCAGAAAACATGAGATGGATTACGAACAACACGGTTTTCATTTTCTAAATTTTTTAAGGCAATGCTTCCAGTTCTTTCATGCAAGAAAATCCGATCGATATAAATTAGGCTATTGCCATCATCATGATTGATAATTGCATGTTGTTGCCATATTTTTTCTACCAGTGTTAAACCCATGTCTTTGTACGCAATTTCTTTGTTGAATATTATAAATTAAATTGAGAGTAATATTTCTGAAGGTCCTGATTTGATAGAATCCTAATGCTATTAAAACAATAAGGCTATAATTGATGCCAAAGGAAGGTTAGAAGGGAGAAAATGCTTAGTCACGTCGATAAAAACAATCGTCCCAATATGGTCGATATCTCTGATAAAGCAATCACCAAAAGAACTGCTGTTGCTTCGGCTTGCGTTAAATTACCTGAGGTGGTGAGGAAAAAATTTGTTAAAGGTGAGATTCAAACCAAGAAGGGACCGGTGATTGACACCGCTATCGTTGCTGGCACAATGGCCGCAAAAAAAACCCACGAATTGATCCCGTTTTGCCATCCCTTAGGGCTGAATGTGTGTAAAATTTCAATTGATTTAAGTGATACCGGAGATTTAATAATTCTGTGTGAAGTCTCTATAGAATACAAAACTGGGGTCGAAATGGAGGCGCTCACCGGGGCTACTGTGGCTGCACTCACAGTCTATGATATGTGCAAATCACTTTCCCATGAGATTGCGATCAGTGATATACATCTACAGAAAAAAACTGGAGGTAAACGTACGGTTGGGTAACAACCACCCTTCTTATCTGTTATGCCACAATTGCATGGACTGATACTCACAGGAGGTCGAAGTAGGAGAATGGGTCAAGATAAAGCGCTGATGCGTTTGGCTTCAAAAACACTCCTCGAATGTACTCATGAACTGCTGCACGAGTGCCTGGGATCAATTTACGTCTCTATCAAACAGGATCAAATAGGAGATCCCATACGGTCCAAGTTTAAGCTGATCATCGATGAGCATGGCCAGTCAGGCCCGATGGCAGGCATCTTATCAGCACACAAGACTCATCCCCATAGAGCTTGGTTGGTTGTTGCCTGTGATATGCCCAGTTTGGATAAACAAACTTTAGCACAATTGATAAAGGAGAGAGATTCTGCCTTTGATGCAACAGCTTTCAACAGTCCGAAAGATAGCTTGCCGGAGCCACTCTGTGCTATTTATGAGCCTCATCTTCTCTCAGAGGTTCTTGACAATTCAAAGCTATTGCCGAGTAACAGTCCAAGGGACTTGTTGTTGCAATCTAGAGTTAAAACCATAAAAACACAGAATCCAACCGCCCTAGAGAATACGAATTATCCAAGAGAGGATTTAAGTGAAATTGAATCTTGAGTATGCGATCATTGTGCGCAAATATTAATGATTCCTAAAACTTGAGAAACACATGGAGAAATTTTAGTGTAAAACTATGACAGAAAATAACAACAAACCAACCGAAGACGAAGCAAAGAAAGCCGTTCGAACTCTTATTCAATGGGCGGGCGATGACCCTGATCGAGAAGGCTTAAAGGAAACGCCTCAACGCGTTGCAAAGGCCTATAAAGATTGGTTTAGTGGCTATGAAGAAGATCCTTACGAGTACATGAATAGAACTTTTGAAGAGGTTGATGGCTATGACGAGATGGTCACTCTTAGGGGCATCACCTTTGAATCCCATTGCGAGCATCATATTGCTTTGATTACAGGCAAAGCCTTTGTTGCTTATCTCCCTGATCATAAAGTTGTGGGTATCAGTAAATTGGCCAGGGTTGTAGATGCCTACGCCCGTCGATTTCAGGTGCAAGAAAAAATGACTGCTCAGATAGCTAATTGTATTAACGATGTACTCAAGCCCAAAGGTGTTGGTGTGGTTATCATTGGTAGGCATGCTTGTATGACTACGAGAGGTATTCATAAGAGCAGCGTTGACATGGTTACTAGCACCATGTTGGGAGGTTTTAGAACCAGTGAAGCAACTCGTATCGAATTTATGAAAACATTGGGTGACTTAGCAATCGATTAAAAAATTATGAGCAATGTAATTTCATCTTTTGAAGATTTGAAAGCCCTTGAAGGTTTGGAGGTTGGGGTATCGGACTGGTTTCAAATTACTCAAGATCAAATCGATCAATTTGCAGATGTGACCCTTGATCATCAATGGATTCACGTTGATGTGGAACGAGCACAAAAAGAGATGCCAGGTGGGACAACGATTGCACATGGTTACCTAACTTTGTCTATGATTCCAGCTATGACAGCAGGGTTTTTAGAATTTACCAACTTGAAAATGGGAATCAATTATGGATTGAACAAGGTTCGCTTCACGAATATGGTTGCCGTAGATAGTAGAATTCGTGCCCGATCAGTGGTTCAGGCAGTAAGAGAACGTTCTGGTGCAGCTCAGTTGGTAGGTCTGACTACTGTGGATATTGAGGGTGAAACCAAACCCGCCTGTGTCGTCGAGACCGTCTCGTTTTTTCATTTCGGCTGATCATGAACGATCCAAATACCTTGGATACTACAATTGAGCGATTGATTGAATTGCTTGACCTTGAAAACATTGAAGAGAATATATTCCGGGGCGAAAGCCAAGACATAGGAAGCCCTCAGGTATTTGGTGGTCAAGTATTGGGGCAAGCACTGACTGCAGCCAGTCGAACTGTTAAAGACCGCAACGTACATTCTCTGCATGCTTATTTTTTAAGGCGCGGTGATTTCGAGGCACCAATTGTTTACGAAGTTGACAGAGCGAGAGACGGTGGAAGTTTTTCCAACCGAAGAGTCATAGCAGTTCAACACGGAGAGCAAATTTTCAATATGACGGCTTCATTTCAGAGACCGGAAGAGGGTTTAGAACATCAATCTGAGATGCCCAGTGTTGCGCCACCGGAAGAACTTGATGATTTACTGGATTTGATCAAGCCGGAGTGGATTGAGCAATTGCCTCAAAGAATACAAAGAATGTTGACTCGGCAAAGACCTTTTGATGTGAGACCGGTGGAGTTGCCACATTTTTTAAGTAAAACAACTAGAGAGCCTCGGAAGCATACTTGGATCAAAGCCAAAGGAGAGGTTCCGAACAAGCTTTCTCTCCATCAGGCACTTTTGGCTTATGTCTCTGATTACGATTTATTAACCACCGCCATACTCCCCCATGGAACCAATATAATGCAAAATCGATTCCAAATGGCTAGCCTTGATCATGCTATGTGGTTTCACAAAAGCTGTGTCGTGGATCAGTGGATGCTGTTTGCTTATAACAGCCCCAGATCATCTGGTGCTAGAGGGTTTGCAACGGGACAGATTTTTTCAAGAGAAGGGATACTGATTGCATCTATGACTCAAGAGGGGTTGATGCGGCTTCGAAATTAACCAAGCCTTTGGAAAAACGCTTGCCGTTAAGAATATAACCCTGGGCAGAATACTTAATCATCTTTATGTCTTCACTGGTTACTTCCCGAATCACTTTGGCAGGGGATCCCATGATCAAAGAATTTTCTGGGAAAGTCTTATTTTCAGTGATCAAAGAGTTGGCTCCCACTATGGAGTATTTTCCAATCACAGCATGATTCAGGATCGTGCTATTAATTCCAATTAGGCAGTGATCACTGATGGAACAGCCGTGAAGCATCACTTTGTGGCCAACGGTGACCATTTTACCGATGGTCAGAGGTGCGCCACTATCGGTATGGAGTATGGATCCGTCTTGAACGTTACTACCAGCGCCTATTTTAATGGGATCGTTGTCTCCACGTATAACAACGTTAAACCATATGCTCACATCTTGTTCCATTTGAACATTGCCAATAACGGTGGCATTGGAGGCGATGAAGTTTGCTTTAGCACAGTCCGGTGTAATGTTGTCGATTGAATACAGCATATAAATTATTATTTTAGGCTAGTCCTTGGTTTGCAACTGTTTGTTTTGCTTTTTCAATAAATTCCGGGTCACCAATGAATCCTTGTTTGATAGGTTTGAGGTTTTCGTTAAATTCATAGGCCAGCGGTATCCCTGTGGGAATATTAAAAGCTATAATCTCCGCATCTGAGATATTTTCAATCATTTTCACCATGGCCCTGAGACTATTGCCGTGGGCGACAACTAGAACATTTTGGTTGCCCAGTAAGGCAGGGATGATTTTTGTTTGCCAGTATGGTTTAACCCTGAAAAGGGTGTCTTTTAAACTCTCACCGGTAGGCAAATCAGAGATGCCGGAGTAGCGTTCCTCAAATCTGGGGTGATGTTTATCATCATTACCTAAAGTAGGTGGAGGTATGTCGTAGCTTCGTCTCCAAATTTGGACTTGCTCTTCCCCATATTCACTTGCAACTTGAGATTTGTCTAGGCCTTGGAGGGCACCGTAATGTCTTTCATTTAGCTCCCAAGCATTGATCACTGGTATCCAAGTGAGACCCATTTCTTCAAGCACAATCCACAAAGTTCTGGTAGCTCTTTTCAATACTGAGGTGTATGCAAGATCAAAAGATAACCCTTCATTTTTGAGAGTTAATCCAGCGTCTTTTGCTTCCTGCTCGCCTTTCGGTGTCAGGTCGACATCCGCCCATCCAGTAAATCTGTTTTCAAGATTCCACTCACTTTCACCGTGTCGACACAGAATCAATTTTCCTGCCATTATGGCACCTCATCATAGTTAGTTTCTGATTGCTAACAATTCAGTTTGGATAATTTTACTCTCTCTCACGTATAAAAAACACTTGGGCAATCAAACGAAAGGAAAATATTGGTAGAATAACACTCAAACCAATGTGCATTGCTATGGCCCAAGAAAGAGAATCAATGGAATTTGATGTAGTGATAGTCGGCGCGGGACCCTCTGGGTTAAGCGCGTCGATAAAGCTAATGCAGTTGTCCCAAGAGCAAGGTCTTGATTTGAATATTTGCGTGCTAGAAAAGAGCTCCGATATTGGTTCACACATTATCTCAGGTGCGGTTATAGAAACTCATGCTCTAGATGAATTGTTGCCCAATTGGGAGGTGAGTGATGCTTTTATTCGAACACCAGTTACACAGGATCAGATGTCTTTTTTAATTAATGAAACGACAAGCATTGATATACCCTCTTTCTTAATTCCATCATCAATGAACAACCACGGGAATTCTATTATTAGCCTGGGTTCACTGTGTCGGTGGTTAGCTTCTGAAGCTGAAACATTGGGCGTGAATATTTTTCCCGGGTTTCCTGCGGTTGATTTAATCGAAGAAGAGGGAAGAGTTGTTGGAGTGATTTCTGGAGATATGGGTTTAAATAAAGAGGGGCAGCCAAAAGAAGGCTATGAACCTGGTTACGAGCTCAGAGCCAAATACACCATACTTTCAGAAGGTTGCAGAGGCAACCTGGGTAAGAAACTAATCAAAAGATTCAGATTGGATGAAGATTCTGACCCCCAGCATTATGGCATAGGATTCAAAGAAATTTGGGCTGTTAACCCAGAGAAGCATCACGAGGGCTCTGTTTTTCACACTGCTGGTTGGCCTTTGGATTCAAGAACGGAAGGTGGAGGATTTGTTTATCACGCTCCAAATAATCAACTCTATTTGGGCCTCATTGTTTCCCTTGACTACCAAAATCCTTACCTAAATCCCTTTGGTGAATTTCAAAAATGGAAATTGCATCCAAAAATTAGCAATCTTCTGGAAGGAGCTGAACGAATTTCTTATGGTGCAAGAGCTGTTAATAAAGGGGGACTACAATCTCTTCCCAAGTTGACTTTTCCCGGTGGGCTTTTAGTTGGTTGTGATGCGGGATTTCTCAATGGTGCAAAAATAAAAGGCACCCACACCGCAATGAAATCAGGGATGCTTGCTGCAGAATCGATAGTTCAGTCGATTGCTGAAGAAAGGCAAGATGATGAATTGATCAATTACCAAAAATCTGTTGAACAATCCTGGATTTATAAAGAGCTTCACCAGGCTAGAAATTTTTCACCTGCACAGAAGAAATTTGGTCTCTATCTCGCATCTATATTTATCTGGCTGGATCAGAATATTTTCAAGGGACGATTGCCGATTACACTGCATATTTCAGAACCAGATCATGCTAAGTTAGAGAAAACATCTGGATTGGATCCACTAGAGTATCCCAAACCTGATGGAAGACTTACTTTTGACCGAGCTTCTTCAATATATTTGTCTGGAGTTGCTCATGAAGAAGATCAGCCTTGTCACCTTAACTTGATTGATGCAGAAATTCCCATACAAACCAATCTCCCAATATACGGTGAACCTGCCAGATTGTATTGTCCCGCTGGTGTTTATGAAGTGCTTGAAAGCAGTGACGGTTCCATGAAATTTCAAATCAATGCCCAGAATTGCATTCATTGCAAAACCTGTGATATCAAAGATCCTAGTCAAAATATTCAGTGGGAATGCCCAGAAGGTGGCGGGGGACCCAATTACACTGATATGTAATGCAATTTTCTTGTTTAAAAATACTCACTTGTGATGCTTTTCTTTCAATGCGCTATCTGATACCTTGCGCTATAGTCCAATTTACTAAATGATCATAGGGCATTTATGGATGCAAACTATGCTTGAAGCAATAAAAGCAAAAATTACCTTAATCTGTGCGTCAGTTGTTTTCATAACTCTGATGGGCGCTAATCTTTCCATTTCACAAGAAACAACAGAGACAGAAGAAATAATCCTTCCTGATCCAATAGAGATTCTGGATGACTCTTTGTTTGTTCAAAGTAGTTCTGATCTTAACTCTAAAGGCTCTCAAGCAGTTGTCAGTGATCTTTCAGATGAAACCCAAGATTTACTTGGCCAATACCGTCTAGTACTGCAACAGATCGACCGATTGATTGCTTACAACAACTACGTTGAACAACTTGATCAGTTTGCATTGATTGAACGTGGGATTGTTCCATTGATGCTTGACAGTATTGATACATTGGACAAATTTATTGATTTGGATGTCCCATTCTTATTGGAAGAGCGTAAAGCTAGGGTGGCAAGGTTGAGAACGATTATGAATCTATCCGACGTTACCGTTTCAGAAAAATACCGTCAAATTATGGATGCCTATCAGATTGAAACTACTTATGGCCGAGACATCGAAGCCTACACAGGATTATTGGAGATCGGTGGAGTCAGTCGACAGGTAGACTTTCTTAGAATTGGCAGAACGTCACTCACTTATCAGACTCCAGATCAGGAGGAAACGGGTTTTTGGAACAAACAGGATAAGCAATGGGAAAAATTACCCAACAAATACCAAAACTATGTGACCCAAGGGCTTAGAGTTGCTCGAAAACAGGTAACGCCAAATCTTCTTGAGTTGCCCATTGAGGCGCCTGGAGAAGGAAGATGAACTTTAGAGCCAGCCTAATGGTTTCTTTCCTGATATTTATTTTAACCATAAATACGCAGTTAGGCGCTCAGGAAGGGCAGGAACTTCCAACAGATTCAGCTATTAGTGAAAAACTCAAAAATATCCAGACTTTAGAGCAATTACTTGCAATAACCGAAAATGATAGCCAAGTAAGCAACGTCATTAACAGCCAAAGAGAAGAAAAATTCTTAGCTGCAAGAGATCGGCAACAATTACTCCTGGATCAGGCCAAAGCACGCTTGGATCAAGAAGAGAAACGCAGCATCCGTTTACAGAAACAGTTTGAAGATAATGAAAAAATCTTGGAAGATATTCAAGAAACATTGAGAATACGTATCGGTAATTTTGGCGAATTATTTGGAGTTGTGAGGCAAGTTGCTGGTGAAGCTATTGCGGTCATTAAAAACTCAATTGTTTCCTTGCAATTCCCAAATAGAGAAAAAATTCTAACCGGTTTGGCAGAAACCAGGGGCATACCTTCTATTCAACAGATGCATGACCTAAAGGTTGAATTGCTTAGAGAAATGAGCCAATCAGGCCAAGTTCAAAGGTTCCAAAAACAGGTAGTGCTTCCAGGTGGGTCCATTGTAGATGCCGAAATAGTAAGGGTTGGTGTTTTTAATGCAATTACAGAGAATTTCTTTCTCCAATTTGTCCCAGATACTCAAAGTCTGCAGGTACTCGCCAGACAGCCTGCTCGGCGATACCAATCAATGGCGGAAGATCTCTTTGCTCTGGATGCTGGTTATACCACCATGGCAGTCGACCCAAGCCGTGGTCAAATTTTAAGTCTATTAATCCAAGCACCCGGTCTTGGTGAGAGAATCAATCAAGGAGGATTGGTTGGATACTTCATAATTTTTATTGGTTTAATTGGCTTGTTAATGTCCCTATGGAGATTGTTTATTCTTCGTCAAGATGGGCAGGCAATTAATGAACAATTAACCACTGAAACTATCTCTCGAGATAATGCACTGGGAAGGATTTTATCTGTCCACAGCGAGCACGATGCAATGGAAACAGAAGCATTGGAACTGAAGATTGATGAAGCAATCTTAAAGGAAGTTCCCAGACTTGAAAAATACCACAGCATCATCAAAGTATTTGCTGCTGTAGCTCCTTTATTAGGCCTTTTGGGAACAGTAGTAGGGATGATTGTAACTTTCCAAGCATTGACGCTTTTTGGAACAGGAGACCCAAAGCTGATGGCAGGTGGAATTTCCCAAGCCCTGGTGACCACTATGTTGGGCTTAATTGTGGCGATACCCTTAGTTTTTTTGCATAGTGTTTTAACCAGTTGGAGCGGTACTTTGATTGAGGTGCTTGAGGAACAAAGCGCAGGTCTGATTGCAAGACATGCTGAACGACCAAACCGATAATTACCATGAATATCTTTAGCGATATTTACATCGCAATACGCAGTTTCTTTGAGGCAGGCGGGCCGGTGCTGTGGGGGATACTAGTGGTTACCATTATCATGTGGACACTGATAGTCGAGCGATTCTGGTTTTTTCGCTATGTACTCCCAGAACGAATTAAACAAACAACCAGTCAATGGCAATCAAGAAAAGGAAATCAGACTTGGTATTCAAGCAAGATCAAGGATCAGTTGATATCAGAAATATCTATCGACACACACCGTTTTATTTTAACCATAGAAACCATGATGTTGATCTTGCCTCTCTTAGGCCTACTCGGGACCGTTGTCGGCATGATCAAAGTTTTTGATGTAATGACTTTTTTCGGAACGGGGAACGCTAGGTTAATGGCAAGTGGAGTATCCCAGGCGACTATACCGACGATGGCAGGTTTGGTGGCAGCAATTTCTGGATTGTATATTGCTAATTTGCTGAAACGAAAAGCAGATATCGAGGTTGCCAAAGTTTCGGATCTTTTGGTGAATGAATAAATTGCTATGAAAAGAAAATATAAAAGAAAAAAAGATGAAAGTGAAATCAATATCACGCCTTTGCTGGACATAGTTTTTATCATGCTTATTTTTTTTATTGTCACCACTTCCTTTGTCAAAGAAATTTCATTGGACGTCAACCGACCAACTAAATCACCGGTAAAAGAGCAAAAAAAGTCGGAAGTGATATCGGTTAGGATTTCAGCAGAAGGCCAAGTTTTTGTCCAAGAAAGACTCGTGGATATTGCCGCAGTTCGGGCAAACATTGAATCAAATTTAGCCATTAAACCCAGTGCTTCTGTGGTGGTTGTTTCAGACCGTGATGCCGATGCTGGTTTTTTGGTGAGGGTGATTGATCAATCTCGTCTGGCTGGGGCAAAAAATGTCTCGTTGGCAGCACAGAAATAATCATGCTAAGAAAAAAAAGAAGAGAGGAAGAAGAAAGCGAGATCAATATTACGCCAATGATGGATATTGTATTCATTATGTTGATCTTCTTTATCGTTACAACGTCATTTATCAAAGAGACGGGAATCAATCCTAATCGTCCAGAGGCTGAAACGGCAATTAGAGCTGAACAGGGCAATATTCTCATAGCGATTGCTCCCAATGATCAAATATGGATGAACAAGGGTCCCATCGAGTTAGAGGCGGTAAAAATCATGGTAGAGGTTGCACACGCTGAGAATCCAGAAAGCAGTGTAGTTGTAGTAGCTGATGAGTTAGCCTCAACTGGTTTAGTTTTGGACGTTATGGATCAAATCCGATCGAGCGGTATTTCTAAAATATCATTATCTGCAAGGGAAAAATAAAGGTGAAGTATGGCCGCTATTTCTCTTAATCTAAAGCCACAGTTGAGGTATTTATCGGCATTACTT
>LUMJ01000801.1_pt1 | contig 24004 bp, 33 predicted proteins | sample 729631 | NCBI WGS metagenome assembly LUMJ01 (sample SAMN03860266, study PRJNA289734) | marine metagenome | biome: seawater column; feature: ocean; material: water; isolation source: Red Sea water column Station 22 - depth 500m | place: Saudi Arabia: Red Sea | collected 2011-10-15 | depth 500 m
GTGGCCATACGATTTTTTTACAATATGTACATTCACTAGTAACAAAATTTCCTACCTTTATCTCACTCTCAAATTTATTCATGATTCTAAAACTAAAACAGTACTAGATGTAGATGCAGCTGACATATTATGAACTAAACCCTTTTTGACATTTGAAATTTGTCTCTTTTTTGCATTATTTTGTAATTGTTGTGTAATTTCTACAATCTGAGAAATACCTGTAGCACCTAAAGGATGTCCAGCACCAATCAATCCTCCTCTAGGATTTATTTTTCTGTCTTCAGTGTTAAATAAATTTCTAATATATGATGCACTTGTATTTCTTTCTGTTAAACTAAGATCTTCTACGGCCATTAATTCACAAACTGAAAATGCATCATGTATTTCAGCGGTATCAATTTCTTGCGGGGTTATTTTAGCCATTTTATATGCATCACTTGCGGCTGCTACGGTGCTGGATAATGTTGTTAACTGATTTTTTGTAAAACTTGCAGAATTTGTTTTTTGTCCTATACCAGATATCCAAATTGGTTCATCAGTAAATTTCTTAGCATTTTCCTCAGATGTTAAAAGAATTGATGAACTACCTGAACATGAATATGAACAATCTAAAATTCGTAAATCATCAGTAATATTCTTTGAATTCATAATCTCAGAAATTGTATAGGATTTATGTGAATATGCATTAGGATTATCCATTGCTTGTTTGTGATTTTTAGCAGATACTATTGCCAGTTCTTCATCTGTTGTACTAAATTGTCTTTTGTGAGCCTTTGTAAACATTGATGCCCAATAAATTGGATGATTATACTCACCCCTAGATTTATCCCACTCTAAAATTTGTCCAGGATTATCAATTTTATCTGCACCAGTAACTAAAACAGTATCAGCTAATCCAGACGCAATATATGAAAACCCAGAAATCACTGCAGTAGAACCAGAACTACATAGATGTTCAACCGTATGAGAAATTTTTGGTTTGATTCCTGATAATTCAGATAAGATAGCACCAAGATATTTAGAATTATCATTAGTTGAAACTATAACACCATCGATAAGATCTTGCGATAAATTTTTTGTGGTGTCAAACACTTGTTTTGTTGATTCTAGCAATAATGATTCAATTGGTGATTCATCCTTTGTGAATTTTGTATTCCCATATCCAACAACAGCAACTTTTTTCAATCAACCCCCTCCGAAAATGTTGAAGTAACTAAATCAAACGAATCTTCCACGTTATCTGTTGGATTAAATTGTATAATCGGTAAGTTTATTCCAGTTTCACGGAATTGCTTTAATTGGATTTTACACTCATCCGATGTTCCAGCAATACATAATTCACCGACCATTGATTCAGGTACTAATTCATGATTATTTTGTAAACCATTTTTTTTATATTCTTCATAGATATTTTTTGTTTCATTCTCAAATCCATTTATCGCTAAAAATTCTCGATAAATTTTTCCAACCGAAACATAAAAAGCCAATGTCTTTTTTGCACGAGCAACAGCCTTTTCAGAGTCTTCATTAACACATGTAATGATTTGAAGTGTTAATTGTATTTCTCGGTGGTTTGATAAGCAATGAAAAATTCTTCAATGAAAAAATTTCTCCTGAATAATTTATTGTCTTACCGCTAAGAATTAATTGTATAATTTCTACATATTCTTTCATTCGTTTAAGTGGTCTTTCAAATTTTTCGCCATGAAAATCTTCAACAATTGGTTGACTACTTGTTCCTAATCCTAAAACCAAACGTTTGTTTGAAATTGTATCAACAGTTGCAGCCCCCATAGCGATCAAGCTAGGGCTTCGTGAATAGATGTTAATTATGGATGAACCAATTTTTGAAAAGTTATTTTCTTTACTAGCCAGACTAAGCATTGAAAAATTCTCCATTCCCCATGTTTCAGGAATCCATATTGTATCAGGTTTGAATTCATTTAATTTTCTTGAAATTTTTTCGAACACATTAGAACCTGTTCAACCGTTAATAATGAACCTAAACTATATGACAAACGCATTTTGATTCATCTTTTTGAAATAAATTTCATATATTTTTTTTGAATCATTTCTTTTACACATGTTTCAACATCCTTATGGGAATCTATAGAACGCCATAAAACATTCTTAAATTTTATTGTGTTTAATGAATTTTTTTTGGCAAGTTTTGGGAAAACTATACCTTCTATACTACCTTTTATCGGTAAAATTTTAGCTATATCCGTACGAAGATGATAAATTCCCCCATTCATCCAAGTATTTTTGACATCAGTTTTTTCGTTGAATTGTATAATTTTATTATTTTTAATTCTCATCGTTCCATAATTTGTTCTTAATTCAATTGCGGCTATAGTATTTGGTTTGAGCATAATTTTTTTCAAATTAATATTTGTAATTATATCACCGTTTAATACAATAAATGAACGATCAGAAATATTTTTAATTGCTTTTTTAATTGCGCCCCCAGTACCAAGTGGAGTTGTTTCAACCGAATATTCTATATTACATCCAAAGTTATTTTTTTTACTGAGATAATTTTCAATCTTTTTTCCCTTATAACCACTACAAATTATAATATCTTTAATTCCAAATTTTTTTAGATAATTAATCTTCCACTCGATTAAGGGTTTCCTATTGATTTTAATCAGCGGTTTTGGAATAACATCTGTAAGTGGACGTAATCTTTTTCCGCGTCCACCAGATAATATCATAGCTTTCATAGTAATCTATATTTTTTATTTTAATTACTAATTTCGTATATTTTTTGTCTTGCATCTCGCATTGAAATTTTTCTTCTTATGTGACCATTATCCATTAAATGTTTTAAAGCCAATCTGACTGTTCTACTAGGTAACAATGTTTTAGATGCCAATTCTTTTTGTGTCATGGACCCTTCATATTCCAACATTTTTAATAATAATTTTGAACTTGGAGGCATAGATAGTAATTCTTCTGCAAGTTTTACTTTTTTTGTAAGTGCAGAAACAACAGTAGAGTCTGCATTCATACGTACTATTCTTGCAGGTGGCATAAATTTTGTCACCTCAATTTTTTCAGTAATTTTGAATCTATCTATTCCATCTAAAACCACATCACAATGCAAATGTGATGAAATTTCATCAATTTCTATAATACTGTTATCAGAAACAATAAGTGGTCTTCTGGTAGTATCCAATGAATTAACTGATATGATTCCAAACACATTTGCACCTTGAAAAATAACCGGTCCTCCTGCAGACATGGAATAAGCTGATGAACCGATTGGTGTTGAAATAATAACGCCATCACTATTATCATGCCATATCTCTTCGCCATTAACACGTAAGATATGTTCCATTAATGTAGCACTTTTTGATGAAAAAATAGCAACATCGTTAAGAACAGGATAAGCTTTTTTACCATCAATTTTTACACCGATTCTTGGGGAATTTTCAATAACATAATCCAGTTTTTTTATACGATTAAGATAAGATGATAAATCTCTTAACTCAATTTGTGATAAAAAACCGCTAGATTCTGATTCGCTAATTCCTAGAACTGGTGTATCTATATCTAATGAGTGATGAAAATAATTACGAACCCCACGATCACCCCCAAGCACAATAATTAAATCGGCCATCGTTACCTGTGAATTATTCTTTAAATAAAATGACTCAATGCCTGCATCAAAAAGTGTTTCTTTGATTGACTTTGCAGTTAGTTCAGTAGTTTGCATCCTTGCTATACCAATACGCATAAGCTAAAGTATTTGAAGTATAATAAAAATTAAATCTGTCTGAATTTGATTGTATTATAAAAATAATAAGCATTAGTTTCTGTCTCTCCTTTAGATGGGATTTTTTCTAAGCCAATTTTTCTACTTTCTAATCCAGCTTGTGCAGCACCTCCAGCAAAGCTAAGTGCCCAAAGAATATCTTTCTCCTTTATCATCGTACAACAAAATGTAGCAGAAAAGATATCACCTACGCCCGTAGTATCAAATAATTCAATATTTGGTAGTTTAATAGTGTAAATTTTGTCGTTTGATAATAATGATATATTTTGTTTATTAGTTAAGATCACATTTTTTATTCCTTTTTTTTGCAGTACTTTCATCCCGGCATCGTCACGTTGATTTGTTAAACATTCTAACTCATCAGGACTTATTTTTATAGCTGATACACCTGTTAGGTCCAAATCTATTTTTTGCAGATTTATTTTATTTTTTGAATCTTTCCGCCTCAAAAATCCCTGAGGATCTAGAAAAACAAAATTTGCATCTTTTTTGATTTTTTCAAAAGTATTATTTGATATTTCGTTAAATATTGGACTGATTAAAGCACTGTCAGAATTTAAGCAAATATAATTAATTGCATCACATTCATTCTCCAAAAATAAAGTTCTGTCTGAATCTAAGATTTTTAGATTGAATTTTGTAGTAAATTTTTCTGATAATGAATTTTTAATTAAAATTTTTTTCTTTGATAAATAATCAGCAAGTGGAAAATCAGGACCAAATTTTGTATGTAACGTTACATCAAATTTTAGTGTCTTAGCCATAAGACTACAATAACATGCAGCACCTCCAGGAACTATATGATTTGTATCATTTATACAAATAGTATCAATTGCGCAATGTGAAAAAATATCTATTTCCATCTAGTTAATCATTCAACATGCTCAAGATTATAAATGGGATGAATACTCAAAATATATGCCATTAAAGCGTGCGAGTAGAGGTCGAAAGAAAGGTGGAAAAGGTTCTTCTGGTGTAGTTCAGTGCACAAATTGCGGTCAAACTGTACCTAAAGATAAGGCAAAAAAAGTTACATCACGTTTAAGCCTAGTTGAACATCAATTAGCAAAAGAACTTAGAGCGCAGGGAACTTACATCTCATCTCCAACTGTTCTAAAATGGTATTGTATATCATGTGCAATTCACTTTAAGATTCTAAAAATTCGTTCATCCTCAAAAAGAAGAGAGCGTACAAAGCTCAGATAAAATTATTCTCTTAATGCTTTTGCAGTAACAATAATCCTTTGAATGAATGTAATACCTGCAATTATTATCACAATAATTATTGCATATTCCATAAAACCAATAATTCCAACAATAGCAATTACAAGAAGTCTTTCAGCGCGTTCACCAATTCCAATCCCTTGTAATTTTACACCTAAAGATTCTGCCCTTGATCGTGTATAGCTTACAAGTAATGAAAGTGTAATCGCTAAAAATACTAAATATGGTTCCGCAAAACCACCAACCAGTATTCCAAGAAATATTGCAACCTCCGCTATTTTATCAAATACAGAATCAAGAAAACCTCCTGATCTAGTAATTTTTTGAGAAACTCTAGCAACCTGTCCATCTACAATATCAAAAAATCCTGCAACAAGTAAAACTATTCCACCAATAATCAGTGAAAATTCAACATTCCAGCCATAAAAGAATGCAGAAGCAAACGCAAAGATCAAACCTACACAGGACCAACCATTTGGTGAAATACCAGTTGATGCAAAACCTTTACCTATTTTTTCAAGATGTGGCTGTAATGAATCTCGTAAATTATTTAACACTAGCCTCACCTGTTTAAATTCATTGCAATAATTGTTGATATCATTTTTGCAGCCATTGATGCAGTAGAACCATTATCGTATGTTGGATTGAGTTCTACAATATCCGCAGCTAGTATCTTTTTGTTTTGCAATGTTGTAACCAAGTCATATAACTCCCTGGATGAAATTCCTACCGCTTCAGGATTACCAACACCTGGTGCAAATGCAGGATCTAATACATCTAGGTCTATACTTAGATAAAGATTATCAAAAGTTGATGTTATATCCTTAAGTAATTTAATTCCATATCCATCACGAATTTCTTTATCAGATATTGTTGCAATATTATGTTGTTTTAGAAATGTAAGCTCTTCCTTTACAAACGCTCTTGCACCAACATGAACAATATTTTCCGAACCACATTTTTCAACTATCCTTCTTAGATATGCGGCATGACTAAGCTTAATATCTGCATACTGATCCCTTAGATCATAATGTGCGTCAAACACTACATACCCAGTATCCTTCGAAAAACATGTAAAACTTCCTAAAGTAATCAAATGTTCACCGCCCAAAATAATCAATTGTTTGTTTTGTTTTTTTAATTCAGACGTAATATTTTCAACCATTTGTAGCATTTCAGTTGCAACAACTGTATGTTTAGTATTACCAATATCATTAATATTTACTGCCTCAAGATCAACACCAAACTCTGGTTGGAAAATTTCAATATTATTAAATGCATCACGTATTGCATCTGGCCCAAAACGACAACCTGGTTTGTAAGAATGTGTTGAATCAAATGGTACACCAAAAATAACAACTACCGGTTCAGAATCAACATTAGGGTTAATAATCAATGGAGAATTTGTCATGTGAAGATCCAGAAAACTCATTTTATTACACCATTATTTGCGGTCTTTGTGATAACAAAACTGCTGAGTTTAATTTTGCAATTGGTTTATCACTTGTTGCATCTTTGATCTCCTTTACAAAGTCTTCAATAGATAATTGACGTACATCACCAGTTGCTCTATCACGCACACTCAAACTAGGAGAATTTATCTCTTTTTCTCCGATAACCAATACGTAACTAATCCATTCCTTTTCTGCATCCCTAATTCTTTTACCGATTGTATCATTTCTATCATCAATATCAACCCGTATATTTTGCTCAGTTAACCTGTTAGCAAGTTCATTAGTAAATTCTAGAAAATCATCTTTGAGAGGTATTAGCCTTACTTGTGTAGGTGCTAACCAAAGTGGAAATTGTGGTCTTTTACCTTCTTTTATTTGCTTAGCAAACTTCTCTAATAATGCATAGATTACTCTTTCAACAGCTCCGGATGGAGAATTATGCAAAATTATTGGATTCTGTTGTTCATTTTTTTCATTGGTAAATGTAATTCCATAACGTTTAGCATTTTCAACATCTATTTGATCAGTTGACAATGCACTTGCCTTACCTAAATTATCAATAAAATTAAATTCCCATTTTAGTACAAAATAAAAGAATTTTTCTTTCCACATCTCAATTAAAACTGGTTTTCCTATATTTGTAACCATTTGTTTGATCAAATCTTTGTTTTTATCATAAAAATCCTCGGTAAATCTAATACCAACTTCATAATCATTCTCTTCAATTCCTAATCCCGTCAAAACTTCACGAGAAAGATCAAATCTTTTTCTAAATTCATCTATAGCCTGTGGAATATCTTTACAAAATGCATGACAATCAGGCATGGTAAATGCTCTTAATCTTCTCAGACCAACAAGTTCACCTGATTGTTCCCTTCTAAAACTATAACGAGTAAGTTCATAGAGTTTGTATGGAAGATTTTTGTATGACAGTTGAAAGTTTGCCTTGCAGGAAATCTGTTAAAGTAACTTTTCATACTTGGATGATATGAATCATACATGATTGGTGTTTCAACCTCAACACCGCCATAATCACGAATTTTATTTGTAACGTACTGTTCAATCTGAGATTTAATTAGTTTACCATTGGGATAAAATCTCATATTTCCTGAATCAGAAGCCGGTTCATAATCAGCAATTGCAAGTTTTTTCATCAAGTTGACGTGTGGTGGAGGCTCATCTACACTTCTTTTTTTTGTTGATTCATACTTTGCAAGTATTTCTAACTGTTTATGATCAGAGAAATTGAATTTTTGAATCTCTTCCATTTTACCATCAGGTGTCATTATGTACCAATATGATTTAGAGCTTTCTGCAAGAGGATGTCCCTTAACTTTAATACTAAAAGCCTTTGTCCAACCAAATGGTGCGCGTGTAACAGAAATATCAATCGCTGCTGATTCCATTTCTTTTAAAATGCTTAAACCGGTATTTGGTGATGCAAGGTCTGAGCTTAAATGTGCATACGGATAAAGTAATAATTTCTTACAACCAATTTTTTTCATTGATTCCTGGATTTCATAGATAGCTGTTTTTCCAACTGTTGAATCATCATCATTTTCAATTGCAATAAAACATACAACTACTTCTTCTAAAACAGTCTTTTTTGGCTCTATTTCTTCTGCAGATTTAATTTCTTTTTTTGTTGGGGTATATTCTATACTATCACAATGAAGTTGTAAAACGCGCATAATCTCACACAGAATGAATTATTGAATTAAATGTTATCAATTTATGAATACCTGTATCATTAACTAAAACCTGCGCCAAATTGATCACCCTTTGTTAACGGATCGATATCAACTCCACTTTTTAGATTCAAGTACAAAAATGCCTCATTAACCAGCTCTGCAGCATCGGTATCATCGAGACCATAATTTGCTTTAGCAAAATTCTGATATTTTTTTAGTTTATTTTGATCCTGTTCGTCAATTGGTATATTATCAAAAGTAATCATTTCTGCAATTTTTTCAATTCTTAAATTATGATCAGATTTTTCCATGAAGTACTATCATAATTGTCTTTTAAAAAATTGTTTGACTATTCATTTTCATCATGTCCTAAAACATGATTAGCACAATAATATTCATCATTCATAGTACAATAATAAAGTGAATTTTGATTACATAATGAGCAAAGTGGTTTTTCATCTTCTTTAGTCAATTTACGATGATAAAATCTGTTTGACATCACAAAACAAGTTTATTTATGTACTTTAAATTGATTTTATGGATCATCATAACTTTGATGGCAGAAATATTCCACATATTCAGCTTAATTCAAATATGACAATTGAGGATCTGGTGGATGTTTATGCTTCAACTGGTTTCAATGGAAGACAGCTGGGTGAAGCTTCAAAACTTTTTGCAAAAATGATAGAAAACGATACAACGATTTGCCTAACTATGGCTGGAGCAATGACGCCAGTTGGTTTTGGTGGAATAGTTAAAACGCTTATTGAAAAAGGGTTTATTGACTGGATTGTAACGACTGGTGCTAATGTTTATCATGAAGATCATTTTGCATGGGGACTTCCAGTAAAACAAGGTCATTTTGATGTAGATGATAATATACTCTATGAAAAGGAAATTGTACGTATTAGAGATATTTTCGTAAAATACTATGAAACATTGGAAATGCAAGATCAAGTAATACAAAAAATGTTTAAAGAAAAATTTGTTAATGAACCATTTACAACTGCTGAATTTTGTAATATACTAGGAAAAATCAGTAAGGAAAAATCCAAGTTCCCTGAAAAAAGTTTTGTAACATCTGCATACGAATATGATGTACCAGTATATGTTTCTACGATTAAAGACTCTTCACTTGCATTAAATCTGGCGGTTCATAGATTAAAAAATAAGCAATTTAACTTAGATTTTGTTCGTGAAATTTTAGAGCAGGCAGCAATAGTTTATAATTCAAAAAAGTCCGGAATTCTAGAATTGGGTGGAGGTGTTCCAAAAAACACAGCACAGCAAACTGGTCCACTACTTGATCAAATATTAAGAAAAGATCATGGCGGTCAAAATTACATTATTCAGATTACTGACGCACGACCAGATACAGGTGGCCTTTCTGGTGCAACTTTACAGGAAGGAAAAAGCTGGGGTAAAGTCCAAGATTCACATAATGATTTAATAACAATTTATGCAGATGCGACAATTGCTTTTCCAATTCTTGCTTTATATGCTATAAGTAATCAAAAACCAAGAAAACATAAACGAATCTATAAGAAACTTGATAAATATTTCAACGCTTTGCAATCAGATGTAATCAAAGTTCCTGATAAATTTGCAAAATTATTAAAAGAAAATAATATTAATTTGGATTAATTATCTACGTTTTTTTTGTTTCCCTTTTCGGCGTGCTGCTTTTTGATCAGCCCACCTCACATGTTTACCCTTTTTTCTCGCTGGCACAACTAATACGTATTTTCTCCATGTATTATATTTTCTTAAAACATATCATATCTTGCACGTTCTAGTGATCTATCATCCTTAGTTTCTTTTTTCCATTCTTTGTAATGCGTCTTACAAAGAACCGATTTTTTCCCACTAGATGAAACATGCAATCCAGCATCTTCAACTCTAGCGGTACTAATGGAACGTACACCAGGATCATCACATCCTGAAACATGACATTTTACACCTTTTGCAATTATTCCCATCAATGATTTTATAATTAAATAATTAATAAACGAATCATTTTACAATTGTTCGTTTATAAAGAGGAATTATATTTTTAAATTAAATGGGTGGATCAAAAAATAAATCACCTGCACAAAAAGAAAAGGCTCAACAGCAAAATAATGCAGAACAAAAAAAAGGAAAAAAATCTAAAAGAGAAGACTCGAAGACTGAAATTTCCGTTTTAATTGACGAATCTCAGGCTTTAAAATATATCAAAAGTGCCAATGTAATTACAGCACATGATTTAGCGAAAAATACATCAGTTAAAATTTCTACTGCAAGCTCATTTCTACAAAAATCACTTGATAAAGGAATTGTGAAAAGAATTGGTGGTTTTAGTGGCCACCATGTTTATCAAACGGTTTCAGGATAAAGTGTCAAAATATCCCCAGATTTTACATCTATTAGGTTTTCAGTATTAGAAAGCAATTTACCGATTGGTGTCATAGGTTGCCCATCTAATACGTCATTAAGAAAAAAACAAATACTGCCATTAGTCGGAAAATATGCTATATCATCTTTCTTAAAATCAGTTTTTTTGCGTTCCATCCCAGAATCAATGTTTGTTTTAATATATACGACTGATTTGGACATTCTATGTACATTACCATGTATTGGCATTGATCTTACAATTAATCCAACAGCTCTAGGTGAAAGATGCCGTTTTAATTGACATGAGATTTTTGCCTTACCTTTTATCTCTAAAAAAATATTAATGATAGAAACAGAATCAGAAGGCATTTTCTATATCTAACTAGTAGAATATATAACCGCATTTATGATTTTTATTATGCCAGTTTCAAATAGTGGTGATTTTAGCGTTACAGAAGCTTATAAAAAATTACGTGAAAATGAAGTGGCTTTGGATGGTAAAGTATCTGAAAAAGACCAAGTAATAATTGATAAAGAATGTGAGATGATTGAAAAGCGAGAGATAATAGAACGTGATCCTATGCATGAACCAATAGAAATTATTAATAAAAAAGGACCTGTAACCACTGGACCACCAACATTAACTAGATTTGAAAAAGCACGTATAATGGGAGCCCGTGCACTTCAATTATCATTCGGCGCCCCAAGCTTCATTCAAATCCCAAAAAAAGCAACAACATCACTTGAAATTGCGATGGAAGAACTAAACAAGAGAGTAATACCAATTATAATTAAAAGAACATTGCCTAATGGAGATTTTCAGAATATTCCCTTAGAACAATTCGAATAGATGAATCGTCTATAAAATTTAAAAGGATATAAAAATTGTTCTAAGTGTTTATGGCAGAATATATCAAAACACAGGAATCAACAAACAAATTCAATGAAACATCATTTTTAGTCAATAATGAGTCTGTTATGAAAACTGCATTAGAGTTATTATCCATGTTAGAAAATACTAATGAAATTAGAATTAAAGGTAAAGGAGAAACTTGCCCCAATACAGTTGCTGTAGCTAATATAATTACAGAAAACATGTTAAAAGGAAAATCAAAAACTGGAAAAATTATAGTTGATAGTGATATTACAGATGATGGTTATATGATTTCAACAATAGAGATTATTATTAAAAAAATTAATTAAAAAACACTTCCTGGACCTTTTAAAAGCATATTTTCACACTCTTTACAAATCTCATCATCAATATCAGATTCTAAATTATGATGTATATCACAGATCAATAAACTCGATTTTATGTAATTGCATAAACCAATAAATTTTGACAGATTAGCAGGTGTGTATGCTTTATCAGTCGATAAACTATCACTTATATCATTAAGCATGTCAGTAACCTGTTTATCTTCTAGAAGCTTTTCGATTAACTTTGGATCACCACGAGTTCCACGAATATAATTGCTAATTGCAGCTTGAGTTACACCTAACATTTTTGATATTTCATCTTCGCGAATATGATACTTATTTGCAAGATCCTTAGCCAAGATTGCACGTAATGCAGGAATTAGAGACTTTGATTCTATTTCAGCTGGTAACAGCATAATAAAATAGATTATCAATAATATAAAAATCCGATTAAAATTAGCTATAACTATTTACTCATAATTCACATACAATTTTTGATACTGCATGAATATATCAGAAAAAAATGTTAGGACACTTTTAGAGAAAATCACTTCACAATGTGATGCAGATTGGATTGCATTTTCTGGTGGACTTGATAGTAGCATACTGGGACAAATAAAAAAAGAACAAGGTTTGAATGCCATAACGATTATCACCAAAGATTTTCTTGGTAGTGATTTAGAATATTCACAAATTATGGGAAAACATATTGGTATTCATTTAGAGTTAAAATATGTAAATATAAATGAAATATTAGATGCAGTAAAGGGAACAATTAAAATTTTAAAAAACTTTAACGATATTGAGATTAGAAATTCAATAGTTTCATATCTTTACTTAAATACACTAAAAGAAAAAAATGTGAAAAAGGTCATTACTGGCGATGGAGCAGATGAAATCTTTGCAGGATATAATTTTTTGATAAAAAAGAATTACGCTGAACTCCGAACAGAATTGAGTAGAATGAAAGAAATAATGCATTTCACGTCACAAAAAATTGCAAGTGAGATAGGAATATCAGTTCAAATGCCATATATCAATGAGAATGTTATAGAATTGGCTGGAACTTTACCAATTGAACATCTAGTAAATCAAAAAAATGGTGTCAAATTTGGTAAATGGGTTTTAAGAAAAGCATTTGAGAATGACTTACCATCCAGTGTTATTTGGAGAGAGAAAACTCCAATGCAAGATGGTTCAGGCACAACAGGTCTAACAAAAATGTTTGATTCTGTTATTACAGATGATATTTATCAAGAAAAAGTAAAAAAAATCAAAAGTGAAGATGGAGTTACAATAAGAACGAAGGAATCTTTACATTATTACGAACTCTATAGAGAAAATTTTAAAGTTCCTGAATATGATAGTAACAGAAACATATGCCAAGATTGTAATGCTGAATTAGTAATTAATTCAAAATTTTTTATCGAATTTAGCCTATGTTTACAAGAAAGCCTACAACAAGTAATGCGCCTGTAATTCTACTGAAATATAATGTTGAGTTCATAGCTGGGATAAGATTAGTTAATTGCTCATAGTTTTGTTTTAGTTTGTACCCAGATTTTATTATGAGTGGGATTGTAGCTAAAAGGATTAAACATGAAATAGGAAAAATTTCAAAAATAACAGCAGTTATAGATATACCATAAACAATGATAGGAAATACCCATAAAATTGAACATGCTTTTTGCTTTCCAAGACTAATAACAAGTGTTTTTCTTCCTTTTGCTTTATCCGCATCATGATCAGGAAATGAGGTAATAAACAAAACAAGCGAAGATAATACTCCAACAACAATACCTCCAAATATTATAGATTCATTAATTTGTGATGTTTGAATAAAATAAGTACCAATTACAATTAACGTTCCTTTTATGCTGACAAAAACTTCTGCTAAACCCCAATTAACAATTTTTGTTGAGTAAAAATAAATAGAAATTACTGCAAAGGCGAGAATTATTCCTATAATGATACCGTCTGTAATAACAAAATATACTCCAATTATCACACCAATTACCAGAAAAACTACTCCGCCCGCATAAACTTGTCTAGGTTTTAGTATACCTTCAGGTAAAACCCCTGAACCTCCACTCATTTTTGTTCGTTTAGTTGTAGTATCAATCCCACGTTTGAAATCCCAATAGTCATTAAACAAGTCAACACTTGCATGAAGTGCAAGTACACCTAACATTGTTAAAATGGCATCAAATATAGTTACATTGCTAGTATGCCACCAAGTAATAGCTAAACCAACTGAAACTGCAATAACGGAAGCAAGTAAAAAACGAATACGGATGACACGAAACCAAGCAGATATCATTAAACTAAAGATTCATTACTTACACTAATTGGTTTTCTTCCCATAAATCCAGAATTCTTTTCATGCCAAAATTTAATCTCTGTCTCCCCCTCTTTCCAGCAAAGCCAAATTTCTTCATCAAAACGTTTTGCAGGAAAATCAAGCAGTCCTTGTTCAAGTCCTTTTAATACTATACCTAAACTTTCTAAATTCTCTATTGAGTGATAAAATTCAGTAACTTTTCTATTCAATTTTTGTTTTAGAATAATATAGTCTTCCATAGAAGTTTTTGACGTAAAATCTGAACCGATCTGTTGTTGAATTTTTATGATCTCGTTCTTTAGCGTTTTTGAATAATTAAATTTCTTAATTACTGTTGGAAGAATTTTGTTCGCATCAGTTAGAGAAAAATATGTAACCATAAAACACATCAAATAATCAATAATTTAAAGCATCAAAATCATAATGAGATACGATAATAATCCCACCGTTCAGGATCAAATTTTGTAACAAATTCCGCCTTCTCCATACCATTAACACGACTTGTGATAACATTCCTAAATGCAAAACTTGTAAGGTAATCATAATTCATTGTATGAGCTTGCATCAGGAATGATTGTCTTAACATATGTCCAGCACCAAGCCCCCAATAACCCATGCTTACAGCAATTGGTTCCAAAAATATAGTATTTTTTTTACCATGGTTTAAATCATTAATTTCAGATCTTAATTTGTAATTTTCTAGTGGTCCACCTTTTGCAAAGCCAATAATTTGTCCATCCAAAGTATTCAATCGTAAAGTTGTCAAAATTGTTTCAGAATCAGTTAATGATTCAATAAATTTATTCTCATTAAACCGCAATGGCCTTGGCAACTGTAAGAAAATTGAATTTAATATATTAACAAATTTAATATTATGTTTAATTTTCATATGTTCCATTTTAGTCATAAATTTTAGTTTTTTATTTGCAAAATCATTTTGGATCTTAATTTCCTGATCTCGTAATTCTGTAAAGTGTTGAACATTTTTCATAAAATTACTATTCATCTCTTTTGAAAGGCATTTTAAAACTAAATTAAACATTTCCAACTCATTTTTAATTAAATCATCAAAATATGCTACAGAACGCTGAGCTAATACTTCCGGATGCCATCCAAGTGCATGTGAATTCATTTTTGCTACATGCATGGCTTTTGAAAAATCACCAAGTGCATAGCTTGTCATACGATCAATAACTGAAAGTAACCAACCTAACCAGATATAATGCTCCTGTTTTTCTGGGTTATTTTTTGTAAATTTAGAATTCTCGAAACATTTTTGGATAGATTTTTCACCATTTTTTTTTACTTCTCCTCTCCAAGGGTATGCAGTTCTAAGTATCATAGCTTTGATAATTTCAAAATCTGTTTCTGATTGTGTAATTAGATTTTTAATTATATGATCTGATGATAAATGTTTTAAAACATTATCCTCAGATGGTTTATCAATAATTTTATTTGGCTCAAAGTCATGAAAAATCGCTGAAATAAAAAGATATTTTAAATCTTCAGATGATATATTGGAAATTTGCTTCGAATCACAAACTAGCAATACACCTAAAGGAATTTCTAACAAGTGATCAATATTATGATATCCGTAATATTTTTCTCCCAAACCACTTGATTGAAGATTATTAATAGTGTAATCAAGCATTATTTTATAACATGGTTCATTAAATCCATTTTTTTCAGCCAGCCTGATAACTTCATTCTTAAGATATGCAATATTAGAAATTCCAGTAGACAAGTTTGTCATTTAATCACGTTTAGCTATTGCATCATTAATGGTATATGCATAGATAGAATACAATTTGCCTGTTTTTCTATGATGATATTTCCATTTTATTTTACTGAATATTTTTTTCGTAAATGATTTTTGTGTTTCCGGATGCAATTTATCGTAAACATCTCCTCCAATGAGAAGCTGGTTAGGTTTCGCCATGTTTTGAATTTTAGCTGCCATATTCATTGATGGACCTAAAATATCAACATGAGATTTTATTTTGTCTGAACCATAACGAACTATGATATTTTGACCATGATCAATACCGATCTTTGCTGCAAGAGAAGGATATCCACTACTTGTCAATATAGGGTTAATGCCATCGGTTAGAACCCTTAACATGGATTTTGCACAGTTTATGATATTATCTGCTGGATAAATTAGATCATTCTCTGCATTAAAATACGCAAGTACGGCATCACCTACAAATTTTAGCATATAACCACCAAATTGAGTAACAGTATACGCCATTTCTTGAGCAAATGAACTTATGATAGTAATAACTTTTTCTTCCGGTAACGATAATGACATATTAGTTGAACCGACTAAATCTATATACATTACAAAAATATGTACTCTAGAATTAACATGGTTACGCAAAAACTCTTCTGACTTGTCAACAAATGGAGGATATTCTATACCATTCTTTACAGAATTTAATACCCTTTCCTGTGCCTTTTTGATTAATGTATCTGAATCTACAGTTTTTTCTCCTGCTTGAAACATCCTTTCGACAACAGATTTGGAAGTTGTGATTTTCTTAGAAGTTTTTAATATTCCTTTTACTTTTTTGGCCTTTTTTGAAACTACTTTTTTGATTTTATCTCGCTTCAATTTACATCAATCAATCCTTCAGCTTACTTTCTTGAAATGAATCAGAGCCATACCAACAATATCTAAAATAATCTAAACACCATTCATGAAACATATCATTATCACTGTAAAACATTTCGGTAATATCTGCTTCACCATTACTATTTGGAAAAAAAACACATGCTTCTTTTTCGTTTAAAATCGTAACTATCTGAACAGACTTTTTCATTTTTCTTTTTATTAACCCCTTTTCCATTAATTCATAAAAACCTGATTTTTTAAGCATTGTTGTTCTGCCCTCTGGTACCATTGCAGACTCCGAAACAATATACTCATACTTAATACCATTTTTAACTTTCTTAACTATAGGATCAAAAAGTTCAGCTGGGATTTCTGATAAGATTTCATGAATATACTCATTTGCGTTTTTATAGATAGATTTCCATTTTTCTAATGTTTTAGTTATTCCCTTAATGTGTGAACCAGTTGCAAGCTGACCTGTCCGCATAACAAACTTTACTGGAATATCACCAAAGTCATGATCTAAAAAATAATCTCTATGTTGTGACAGAAATAATATAGAAGGTATTTCAACACACATTGTTCGTCCAAAAGTTGTAAGACTATACTTACCTTCTCTATCTTTTGTAATTAATCCACTTTGTTCTAAACGTACTAAATTTCTATGTATTTCTTGCTTTGTAGCGTCTAATTCTTTTGCTAATGGTTCAATCCTTTTACGACTTCTTTCTAATAATTTAAAAAGAATATTAAGTCTCTGAAGACTAGCAAGTTCTAGGAAATTTTCCGATACTTTCTCATATATTTTTGTCATTTCACTATTTTTCTCGACATAATAAATAAGATATGATAATTTTAATTTTTGTAAAAATGTAAGCTGTTACGATGAATTATCAGCTGATCAGCTTACGAAAATATATGATCAAGATAAAGTATATCACCGTATGGTAAAAATAACCACAAAAAGAGGCACTTCAACTGCTGATGCAGAGGATGTCAAAAACTGGGCAGGAGAAACGTTCAAACAAATACAAAAGGAACGACTCACTGCTGCTGGTGGAGATACCGATCTAGTTCAAAAAAGAGGAACTAGTACAATAAAGGCAAAAGACATACCAGATATTCAACAGCCTTCATTGAAAGGTCAAAAAACAACCACAAACAGGGGAACTTCAACAGTTACCCTTTAATCTCTTTTTTTAGCAAAATCTGTTTCAATTCAAGTGTAAATGATAAATAGTTGGATTTCTTTGTTAAATCATGCCAACAGTTTCAACAGGAAGAGGAACCGGTACTAGAAAAGTCAAGAAGACAAGTGCATGGGCTGGCTCAAAATACAAAAAGGCTCAGGCAAAGAAAAATGTCGGAAGAACAATATCGACTGGAAGAGGAACCGGTACTAGAAAAATCACGGCTACCAAATCTAAAGCTGGCAAAAAAAGAAAACCAAGTATTAGATCTGGTAGAGGATATGTTAGTCGCTGATATTATTATTTTTTCTTAAATTCAGCACTTCATTACCTATTTTTCATAAATTCATATATTGTTTTTATATATTGTAAAAAATATTATGGGAAATAAGATAAAGTGTTCACATATTCTTGTACAAAAACAAAGTGAGGCTATTTCTATACTTGATAGAATAAAAAAAGGTGAAAAGTTTGGTAAACTAGCTAGAGAACTTTCTAATGATACTGGCAGTGCAAAAAGGGATGGAAATTTAGGTTTCTTTGGAAGAGGAAAAATGGTTAAAGAGTTTGAAGCTGCTGCATTTAATCTACAGGTGGGTCAAATTTCAGAACCAATCAAAACACAATATGGTTACCACATAATCAAAAGATTGTTATAACTAAAAAAAATCATCAATAACTCGTTCAGTCTTTTCTAGATGTTTTGATAATTTTTTAGCCATGCCACTTGCTGATTTAATCTTTCGTTCACCAATCCAATAATAAGCCTCATCTATGGTTTCCTTTGCAATTAATACTACCAATTTACCACTTTCTTTTCTACCAGTTCTTCCTTTTCTCTGAACAAATCGAATTGAACTTGGAACATTATCATAAAAAATTACCAAATTAACTTCTGAAACATCTAAACCTTCCTCGCCAACACGAGTTGCAACAAGTACCTTAGTTATACCATTCCTAAATTTTTGAACAGTTTCAACCTGTTTTTTTTGTTTCAGTCCAGTATCACCAGCTTTACCAATTAAAATTTCTGCTGGTATATTGATGTCAGTTAATTTTTTATGTATAACATTAACTGAATCTCGATAGCTGGAAAAAATTAATATTTTAGATTCTGTATTGCGTACAATTTCACATAACTTATTAATTTTAGGATGCTCAATACCTTTAGTATGTGCATCTTTTGCTAAATTAATTGCTGCAGTAAAGTTTCGATCAGTTTCAAATAACTCTTTGATTCCTGCGCCTTTTTTAATTTTTGTTCGCTCACAAAATTTAAGAAATGATGTGATCCCATGTGCCTCAAAAATATTTAATGCGTACGTTATTCTAATTGCTGTAAACAATGGTTTTGCAGAACGACGATTTTGATTTAAAACAAATTGTCTGGCGTTTAATAGTTGTGACAATGATTTATTATCAGAAAGTCTGAGGCCATTTCTTCGAAGTTCTGTATAGCGTTGATCTAATGCAAGTTTTATGTGTCTTTGAATAATTTTCATCTCAGGTAATAAATCAACTTTAACCCACTCTATGCTAGTATTCTGAATGTATGGTTTTACATCAGGGCTTGAATCACTACGTTCAACTATATTTTTAATATACAGATTATCACAAACTTCTTTAGCTTTTTCCTTTTCGCTAGGTAAAGTTGCAGTCATACCAAGTATTCGTGTACTATCAATGTTTAGTTGTTCTGCAATTGTCGCATATGCATAATCACCTACTGCCCTATGTGCCTCATCAAAGATTACTAGACTAAATTGGTTAACATCAACTATTTTTCGAACAATATCATTTCTTACTATTTCAGGCGTTGCGCAAATTATACTATTTATCCAAAGTTTTTTCCTTTTCGCTAGTAGATCCTCACCAGTTATCAAAGTAATATCATCTAATCTTACTGTTTTTTTTAAAAATTCATAATGTTGATTTACCAAAACTCTAGTTGGCGCTAAAAACAATATACCTCCTTTTCTCTTAGAAAGATAATCAGCAATAACATGCAATGCGATAGTTGTTTTACCTAATCCAGTTGGTAATACAACTAAGGAATTTTCAGTTTTTGCCTGTTGAGCCAGATTAATTTGATAATCTCTTACTTCAATTGAATCGGGTACAATAAATTCATGCTCAACATTTTTTGCCAACAACATATCACTATATACTAATTTGTGGTTATAGTGATTTTATAGTTTTGAATCAAATATTTTACAGATCATGATAATTCGTTTAAGGTTAAACTTTCATCTTATATTAGAGAACATAAGATTATTCTTATGTCAACACCATTTGAAAGACCAACATGGGATGAATATTTTATGTTACAAGCTGAATTAGCCAAATTACGTTCAAATTGTATAACAAGGCAAGTAGGCGCAGTTATTGTACGTGAACACAGACAAATCGCTACTGGTTATAATGGAACGCCATCAGGTGTCAAAAATTGTTTTGAAGGTGGCTGCAAAAGATGTCAGGATAGAATAAAGGGTAAAATAGAAACTGGTGCGTCACTTGATCGTTGCCTATGTAATCATGCTGAGGCTAACGCAATAATGCACTGCGCAATTTTAGGAATTGAGGCAGGAAATAAAGATACGATTTTGTATACTACATTTGTCCCATGCCTAGAATGCAGCAAAATGGCAATTACTATAGGAATTAAAAAAATATTTTCCCTTGATGAATATCCTGAGACAGATTATAAATTACTTGAAGAATCAGGTGTTAAAATTGAAAGGCTTGATAAAAAGAAAATCCAATACTGGGCAAAATCATTAATAAATCAATAATATGTCTAGCCTAAAACAGGAAAATAATTTTGAAAACGTACCTTATGGATTATTAATTTCCGCGGTATATGATAAAAATCAGGGCATAAACCGTATTGTTATTCTAAACTGGACTTTGAGGACATACCCACTACCATTTCTGAACGTGATGATGTTCTTGAAATAAAACCTACTGAGCGATTGAATATATTAGAAGATAAAACAATTGTTGTCTCAAAAATTTTAGTTAAAGATCCTTTAGCAATTGGTGGTACTCAAACTAACAAAAGTATAAGAAATTTAATTGAAACGTGGGAATCTGATATAAAATATTATGAAAATTATCTTTATGATAATCAACTGATTGTTGGCAAATATTACAAAATAGAAAATAAGCATGTTGTACCATTTAATTTAAAAATTTCTGATGAAACTAAATTGTCGCTAAAGAATATGTTATGGGATAAACTTGATAATTCTAACCTGCCTAATGCAAGTGAGTTCGAGGATCATATTTCTCAATGGGCAGATCTTCTAAATCAGCCAATACCAAAAATTAAAAGAATTAGTCTTGATATTGAAGTTGAATCAGAAATTGGACGTATTCCTGATCCTAAATTAGCAGAAAAAAAAATTACAGCTATTGGTGTTGAGGCAAGTGATGGACTAAAGCAGATATTTGTTTTACGTAAAATTGGTGTAAAAGAAGGAATTAATGAATTACTACCAGATGTAAAAATTGTATTCTATGATGAGGATAAAGAAAATGAAATGATTTCTGATATTTTTGAATTAATTCAAAAATATCCATTACTAATAACATACAATGGTGACGGTTTTGATCTTCCATATCTGTATAACCGTGCTAACAAATTAGGAATTGTAAAAGAAAAAAATCCACTATACATGATGAGAGACTCTGCCACACTAATTAAAGGCGTACATCTGGATTTGTATAGGACAATGTCCAATCGTGCATTTCAAATCTATGCGTTTGGGCAAAAGTATACTGACTTTAAATTAAATAGTGTTGCAAAAGGTCTACTAAATGAAGAAAAGATAGACTATGGTATAGACCTTAGTGAACTAACATTGTATCAAACTGCAAAATATTGTCAAAACGATGCTCGATTAACTTACAACCTTACAAGTTTTAATAACGACTTATTGATGAATCTATTAGTAGTTATTAGTAGAATTGCGCGAATGCCAATTGATGATATATCTAGAATGGGTGTATCACAATGGATTCGAAGTTTATTATATTATGAACATAGAAAAAACGGTATTTTAATCCCTAGAAGGGATGACTTGGATAAGAGATCAGCTGGTGTTGCAAATGAAGCAGTAATCAAGGACAAAAAATTTCGTGGTGGATTAGTTGTAGAACCGGAGGAAGGAATACACTTCGATGTTACGGTAATGGACTTTGCAAGTCTGTATCCTAGCATTATGAAGGTAAAAAACCTCTCATATGAGACAGTAAGATGCCCACATGAAGACTGTAAAAAAAATACTGTTCCACAAACAAATCATTGGGTTTGTACAAAAAAAAATGGGTTAACCTCTCTGCTTATAGGCTCACTGAGAGACTTGAGAGTAAATTACTACAAAAATATGGCAAAAAAAAGTACTCTTTCAAATAAAGAAAGACAATTGTATACGGTAGTTAGCCAAGCGCTTAAGGTTATACTTAATGCGAGTTATGGAGTTATGGGCGCAGAGATTTTTCCACTATATTTTTTACCTGCAGCAGAGGCCACAACAGCAACTGGTAGACACATAATTTTAGACACCATTAATGAATGCAAAACTGCTGGAATCGACGTACTTTATGGTGATACTGATTCATTATTTGTAAAAAATCCTACTAGTAAACAAATTCAGGATATAATCAACAAAGCAAAAATAGAACATAATGTTGAATTAGAAATTGAAAAGGAGTATAGATACGTGGTATTAAGCGGCAGAAAGAAAAACTATCTAGGAGTAACAAAAAATGGCAAAGTGGATGTTAAGGGTCTTACGGGGAAAAAATCACACACACCGCCGTTTATCAAAGCATTATTTTATGAACTCTTAGATGTATTATCAGAAGTTAAAACTATAGAGGAATTTGATAGGGCGAAAAATAAAATTGCTGATAAAATTTCAAATTGCGTAAGAAAAATACAAACAAAAGAAATACCATTATCAGATCTGGCATTCAATGTAATGCTAAGCAAAGCACCAAGTGATTATGTAAAAACAATACCCCAACACATACGTGCTGCGAAACAGCTTGAAAGTGTCAGAGAAATTAAAAAGGGGGAAATTATTTCATATGTAAAAATTTTAAATAAGCCAGGAGTAAAACCTGTAGAATTAGCACGTCAAAGTGAAATTGATTCATCAAAATATATGGAATTTATGGAAAGTACGTTAGACCAAATTACATCATCAATGAACTTAGATTTTGATACAATTTTAGGAAAACCAAAGCAAACAGGTCTGGACCAATTCTTCTGGAATTAAAAATGTTAGAATTAGATGATACCATGATGGGTGTTATTGGTATTCTGGCAGGTGTCTTAATTTTATCTGGATGGGTTCCACAAATTGCAAAAGGCTATAAAACTAAAAAACTGAATGATGTGTCATCTTATCTAATGATCCTGATTTTTGTTGGTGCATCACTATGGTTAATTTATGGAATGGCACTAGATGATGTTTACATTATAGGTGTAAACTTAGCTGCTATGTTTCTTACGATGACCGTACTAGCTATGAAATTAAAATATGAGAAGGCTGCACAGACAACAAGTGAGTAACGTGTTCATAATTAACTGTAAAAACTATAATGAAATTGCTGGTATCAAAATTATTAAGCTTGCCAAAGTTTCAGAAAAAATTTCAAAAAAATATAAAATTCCAATTGCCATAGCACCACCACATCATTTAATTCCTCTAATAACAAAATTCCGTGTTATAATTCTTGCACAACATCTTGATGACAAAAAAATAGGTAGTACTACTGGATTTATGATTCCTGAAATTGTAAAAAAATCAAAGATTGATGGTTCAATAATTAATCATAGTGAACATCGAATTGCAGAAAAAGAGATTAAAAGTTTGGTAAAACGACTAAATAATCTTAAACTGAAAACTGTTCTATGTGTAAAAAATGTTAGCGAAGCAAAAAAATATGCAAAACTAAATCCAACACATATAGCAATTGAACCACCAGAACTAATTGGAACTGGACGTGCAATCTCAACTGAAAGACCACATCTTATAACAAAAGCAGTTGATGCTGTACAATCTGCAAAAAATTCTACAAAACTTCTCTGTGGTGCAGGAATTGTTTCTGGTAATGACGTGGTACGTGC
>LUMJ01000202.1_pt1 | contig 23907 bp, 27 predicted proteins | sample 729631 | NCBI WGS metagenome assembly LUMJ01 (sample SAMN03860266, study PRJNA289734) | marine metagenome | biome: seawater column; feature: ocean; material: water; isolation source: Red Sea water column Station 22 - depth 500m | place: Saudi Arabia: Red Sea | collected 2011-10-15 | depth 500 m
CCAACATTCTTGTGTGCAAGAACCTCATTCAAAACATTTTCAAATCTATTAAAATCAGCATCACCAACTATGTCTACAGGATTTCTTGAACTTCCCCAAGGAGGAATAACGGAATCTATTTTTGGTCTAATCTCTTCAATCTTTGCCATTTTGATTCCAAGTTTAGAACAAGAGTCAGTTGAAATTATTGCCGGACCTCCAGCATTTGAAACAATAACAAGATCACCATCCGTTGGAAGTGGTTGTTTTGAGAATGCTGTTGCATAATCGAAAAGCTCTTCCATAGTATCAACTCTAATTGCACCTGACTGTTTGAGGACTGCATCATAGATTTCATCCGACCCCATCAACGCACCAGTATGGGACATTGCTGCCTTAGCACCCTCAGGACTTCTACCAGATTTTAGAACTAGAACTGGTTTTTTAATTGCATTAGTTTTTGTAATTTGTTTACAAACTTTAAGAAATTCTTGACCGTCTCCCATATCTTCTAAATACATGACTATTACCTTGGTTTGTTCGTGGTCTGCTAGCATTTTCAACACATCAATCTCTGTCATATCCGCTTTGTTTCCCATACTTACAACAGCGGAAAATCCAATTCCTTGTGCGCTCGCATCTTCTACAAGTGCTGCGCAAATTGCACCACTTTGTGACACCAAAGCAATTTGACCAGACTTTGGTGTTATTTTTAGAAAAGTCGAGTTCATCATAGTTTGTGGTTCTAGATTCATTACACCAAGGCAGTTAGGGCCTATTACTTTGACATCATATTTAGTAGCAATCTCTTTTAGTTTTTGTTCAAGTTTTTTTCCTTCATCATCCACTTCCTTGAATCCAGCGGTGATTACAATTGCTCCCTTGATTCCTTTTTTCCCACACTCTTCTAGAACTATTGGAACTATAGTGTTCTTTGTGATCACAACTGCAAGATCAATAGGATCAGGAACATCTAGAACACTCTTGTATGCTTTTTGATCAAAGACTGTCTCCCTTGTTGGGCTAATGGGATAGACTGTTCCTTTGTAACCATTCATAATATTAGATGTGATTGCACGACCAACACTACCCTGTTTATCAGATGCACCTACTACTGCGATAGATTTTGGAGAAAGAAAGACTGATTCTGACATTATGAAGATCCATCAACTAATTTTCCATAATAAGGTTATTCATCTTTGTATAACCTTGTCATCTTTACGCTCAAGTTTAAGACTACCAGATAAACTATAGTAGAAATGAGCTGTGAGATAATTGATGCCAAGTAGGCATCATAGTCAATTTGTAGTAAATAATACTGTAAAACCCATCGTACAATCGTATAAACAACCTCACCAATTCCAAGGGAGGTTATTATTTTGGTTAAATCTGATTTTAATAACGATTTTTTCAGTCCGCCAGTTTCTGTTTTGTATTTTTTTCGGTTATCAAGATAGAATAGGATACCAAATGTTGAAAAAAACACCCCATAATCAACTGCCAAAGTTAATGTTGTGTTAAGGTAATCATATTGATCAGAAAAGTAATCAGCAGCAATAGCCGAAATTGTTATTGAAGCGGCAAATGCCAAAAGAATATTTTTGTTCAGTCTTAGATATTCTTTATATTTTTGATCCATACTTCATTAGAAGTTTTTTGCCTTATATGGTTAGAGAAAAACGATAAATTACAACATTAACATCATAATATTCATGATGTTAAATTATGCCCAACCAGTTTATAGACCACCATCTGAGGCAAAATCATTAATCTTTCAAGTCACAATTGGTTGTTCGTTCAACGAATGCTCATTCTGTGATATGTATAGAAATAAGGAATACAGTGAGAGACCTTGGGCTGAAGTCAAAGCTGAAATTGATCTGATGGCAAAGCAGCTTCCTGATACAACTAGAATTTTTCTTGCGGATGGTGATGCATTGAATTTATCAACGGACTATATGGTTAAGATAACAGAATATCTTTACAATAATTTCCAAAAATTGGAAAGAATCTCTTGTTATGCAATGCCCATGAATTTACTCAAAAAAACTCCAGAAGAGTTGAAAAAAATGAATAATGCCGGTCTGGATATGCTGTACCTTGGAATAGAGAGCGGCTCTGATATTATTCTCAAGAAGATTACAAAAGGTGCTACATCTGAAACGATCATAAGAGCGTGCAGAAAAGCAATTGAAACAGGATTTACACTGTCGTGTATTATGATTTTAGGACTTGGAGGAAAGGATTACACTAAGGAACATATCAAGGGTACAGCACATGTTGTTAATGCTGCATCACCACATTATCTTGGAACATTAACTTTGATTTTAGAAACAGGCGTTAAAGAAGAATTTCTAACAAAGTTTGGAGAGGAATTTCATCCAATAAATGATGATGAAGCTTTAGCTGAATTGCATGATTTAGTTCAACAAATTGATGTGAAAGAAAAAATGGTATTTAGAGCCAATCATGGTTCCAACGCATACAATATTGGTGGTATTTTTCCTCATGATAAAGAAGAAATGCTTAAAAAAATAGATTGGCTAAAAGAGCATCCCGAAAATGTTAGACCAGAAGGATTCAGAGCTTTCTAAAAATTTGGAGAATATAAAATGTCATTTGTACTTTGGATGACAGGATTGCCATGTTCTGGTAAGACAACCATAGCAAGAAAGCTAAAAGAGTCTTGTGATATTCTTGGCATCGAATTGAAGATACTTGACGGGGATGAAATTAGAACACATCATCACCGCAATGATTTTTCAAGAGAAGGTATAAACGAAAACAACAGGAAAGTTGCCAATATGGTAAAAGATTTTTCAATATCTGATCCTGTTTGTGTTTCTCTTATTAGCCCATTTAAGGAAAATAGAGAAGATGCACGTAGAGTGATAGGTGATGATAGGTTTATTGAAGTATACATCAAATGTTCGCCCTCTATTTGTGAAGAAAGAGATGTTAAAGGTATGTACAAAAAAGCCAGACAAAATGAAATCAAGGATTTCATAGGAGTACATACAGATTACGAGATTCCAGACAAACCTGATCTAATTGTTAATACAGAAACTAATTCTCTTGATGAGTGTACAAAGCAGATAATGAATTTTCTACTTCCATACATACAATGAAAACTTGAACTTGTGTGTATATATTCAGAGAATAGGTGAGAATTCCTATTCGATTAGTATTGCTGGTTTGAAAGGTCTAGCTGTCTTCGCCTTATTTTTAGGATCATATTTTTCCGAGTCTGATTCTGAAAAAACGCTTAGTTCAACATTATAGTCATTTTTTACAAGAGATGTTAGTTCTGAACTAATTATTTTGTTCTCATCAATTTGTTCAATATTCATTTTTCCTTTTCTTATTTCAAGAGATTCCGATAGAATATCATTAAGTATTTTTTTTACAAAATCAGGATCTTTTTTAATCTGTTCGGTTTCTTTATTTGCAATTAATGATTTTATGATTGCGCCAATGTTTGTTTCACCATCTAAGACATTTTTGAGAATCAAACTATATGCCTTAGATTTCCATTTGTCTGCAGTGTAAATTGTAATTTTCTTTGGTGAGATTTTAGTTACTTTCAGAATATTGTTAATGTCATCAATAATGGATTTTAACAATGTCTCAGTTTGAATTGATGTTGGATCAAATTCTATTCCAATAGATGATGGCCATGCCGATTTTGAGGCTAATTCTGTGTTGCCTAATTTTTCCCATATTTCTTCTGCTATGTGCGGTGCAAATGGTGAGAGCATTAAAATTCTATTTGAAAAAATTTTGTGAAGAATACCAGAAATATTTGTTCTTTGTTTAGATTTTACTCTTTTTAGATACCATTGTAATTCGGAATCAAAGTCATATAGAATATGATGTAAGGCCTCTCTTAATCTAATTTTGTTCATCGATTCACTAACGTTAGACGCTAAATTTTGTAACATACTGAGTATCCATTTGTCTTCTGGTTCTAACTCTGAAATTTCTTCAGCCTTAATTTTTGTACAATCTTCATACATAGATTCAAGTTTATTTTTAATTCCATTGATGGCTTCAACGTTAAAATCAGCATCCTGTAATAATTCTGCAGAAATTAGAATTGTTAATCGTATTGGATCAGCTCCATACTTTCTTACTGCTTCTCTTAGTGGAATAATATTTCCCATCGATTTTGACATTTTCTTTCCTCTCATTAGGACAGAACCATTAACAACAATTTCTTGTGGCCAATTTTCTTCTGGAAAAAGCGCAACATGGTTTAAAACAAAAAATGTTAGGTGATTTGGCACAAGATCTCTTCCAGAATGTCTAGCGTCAACCGGATAGAAATAGAGGAACTCTTTTCTAATTTCCTCTAATTTTTCTTTTGTAATCTTTATTTTATTTGCAATTTCTGCTGGATCATTCTTACCATAAAATACATAATCAAAAAATTCGTCAGTTAGTTCATTACCATCAATTTCTTTCTTGTTGACATATTTTGAGATAATATAGAATGCCATGTAAATAACAGAGTCAGCTAAACTTTCAACTAACCATTCTTTGTCCCAAGGAACTTTCGTCCCTAATCCATGTTGTCTCGCACATGCTCTTTCTCTAAGCCAATCCAATACTTGATCAAATTCAGGGCGTATTTCGTTAGGGAAAATATTCATTTTTTCAAAACAAGTATGTGCCTTATTTTTCCAGTCTTTGTTTGAATAATCCAAAAACCATTGATTACTCAATAATTTTACGACACATTCTGCACCACAACGACATTTTACTGGCGTATTTGTTAATTCTAATAGAATATCAGCACTCTCAATTTCTGTAATCCATTCTTTTATCTCATCTTTGGCTTCAGAAATTTTTTTCCCTGCAAATTGTTTTGTATTATCAGCAAGAATTCCCTCATAGAATTCTTTTGAGTAGATCTCCTTTGTGGCTTCTTCTAGTTTTGGGTCATCCTGGTCTGATATTCCCATTCTTTCTACGATATCCTTCGCAGGAATATCGCCCAAACCCTCTGTTTTAATCATAATAATTGGTTCAATATTTTGAATATTTTTCAAGAGATCACTGGTTATTGATTTATTTTTTCCAGACTTGCAATCTAGTAGCGCCTGATAGTCAAATGGAGCGTGTGCAGGAACTGACATTACAATTCCTGTCCCATTATCACTTTTTACAAAACTAGCAGGTAGAATTACAATTGAATCATCATTATGTGGAGCCTTTACACTTTGACCAACAAAATCACTTCCACTAACATCTTCTATCACCTCAATTTTTTTTTCAAGAAATTCTAGTTTTCGTGCACATTCCGGACTAGCAATCCAAATCTCATCGTTTACTTTGATTTTTTGATATGTAACTTGCGGGTTTATCCAAATATTTGTTACACCAAATAGAGTTTCTGGTCTTAGAGTTGCAACTGGAATTTTTACTCCGTTCAGATCAAATTTAATGATGACGTATTCGGTAAAATCAGGTTCCACATCTCCAAGTGTATCATGTTGTGAAACTGGGTTTTGATCTTTTGGACACCAACCAACAGGATGTGAACCTTGTACAATGAGATTTTTTTCTTTTAGGTTTCTAAATTGCCATTCTATGAATTTTTGATAGGCAGGATCAATTGTAGTAAATTCTCTTCTCCAATCAATGGAATAACCCATTTCAATCATACCAGATTTAATCTCTTCATGAAAATAATCTGCAATCTTTACAGGTTCTGCAAATTCTTTAATTCTATCTTCAGGAACCTTGTATAACGTTTTGAATCCTTCAATCAATTCAGTATCATTGGCTTCTACCCTTTTTGCCATACCAAGAATTGGTGTACCAGTGTAATGGAATCCCATTGGGAATAACACATTGAAACCTTTCATTCTCAAATACCTAGAATGTACATCGGTAATCGTGTAGGTTCTACCGTGACCTATGTGCTGTGGTGAGTTTGGGTAAGGATATGCTACGGTTATGAATTTTTTTTCTTTATCGTTGTAATCAGTTTCATGATCATTGGTCTCTGACCATTTTTTTTGCCATTTTTTATCAATAGTATTCCAATCCATTTTTCATACCTCCAAAACCATTGCTTTTGCTTTTTCTATAGCATTATTTTTTTTAGATTTGTCTTTTCCTCCTCCCTGTGCAAATCTTTGGGTTCCACCCCCAGCTCCACCGAGTATTTGGGATACAGCTTTTGCTATATCCCCTGCTTTTTTGTTCTCTTCAACTTGTTCACCTGAATAAATTATTGCTCTAACTTTCTCTCCATCTTCAAAAACACCACAATAAACCATCCATGGATCCTTTTCGATTAGTTTTTCTCCTAAACTGATATGAAAAAATTCATCATATTGTTCATTCATTGTAGAACAAAAGTTTGGTTTTCCAGACTCTGTCACATCAACAGTTATTCCATCAACTGTCTTTGTACCAACTTCACTTTGTATTATATTGTCTACTAGAATTGGGAATCTTTCTCTTAATTCTTGTTTTTGTTCACGCCTTTTCTCTTTCATCTCCATTTTTTCTTTTAATTCAGCTGATTTTTTTAGTATATTGGCATCATGTTGTTTGATATAATCAACAGCAGTTAGACCAGAAACAAATTCAATTCTAACTACACCATCTTGAATCCTTTTTGTTTTTGTAATTTTTATCAATTCAATCTCACCAGTCTTCTTTACATGTGTTCCACCACATGCTTCTACATCGAAATCTTCGATTGATACAATTCTAACTGATTTTACTGGAACTATTCCACCCTGATATATTTTAAATCCATATTTTTGTTCAGCGGTTCCCCTATCAAAGTTATCAATGGTCACGGACATATTTTTCTCAACTACAGAGTTAGCTAATTTTTCAATCTTTGAAATTTCATCATCAGTCAAGGCAGAATGGTGTGTGATGTCTAGTCTTGCATGGTCTTCTTCTTTAAATGCAGAATGTTGCCAAACCCACGATCCTAAGACGTTTCTTGTGGATGAATTGAGAATGTGAGTGCTCGTATGATTTTTTGTAATTCCATCTCTTCTTTTTGAATCAACTAAACAAGAAACTGTAGTACCCTCCTTTGGCGTTCCATTCTTTAGTTCATGCACAACAACATTTCCATGTTTGGTCACATCAACAACCTCGAATCCACTAATTGTTCCATGGTCTGGTTCCTGACCACCGCCTCTTGCGTAAAATGAAGTTTTATCTAATATTACATAATTGTCAAATGACTTTAGTACATTCGCATCGAATTCTTTTGGATCATCTGAATAATACAAAAGTTCAGTCTCTGGTAATCCCTCTAAAGACATGCTGTCTTGTTCTTTTTGTTTCTTTGATTGATGTAATTCAGATAGTTTACTGTAAAATGTAGATGGAATATCAGAAATTACCTTCATTTCCTTTAGATAATCTGGTGTTATGCCATCAGATTCGTAAAGCCTAACCAGGTCATCAACACTAGGTTTTTGTTCTAATTTACTTACAATTTTTTCCATTCTCAGTTTTGAGTTATCATATCTGCCTGATTCAATTCCGATTATCGTCTTGATATCCTCACGTGTTCTTTCCAGTTCAGGATATGTGTTTTTAAGATAATCAATTTGTGTATCAATCATTTCGTTTATGTCAAATTTTAAAGATAGTCGATCCATTGTAGAGATAATTCTGCGAAGCATTATTCTAAGGTTGTATCCTCCACCAACATTACTTGGAAGAGCACCATCTGATATTGCAAAAATTAGTGTTCTAATATGATCAATAATCAGATAAATTCCTTCGAGCGGTGTTATGATTTTATTTATTTGGTCATCTGTAAGATTAGCTGATTTTATTGCATTCTTCCTAACATCAGATAAATCACTGAATTGTTCTAAATGTTTTGCAATTTTAGTAAAGTATGTTACCAAAAGCTTGTTTTTCGTATCAATTCCAATTTGTTGTAATAGATTGTCAGTAATAGGTCCAAAACAGCAATCATATGCAGTTGGTGTACCCATTGTAATCCAAGCAAATCTTTCTAGACCTGCACCCATATCGATGATTTGTTGATCCAATGTTTTGTAGTTGGTTAAATCTCCTTGAAATTCAGTGAAGACAGCATTACCAAGTTCTAATCCTTTTACAAAAAATTCTAAAGAAGAGCCGAATGAACCGCCACCTTCCCAAACATCTTCTACAAAGACAACTTCCTTTTTATCAACTCCAAATTGTTCTGTCATCAATCTATAATCCAAATCAACGCATTGGTCTTTCCAGTATCCATCTGAATTTGGAATACTGTGTTGTCCAATCATACAAAAGCTTGAAAAATGTCGTCCAGTAACACCAACGTTTTCTAAATCTTTGAATCTTAAACAAGTTTGTGGAACAACTAGTGGATTAGCAGGAAACTCAAAGACAACTTTACTTCCCATCACTCTCTGAAAGTCAACAATTGATGCAATTGTAAAGTATAGATCATCACGCCATCTACAGACAACCGGATATCTATTAACAGATGTATGCCCATTTTTTACAAAGAACGATTCAACTTCTTTCCATGCCTGTGTATAATCAAATCTTTTTTTCGTTGGAGGATTTCCAATAAACGAATACGTATCATCAGAATGATCAGGACAATTTACGCGGTTTTCATCTACTGTCCAATAGAATCGCTTGCATGTAGCGCATGATTTACGCTCGAATCCTTCATTATCAAACAACTTTACCTTGTAGTATCGCCCAGGTTCAGCAGAAAATTTTGCGAGTATGTCTTTTTTATCCATTTGAACTGTTTTCGGTTAACCGATATTAAGAATTGCCGATACAATAAATTAAATAGAATATACCCAGATTTAGCTCATGTTTGGACTTCTTGGAAAAAAAGGTCTTAAAGAGGGAGATTTTGTTTTTGCTAGACGACCAGATGGAGAATACAATAACATAATTTTTGGTGCGGTTACTGGTGTTGACGGTAAAAAAATTGGTGTTAATGGAATTTTAATTAATCCAGTTGGTCTAAAGAATAAAGTTGAACAGGGTAAAGCAGGTCCACGATCTGTTGAAATTTTAAAAAATCCTAACCCTGATAATTGTATTCAATTGTTAATTTATCGTATTGAGCATGAGGACTTTAACGAAGTTGTGGATCTTGATAAGGAACAAGTCTTACAAATCCCAAACAGAGTTTATGCAACTATGGAGGGATGGATTCGTGAGGGTATATCTGAATTGACAAATGCTGTATTATCACTCCCACCAGGAGATGAGAGAGATGAAGCAAAGCGTATTCTCAAACAGCGGAGAGATACATTATTTGATAAGCCATTAAAGAGGACATTGTATGCAGTTTGCAGAAGTCTGAAGATCTTAAATTAAAATCAGTTGTAATTCTCCATAGTTTTATATTATCGACTTCGAAAAAAACGGTACTATGGAATATGTTTACGCCGCATTGATGCTTCATAAGCTGAAGAAGGAGATTACTGAGGAAAATGTCACTTCAATAGTAAAGGCATCTGGTGCAGAAGTAAACGAAGCAAAAGTGAAATCACTTGTAGCATCTTTAGCTGATGTTAACATCGAAGATGCAATAAAGGCTGCTCCAGTTGCAGCAGCACCAGCAGCGGCAGCAGCAGCACCAGCAGCCGAAGGTGGTGAAGGCAAAAAAGCAGAAAAGAAAGATGAAGCAGCAGAAGGCAAGAAAGAAGAAGCTGCAATGGAAGGACTTTCATCCTTATTTGGTTAATTCTGCATCATCAATTTTAGATCTAATCTGACATTCATTGTTAATTACTAGACTACTATCCTAATTGTATTGGTTGAATTTTCAACTCCAGTAGAAGCATTCATCCACATCCTAGATCTTTTTGGCACAATGGCATTTGCCGTTACTGGTGCGTTCAAGGCTATTGAAAACAAGGCTGATATTGTAGGCATAATTATTTTGGCTACAATCACTGGTGTTGCAGGTGGTACAATTCGTGATGTTGTGTTAGGAAAATCATTACCAAATTCATTAATTGATCCATCATATGTCATAATTACTGTAATTACTGGAATTATCATATTTCTTCTACATTCACGACTGCGTAAACATTGGAATCTTTTCCTAAAATTTGATGCAATAGGTCTTGGTGTTTTTACTGTAATAGGAGCAACATTTGCATACAATCTATTTGGAATGAATATTCTTATCATAATACTTGCTGGTATGCTTACTGCAATAGGCGGTGGTATACTTCGGGATGTTTTTGTCAATCAAACTCCAATAGTGTTCATAAAGGAATTCTATGCCAGTGCAAGTTTTGTTGGTGCAATTGTATTTTATTTTGTTTTGATGTTTAGCGACCAGCTTTACGCTGCAAGTATTTTAGGTATAGTGGTCACTACCGGTTTAAGAATGGTTGCGATGAAGTACAACTGGAATTTGCCAAAAGTAAGAGGCGGCACTTAGACTAGTGACGATTTTTCCATTGGTATCTATATTCTTCTTCAAATAGTTCTTTCGTAATCTCATCTGTTTTTAGTAGTCTTTTTCTATATTTTTTTTGTAGACAATTTTTGCACATACAATCACCGTCACTAATTTCATCTTTTGATAATTTTGGTAGGCTAGCACACCAACACGTGGTAGCATCTTCCTCACATGTAAAAGAACTTCCACATTCGGAACATTTTTTTTCCAATTTATTATATACCCACAAACATCAATTTACTGTAATTAGATATCATAATCATCTTTCATACTGCCCTTTAGTTGATTGTCAACTGCATCAGCCTTGGCATCCAATTCACTCAAATCGCCTAATTTTTGGTATGTCAGTTTTTCTAAGGTTTGAATAATTGTTTTTGCTGCTCTATATTGTGGAATATTTGGTTCCAAAAGTTCTCCGTAAAGCCCCATTCCATTAATTCCATTGAGTTTTGCATATCCAAGTATAAGACCATTAAATCCTGTAATAACAGATTCTTGTGGTGTTGTTTCTATACCAAGTTTCTGTACTTGATCTAACAGATTTTTTGATGTTGTTGTTACATATGTGGTTGGGTGTTTTCCAAATTGCCTGCTTGTATGGAATCCACCAACTGTATAGATGAATTTAGCATCATATTTTTTTGCTATATCAATTACATCTTGACATAATTCATTCAACTCGTCATTTTGTTGGGGTTGTCCTGAGCCTCCACCAAATATTATAATGTCATTACCAAATCGGTATTCCCATTTTTCTTCTGGTATCTCAATAAATCCGCCTCTGTCGTAAACATATGGCGGTCTAGTAGATTTTACATGTCGGAATGGTGCGGTACCGAGATTTTTGTTAATAAAATTAACAACTATGCTACCAACATTTCCCATATCCTGCATCGCAGCTATGACTAGTGGTTTTCTAATTTCTGGCTCTGATACGTTTATGAATTCCAAGTTATCTATCGCTTAGTACATTTAACACTTTATTAGGAATATCTCTAAGTCTAGAAACTCCTAACGTCCGCTCAAATCCCAGATATTTCAAATTGGTTGCAATTATTGTGGCATTACGTGTATCCCGACCAACACCAATTGCTACCATCCTAATACCAATAGATTTGAATGATTTTACCATAGAGCGAGCTGCAAATGCATCAGATGGTTCTCCGTCAGAAAGTGTGAGAAAGATGTCTGGTTTTTTAGAATTTAGTATGGGGTACAGCTTATCATAAACTTCGGCTAAAGGTGTTCCACCGTTGGCTGGAATTTGGGCAAGTCTTTTTGCACACGAATTATTCCATTTCAAGTCATCTGGTTTGACAAGCCAGCACATCACCTGCCTTTCAGTAGTATTGAATGCATATACTGAAAATTTAATTTTCAAAAAAGCTAAGACTTCGCACAATGCCAGTGTGGCCTTTTTGTAATCTACTTGTTGATCAGCAATGCTAGATGAATGATCAAGTAGAATTACGACATGCGTATTAATTGATTTTTTTATGTCTGTTACAAACGGTCTGTCATATCCCTCAAGATAACTTTCATTATCAAACTCATCTCCTACAAAAAAGTGATATTCTTTCCATCCGGTTTTCCATTCTTTAAACTTGGCTTTCAAATTATTGATCAAATCCTGGTCATAAATTTTAGTTTCATCTACATTGGACTGATCTGGTATTTGTATACCAATTGATTTTGTACTCAAACCTTTTTTCTCGTTTTTCTTGTTTTCAGTTTTTATTATTTTGAATTCATCAAGAACAGTTTTTCCTTCTAAAACATTTTTTGAATCAAATTTGCTAAAGTCATCCTTTCGTGATTTTGTAACTTGCTTCATTGCCTTAGCAAAATCATTAGGAGTTATGGCTAATCCAGGACCCTTTAGAGGAACTGAAAGTGGTATAGAAATCAACGCATCTAAATCTAAAATCTTTAAAATTTCTGGTATTCTTGATTCAATCCACGCTGTGTCGTGTTCTTGTTCCATTGCCTCATTTAGAATGTGTTTGGCTAACTCCACAGCTTTTGAAACCTTGTTAAACTGATTTGGCTGAATTTCACCCTTGATACCATCAAACAAGAAATACTGATAGAATGCTTCCACTATCCTTGCTTTTCCAAAGATTGAACCTAGATTAGACCTAGACAGCCACATGTTTGTATAGTTGAATATCAATTCCTCAACCATTCCTTTCCAGGTTTTAATTCCTAGAAGTTCAATCCTACGTGTCTCTATCGCATTTAAAATAAAACCAAAGGCATGATCATTGCTCAATATCTTTTTACAGTATTTTAATCGCATTGATTCATACCAAATCGAAGTTCTAAACTGTCTATATTTTTGAAAATCATCTCCGTAATAATTTTCATTTGGCATCAATAGGATTCTTTTTTCCTTTAATCTCGTTTCACTTTGTTTTATTTTTGAGAATTCGACTGTAACATTTTCTTTTCCAGACCAACGTCTTGTAAGAAAAGTCGCAATGTCAATTAAAGTATCATTTTGTAATTCAAGGGATTGCATTAGCTACCAAACATAGAAGCAATAATGTCATTTACCTTTTGAAATTCTACATTTCCCCATTGAGAGTATACGTTTCCAAATACGGTCTTTGCTGATTCTTTTGCTGAAACTCCACTTTCTAACAACTTTGCAAATGCAATAGTTTCTCTAATTGATGGAGAATAATACAACTCTTCAACAGCGGATGCCTGACGTAATGTGTTTGCTAGTTTAATTCCTTGTAGAACTTCAGATTCGTTTGGATTTTTTACGTGTTTTTTGATTATTTGATATTCAATATCCTCAGGCGGATAATCTAATCTAATTCTAACTGGAAATCTGCTTAGAAGTTGTGGAGGAAGTTCCTTTGTTCCAACATGTGTAAGAGGATTGATTGTTGAAATCACAAACCATGAGTCCTTTGCTTTGATGACTTTACCATCAGATTCTTTGAGAATAATCTGTCTACGATCATCAAGTGCTTCATCCAATCTTAACAAAACGTCAGCTTCTGCGGCATTAATTTCATCCAAGTATAAGATATTACCTTCCTTCATTGATTTTACTAAGATTCCTTCGTCAAAACCAATGTTACCATCTACCAAGTTTTTGGTTCCTACCAGATGACTCTCTCTTGTTCTAAGGCTAAAGTTGATTGATTCTAATTCTCTTGACTTTTGTATTGCATATTCTCTTACTAGTGATGTTTTACCAGTTCCTTTCGGTCCAATGATCAAAACAAATAATCCATTCTCAAATGCTTTATCTAAAACACCAATTGAATTGTTCCAATCAAGATAAGATGGCTGTTCATTCCCTCCTATGGATTGTTCACTTTGGTCTGACAAAGTAACATCCTTGTCTTGGATACTTTATTTAAGACTAATTCTTTGCAAACGAGGCTATTTTTACAAATGATTCATTAAGAGTTTTAAGAAGAGATTTGTTCCATTCTTCGAATCCAGCAGGATCTTTTGGATAATTTCTATAATGTTCAACCAACCACTTGTTTTGTTCTGATGTGTATTTTAGTCCGTTAGCAACTGTCTTGTTCATAGCTCCTCGTATAATCATTCCAAGTTTTGTAAGACCTGAAAAATCTGGATGTTCGCCTTTACTGATAGATTCAACGTCAATATTTCCTAGAAAATGTTTCATGCCATAACTGATTTGTTCGTTGGTTAATGTTTGTACTAGACGTCTGAAAAGTTCTAGTCCAGCAGTCTTGTAACCGTATTCCTCAATAAAGTCAAGATTGTACTGCCACAATCCCTTTTCTGTGACGTCATTTGCTTCAATTGCATCCACAACATTTTTTCCAAGAATAGTACCCGCAATTAATGCTGGACCTATTCCTCCAGCGTCAATTGGTTTTGGCATCCATGCAGAATCTCCTACTAGCATGTATCCTCCAGAAACCATACAATCATTTTGTCTTCTTACAGAAACTTGGAACACTCCAGTGTTATTGTGAATATCTTCTGGATCCTGTGACAGTCTAGCATTCTTAATTGCTTTGTTTCTTTGCAGATATTCTTCCATCAATGATGCAACATTATCACTTTTGCCAAGTCTTTTGTTTCTTTGATCTAAAATTGATTTTTCAACACCTAGTCCTATGTTTACTTTATTGTCAGCTTTTGGAAAGACCCATCCATATCCTCCAGGTGCAATATCTTGGTCTAGATGAATAATACAATAATCTGGGTCAAACTCTGTTAGATCTTCCTCGCCTTTGTCAAAATACATGATATGTCTACCTGTTGACTCTAAATCACGCCTGTCTATTTTTTTCTCAATCCTTGTAGAGTTTTCAAGTTGATTTCTAAGCATTGATGTAACTCCAGTTGCGTCAACTACAACCTTTGCAGTTTTTTTGTATGATTCATTTGTTTTGTTGTTTATGCCCTGAACGCCTACAACCTGTGATCCATCATAAATTAAGCCAGTAAGATTAATTTCAAAATCAAAATTCACTCCCATTTTTTTTGTTCTTGCGTTTTGAATCTCTGGTAGTTTTTGGCGATTTAGCATGTATCCATCACCATCAAACGGAATTGCAGTCTCCTTATCAGGTGAGAATGCCATAACACCTTTTACGTCATGCTCAATTTCAGGAGACGTCCAAGGAACCTTTATTCTCTCTGTCATGAAATCAACAGCTTCTTTTGAACATGCGTCACCACATGTCCATCCTGGATTTGATTTTCTTCCAGGTAGTGTTTCTGGATTTCTATCTATTGAAAGGATTGATAAATTTTGATTGGAATAATGTGAAATTGCTTGAGCTGCAACAGTTCCAGTTAGTCCTCCTCCAGCTACAATAACATCGTAATCATTATTCATGGTTTTAGGCTCCCATAACTTTATTTAAAATTGTACTAAAATACACTTCAAGCCTATACATTATTTTCATTTAATAATTTTCTATAGGTTTCTGGCATCTCCTTTTTTACATATGTTGGTGTATAAATTGCAATTCTGACTGGATCACTTTCTTCAAATTTTAGATCTTTTCTAACAAAATCCTGTTTTGAAAACCGTATATAGAGAGACGATTCAAAAATCCGTTCTTCAATGTTCCCCAATAGTTCTGTTATCAGATCCCTAGGAATAAGGGAAACAAGTTTTTTGATGAATTGTTCTGCCCTTTTTTTCTTAAGATCCATATGTAGCATCAAAATTGGATTTCCAAAATGTCCGGGAACTTCATGTTTTTCTATTTCATCATCTCCTATTCCAAACAAATCATTTAGAGGTTCGACAATTTTTTTAAAATCTTCCGTAGCATGCAATATTAAATCTATTTTAACTACGATGTTTTTTGTCATTTTTAAAAGAAACTTTCTGCCTTAATCTAAGCTTCAAGAAGTGCTATTTCTTCTTCGGAAGTTCTAAGTAATTTCACTTTTTCCAGACCAACGTGTCTTACACGGATTATCTTTTTTGTAGCCGCCATAATATCACCATTAATCCTTCCATAACATGCTGCCTGAGCAAATTCATCAATTGTCATCTGTGGGACTATCTTTTCTATTTGTTTTTTAGCCTCTAACCTTAATGCATGTTTTCTAGACGTGTTAAGTTCCCTATGGCTAAGAGTTAATACCTTAATTCTAAAGGAATAACCATCTTTTGTTTTTGTATCTATAACAAAATTAATCCTAGAAGAACCACGTCTAATCAAACTTCGTAGAAATTCTTTCGAATATTCATATCTCTTAAAAATTGTAGTAGCCTTGTCTTCAGATACCTTGTTAATTTGGAAAAATAGTTTGTATTGATGTTGTGATGGATCGCCTTTCAAAATATCAAATAATGTAACTTCAACTACTCTTCCCACAGCATTTTTGTCGTCAGTTATTGGAACGTATGCTACAGGAACATTGTTAAATGAATCAGGTGCTAAGACTCTTACCCATCTTTTTTCCTTCCACTTGTCCTTAATTTTTCGTGTTTTTCTAGCCAATTAATACAGCCCTCTGATTCTAAAATATAAGTTGTAGTGAACTCAGACTAGTGACTTGTCCATGTTTGTGCTAACAACTTCCTGCACTTTCATAAAGTACAGCTGTGTTGTGTATGGCATTTTTTGCAAATTATAGTCAATAGCTTGCATGAAATAGCGTACCGCTCGCTTTGAAATGTCTATGTTAAATTTCAATGGAAGTACTGGATCCTGTGTGATATTGACCTTGTCTTGAAGCCATGGAGGGAGGATCTCTATCGTCTCGTCAGTGATCTTTCTGTACCAATACTCTAGGTTTTCCGGCTGAAGACCACCTCTTAGGTTATCAATATCTACGTCTATCTTATTCAGCATCCTGTTAGTAACGCTCATGCTATTAATGCAAAAATTCTTGTTTTATTCGATTAACTCAAAGATAGGCAAGTTGCTTGTCAATTCAAATTTCCACTACTGTCAATCTCAGAATTCTTGATTCTTGTGCTTGAGATGGCTTTTCCATCCTTGGCTAATACCATCGGCACAACAACTATTTCCGCAGGTGGGTGGTTTCTCTCCGCCCTCAGTTCGTTAAGTTTTACACCCTTACTGCTGGTCTCTTCACTTACAACTAATGCCTGGACAGTTCCTTCGATAACAGCTGGTCCAAAGTCATTCTCAAGTTTACTTATCTCATACGAAGAATTTGGAAAGCTCTGCTCAATTACATCTTTTAACGATGACAGCCTTTTTGAGTAATCATTGGTAAGATTTTTTCCGCGTTTTTCTGCCAGTTGATCACTACTAAGACCTATTATCACCTTGGATGATATTGAGAATGATTTGGTTAACAATGCAACATGACCTGCATGAATCAGATCAAATGTACCACCCATGGCAACAAGATCAAATTGTGTCATGATATAAGTATGGTTAAAGACAGATTATAGTTTTTCATTAAAGCAAAATACTGAAATCAAAAAAGGTGTTTTACTTACCGGTTCTTCTAGCAGTAATTGCAAACCAGTAAACTAATCCTGGAGCTAATCCCACGATCAGTGGAATAAACACTGGCCACATGTCAACTAAAGCACCCATATTTACTATCGAACAATATTTGCTATTTAAGTCCATCTAAAATAGTCAGAGTTGTGAACGATCTACATATGCTTATTTTTAAAGGTGGACTGAAGGGGATTTGAACCCCTGACCCCTCGCGTGCAAGGCGAGTATTCTACCAGTCTGAACTATCAGCCCTCCCCTTCAATCATTGCCGTATAGATTTTAATTGTTCTCTTTTTAATTGACAAGAATTTTATTTGATTTACAGGAGTTTTTCTTAGATGGTTCTATTAGAATCGAAGATCACACTAAAAACTGGAGACGGTGCACCAGATTTTTCATTAAAAGGAATTGACGATAAAATGCATTCTCTTGAAAGCTATGCTGGAAGTAAGGGATTGCTGATAATCTTCATGTGTAATCACTGCCCATATGTCAAGGCTAAGATTGAGGCCATCAAGGAGATTCATGAGAAATTTAATGAAAATATTGCTATAGTCGGGATAAACAGTAACGACTCGACAGAATATCCAGATGACAGTTTTGAAAATATGCAAAAAACAGCTAATGAGAAAGGTATGAAATTTGATTATCTCGTAGACGAAAAACAAGATGTTGCAAAAATATATGGTGCGGTTTGTACGCCTGATCCATTCCTTTTTGATGAGGATAGGAAGTTAATTTTTCATGGCAGAATTGACAATGCCATGAATCCTGATGCTACTGCAACGGAAAATACAATGCAGGAAAACTTGAAGAAATTTCTGGCAGGAGAAAAGATAGAAAAGGATTTTGACCCATCCATTGGTTGCTCAATCAAATGGAAGGAACAGCAAACTTAAAACACGTAGTGTAAGGCAAATTTTTCAGGGCTCGTAGCTCAGCTTGGCTGGAGCGTTCGACTGATAATCGAAAGGTCATGAGTTCGAATCTCATCGGGCCCATACTTTTAATCATTAAATTGAGCTCTCAAATGTCGTTTGTGACCATTGTAATATTGCCTCAACGTCTTCCTCTATCAAATCAGCCTTAATTCCAGCATTTTTCTTCATGTCACCACAAACAGCAAGATGCAGATTTCTTCTGGATTTTGCCTTAATGGAATTAACAGATTCAGCAAAGAATTTCATACTTTCTGGTGTTGACGAAAATACAACAATTACCATCATTCCAGACCCAGCTTTCCAAACTTTAGTTAGAAGCTTCTGCAGGTCAAGATCAAATAAGACATCAATGGATGAAGACATATCACCCAAAGAATAGACTTGCCATCCATCAGCATGAAAAGTGGCTGATGCTGCTTCCGAAAGCAGAGTACTTTGGTGGTCAGCTGATATCAAAATTACTTTCTTTTTTGTGTCAATATCAAAATTTTCAAGTTTGATTATTTGTATAGAATTGGAGATGATTTTTTCCAGAAGATTGAGTTCAGATTTACCAATCTTTCCCTGATCAAATATACCATATATTGATTCTATTGCAGGAACAATAATCTCCGTTATTATTTTGATTGGCTGTGTTGTAGAATGGAAAGAATTCCTTACAAGATTATACACTTGTTGCTCCTTTCGTGCAGTTAGGTATTCGACATACTTGGTTTTTACCTTGAAAAGATCCTCAGGAAAATTAAACTTCTCAGTACCATCCTCGATAAACCAGAGATTAACGTTACCAATATTCTTCTGTTTAATCAAACCCTCAGCAGCAAAGATGTTAAGGTACTTTGTTGTCGTGATACGATTAATCTCTAGACGCTCAGAGATTTCAAGGCCAGAAAGCCCAGTCCTGGAGGTGGTCAATAGGTCGACTAGTTTTTCTTTTATTTCCTCAGTTTGATACCCTCTAGCCATGATCGTAAACTGTATTTATCGTGTATAAAGGCTGATTCGTGTTGATCAAAAAAATACTAACAAAAAATGTTATATAGTTGAGTACTTTAATTTACGGTAAGGTACATAGCATGCCAAAACCAGGATTCAAATCAATAACCATATCTGAAGCAGTATACGACAAGTTCAACCAGGCATATCAGAAGAACAAAGACGAGTTGACAATGAAGGGTGTCAACAGCTTTGCAGGCTATGTTACATATCTCCTCGAAGATGTGATGAAAAAAGACAAAACATTTGCCCGTTATGCGCCTAAACTAGAAAAGGTATCAGTTGACGCTGATAGAATTATTCTAAAAGACAATATCAAAAATAGAATTGCCGAAGTTGCAATTCAAAATGGTCAACTTTACTGCCAACTTTGTGAGGAGAAGGATTGTGTCCATATTGGCTATGTCTTTGGTCTTCCTGACGTCTATGAAATTCTAAATTCTAAAGGAATTAGACAAACAAGATAACAGTGCAGGAGGTGAGATTCGAACTCACGAACTCCTGAGAGACGGGATCACCCATTATATGATCTTAAGTCCCGCGTGTCCAAAAGCATACATGCTTTCTTTGGCCAGGCTTGACTACTCCTGCACCAGTCTAGCTAAATTGCAGCGAAATTTAACAGTTTATGGATATGAAAAATTTTACCAAGAATTATAAGGATTTTTGTTGACGATTCGACATGCTCCGATAGCTCAGCCTGGTAGAGCGTTACATTGGTAATGTAAAGGTCGTGGGTTCGGATCCCGCTCGGAGCTTTAGTAGTTCTTAACTAGATAGAATCAAGTTTTTCAGCGAGATTTGCTAATCTGTCAAGATCGTCGTCCGTGAACATCTTGTTTGTATAGCTTGTAAAACTGGCTGTTTTGCTGACAGGTTGGTATGGAGGATCAAAGTAGATGAAATCGCCTTTTTTAATATCATGCAAAGCACTCTCAAAATCTCTACAGAAAAATTCCAAATTTGATGACTGTAAGATCTGGCTTACTGCTAGAAGATTTGATTTATTGACAATGTTTGGGTTTGTGTATCTTCCTAATGGAACATTGAATTTGCCCTTACTGTTTACGCGGTAGAGTCCATTAAAACACGTCTTGTTTAGAAAGATTAGTTTTGATACCTTCTCAATCTGTGATACTGGTTCAGACTCCCTAACATGATAATAGTAGGAATCTGGGTTTTTCTGATATTTTTTGGCATGTTCTTCAAGCGAATCGATAACTTCAGTTACTTTGTCTCTTATTGCCAAATATGCTAAAATTAAATCAGAATTTAGGTCAGATACATGGCATTTCATATCTGGATGTTTTCCTAGCAGATTAAACATAACAGCGCCACCACCAAGAAATGGTTCAAAATAAGTATCAAATTTTTTTGGGAAATTCTTCTGTAATTCATCTAGGAGCTGTCTTTTTCCTCCAGCCCATTTTACAAATGGTCGTGGTTCGTGTACATATTTTTGAAGTTGTTGTGCCAGACGTCATACTGACGCAAAATTGTTTTCTCTGACAAAGGCAAGAAAACATCACAAAGAGTTGAGAATTATTTGATCTATGACAAATAGCTTAAATACAAACTTTGTAACAAACAAAAATTATAATAAAAATTGGTAATTTTTCTACTAAGAGACGTACATAGCAACATACAACATAATTGCTGTTGTACCTGCTAAAGCAGCTGCAATTTGACCATTGCTTTTCTTGGTTGTTCCCTCTTCAGCGACTTTGACACAAAAGATGTAACCAATTGCTTCAATGACTGTCAGTGTAATCATTGCATAGTGACCACTTGCTGATGCGTATGCCCATGGATAATAGAGATAACCTACCATTGTTCCAAACATTGTTGCAAAGAATGCACCCAAGTAGGAAAGTGTAATCAGACCGGTATAGTTTTCGATACGCTTACCAATCATACCTTCGACGTCAGAACGGCTGGCTCCGCTGCCGCCTCCGCCAAATCCTTTAGGTAGAGTCATATGCAATTTATCAATATAGAATGTTTAAAAAGCTTTCTTAATCTTCGCGATATGATATCGATCGACTTAGAAAAAATCGTGCAATATCTCAAAAACTGTTTTTTTAATTTTCTAGGTTTTTGCCCATCTCGATCCCCGAAATTTCATAAAATTTTATATACTCACACTAGTGCTATTTCTTTAATGGTCTGGCTTAGACGATGTACTCATTATCTGTTTATTGTCGTAGTTGCTGTAAACTCAACTTTATTGACAATTAACTCTGGCGACTATATCTTCTATACTGATTGGGCCTGGACTTCATTTGTAGTATTTTCTATAGCTAATACTTTGATGACAGTTGTTGGTGCTGTGTACTATCTTACATTTACTGGTGTACCCGGTACTGCATCGTATTACGGTTTGATTATGCAAGTCTATACTTGGGTTGCAAAAGTTGCATGGTTTGCACTTGGTTACCCAGCAGACTTTATTGTTCATCCAATGTGGATTCCATCGTGTATGTTATTGGACTTGGCATATTGGTCGACAAAGAAGAATAAACACTCGCTGATATTCTTTGGCGGAGTTTTAGTCGGAATGTCAATGCCACTGTTCAACATGGTACAGTTGATGTTGATAGCAGATCCACTAGAAACTGCATTCAAGTATCCAAGACCAACATTACCACCATACATGACGCCGATAGAACCGCAGGTAGGTAAGTTCTATAACAGCCCAGTAGCTCTTGGAGCGGGAGCTGGAGCGGTACTAGCATGTACATTTGCAGCATTGGGTTGTAAGCTCAATACGTGGACGTATAGATGGATGGCCGCATGGTCAAAGTGGGACTGATAATCATGATAGATAAAAAATTTCTAGCAATTACTGTAGGGGCTGTTTTCGTACTTGGTATGTATGGTCCAAATGTTGCTGAAATTGTCCAATCAGCTGAGGCACACGGTGTTCAAGCACAGCTGCAAAGTCGTTTTATCCAAATTACAAATGAAGCGATTTCTCGACAATCACTATCTACCGGTGAAACTTTAGTTCTTTCTGGAACTCTAGTAAGTCTGGTTGAAAGAGAACAAAGAGGATGGATTTCTCTATTTTCAGAATCAACCAACTCTGGTAACAGATGGGAGATTATGGCTAGAGACCCACCAGGAATTGTCTTTGAGATACCTGGTAACTCTGTAACAAATTATGCAATTACTGCTAAAGCACTAGAACCAGGTGTTTACCACGTTCACACACAACTTAACGTTGCAAACGTAGGACCAGGTCTAGGACCAGGAACAACAGTTGTTGTAGAGGGAGACCCAATATTGAAACCAATCGCATGGGGAATGCTTGCATATCAGAGCGTTATGATTGCAGCTGCATATGTAGTAACATTTGCAACAAGACCTTGGCAAGTAATCTAACCAACAAATCATTTTTTTCATTTTATAATTTTTAACGTACCATTTCGTTAGCATACCATGGGGTATATTTTTCAAATAGAATATCTTGACATTCATGAAAGTTACTTCAAGGGAAAAGTACGATTTCAAAACGATGAATTTACAATAAACATACAAGATGAAAGAAGGGGCAAAGTGTTACGTCTTCCTTTTCCCATAAATACACAAAAAAGAGTTCTAGTCAAATGCTCAGGTCCTGGCGTATCAGTTGAGGACTTTGTTGAATATAGAGGAGAATCAGAATGGGTCGAAATCGATTCTAGTCCAATCACATTTTACATTGCTGACCATCAAGACCAGTTTGATACGCTTGAGATAATAGTATTATAGAAACGACTTTATGCAAATTAGGTGTTTTTGATTTATGCGCTGGCCAGGAATGGGAGACCCAAACAGAAGAAGGAAAACAATCAGATTTCTCATAATTTTGCTTATCATTGGGGTCTCTGTTGGTGTGACCAGTAGTACCATCCAAGGATTTCTTGGTCAGAGTGATCCACTAAAAGTCTGTATTGAGAATAGGGATACACCATACAAAATGTCGGTGACTTTGGAGTTATACGTAGATGGAAATAAGGCAGACATACCTGCCAACATAGGCTTTGGTGACAGTCTTGGTGACGACTTGTTGGCTTCTGACTGCCAAAGGACTATCTATACACTTACGGATGATGGAAAAATCTACGTAGAATGGGAAGAAGAATACCCATTTGAAATTGGTCATTTTCTTTGGATTTGGGAGTTCCCAATGAAAGATATGGATGAATCAAAGTCTCGCATAATAATGGATGGAAAAGAATCTAAGAGCTTTATCCATACACTTCTGAAAGACGGTTCTGTCTATCGAGCTGAATTTTATTCGAAGGAATTTGACGCATCACAAGAAGCTGACTTTTTGCCACCAGACTTGTAGACTTTAGCGATTTTTGTAGAGTTCCCTTAATCTTTTAGTATTTTCTTCTCTATCCTTTGCTGACTTTGGAAATCTTTTCCCAACACAACCTTCCTTATGCTTTTTTACATTTTGATGACAGAATGGGCAGATTACATCAGGAGTAAAATGACTTGGACTATCTTCAACTGGTTCCTCAGGTTCTGGTTCAGGCTCTGCCATAAAAATAGAAAGTAATGCTGATAAAAAAATATGTCAGAACAGAAAAATAATGAATTG
>LUMJ01000359.1_pt1 | contig 23863 bp, 24 predicted proteins | sample 729631 | NCBI WGS metagenome assembly LUMJ01 (sample SAMN03860266, study PRJNA289734) | marine metagenome | biome: seawater column; feature: ocean; material: water; isolation source: Red Sea water column Station 22 - depth 500m | place: Saudi Arabia: Red Sea | collected 2011-10-15 | depth 500 m
TTGTTGGTGTTAACAAACCATTTTCTATAGAAAAGTTTTCGTCTATTAATTGAATTTTTTTTATTTTTTCCACTAAAGTTAATTTTTTATTTACATTTTCTATAACCTTATTTATTTTTTCTTTTTCTTTCAAAAATTCTTTATTTGGAACAATTAAAGCGACTAAATAATTTTTTTTATCTCCATATACCATACATTGATCAATTTCTGTTTCATTTGTAATCATATTTTCAATTTTTGCTGGAGAAATATTATCTCCTCCTGCACTAACAATAATATCTTTTTTTCTATCAGTAATTTTGAGATAACCATCCTCAGAATTGATTTCTCCAATATCACCTGTGTGTAACCATCCATCTATTATAACTTTTGCTGTCTCCTCTTTTTTGTTCCAATAGCCAAGCATTACATTTTCTCCCTTAACTAATATTTCTCCATCTTCAGCAATTTTAACTTTGTTTCCTTTAAAAGGGGGTCCAACTGTTTCGACCTTTATTTTATGAATAGGATTACAACTAACTACAGGAGAAGTTTCGGTTAAGCCATACCCTTGAAGAGTAGGTAATCCTATAGCATTTAAAAATTCACCAATATCTTTATCCAAGGCGCCCCCTCCAGAAACAAAAGCTTTTAAATTTCCACCAAATTGTTTTTTGATTTTTTTTCTAACCAATATATCTACTAGTGAATTTAACAATTTTTCAAAAAATGTCATTTTTTCTTTTAACAATTTTTTTTTGCCTAATCGGATAGTTGCATGAATTAATTTTGCTTTAAAGCCAGTTTGCTTTTTCATGTTTATGTTAATTTTATTGTAAAGATTTTGATAAAATCTTGGAACCGCCGTCATAATTGTTGGTTTTGCTTCAGATATATTTTCTAAAAGTTTTTCTATTTTTTCTGCATAAAAAACTTTAGCTCCTACAGCTATTTGGGCAAATTGAACACAATGTTCATATGAGTGTGAAAGAGGAAGCCAAGTTAAAAATACTGGCCTTGAATTTATTAACGGTTTCATAATTTCACATGCTCCAACAAGATTATTCAGAATACCACCATGACTTAAAATAACTCCTTTTGGATTTCCTCCGGTTCCTGAAGTATAAATTATACATGCTGGTGATAATCTTTTTAAATTTAAATTTTGAATTTTATCTTCTTCTGCTAAATCATTTTTTGTAATTGAGTTAAAGTCTAAATATTTTTCTTTATCATTTATATTTAAATTATAATGTGCTTTTTCTACTTCATCAAAAGTAATTATTTTTTTTATAAAACTTTTTTCATTAATTGTTATATTTAATTTTTTAAGCATTTCGTTATTAGAAACAATAACAACTGTTGGTTCACAATCTTCAATTAAATATTTATAATCGTCTTCGGTGTAGGTAGTGTATGCTGGAACTGTAATTCCACCAGATAACATAATAGCTAAATCAGCAACAAACCATTCTGGTCTATTTTCTGATACTAAAAGGCATCTGTCACCTTCTGTAATATTTTTTTTTATTATTTTTGAAAGCTTATATATATTTGTTTTTGTTTCTTCCCATGTAAATATTTTTTTATTATTTGGATTTAACCATTGTAAAAAAACACTTTTGGGATTTTGTTTTTCTGCTTGATAAAAAAATAATTCAATCAAACTGTTAAAATTATCTAAATTCATATTATTATTGGTGGGCAAAGAGAGACTCGAACTCTCACAGTATTGCTACTATTGGATTTTGAGTCCAACGCGTCTACCAAGTTCCGCCATTCGCCCTATCTCCTTTAACTTTATTTAGTTTATAAAATAATAGTATAAGAAGAATTATTGTATTAAAAGAGAATATGTTCAAAGAACTTTATTTGAAAACAATAAGGCTTGCTGGGCATAAAAGTTCAAAATTTTATTTGGCAATAGTATCATTTATAGAAAGTTCTTTTTTCCCAATACCACCAGATGTCATGATTGTTCCAATGGTAATAGCGCAAAAGAATGAATTTAAAAAAATCTTTATCATAGCTACTTTGTTTTCTACTTTAGGTGGTTTATTTGGATATTTTATAGGTTCTTTTTTTCTAGACTTATCCATGAGCATTATAGAACTTTATGGTTATGAACAAAAAGTCAATGACCTTAAAAATGCCATGTCCAATACTGAGGGCGTATTAGTTTGGCTTGGTATTTTGTTTTTAGCTAGCTTTACCCCATTACCATTTAAAGTATTTACAATTACCAGTGGGATAATTGGTTTTAATATATTTATATTCCTGATCATTTGTTTAGTTGGAAGAGGCTTAAGATTTTTTTTAGTTTCTTTTTTTACAGCAAAGTTAGGCCAAAATTTTGTAAATTTATTAGAAAAAAAAGGAGCTTTGTGGTTTACAGTTATTGGAGTAGTTTTAGTTATTATTGGGATAATTATATATTTTATTTTTAAATAAAATGCTGGAATTAAAAAATAAAACTACGTTAATAATAATTTTATCATTAAGTATTTTTATTTTATTAATAGCCTTTTTTATTCAATATATTTTAGGGCATGCCCCATGCAATCTTTGCCTAATTGAGAGAATTCCATATTTATTAGCAATAATAATTATACCTGTGGGTCTATTCAATAAAAAATTTGAAAAAATTGTATTCTTGTTTTTAGGTCTAATATTCTTAACAGGAACTATTATATCATTTTATCATTTTGGTATTGAACAAGAATTTTTTTCTGAATCATTAGTTTGTAGCACATCATTAGAAAACACTAACTTATCTAAAGATGATTTGTTGAAAGAACTGCAAAAAAATCAAATTAGCTGTAAGGATGTTAGTTTTAAAATTGCTGGATTATCTCTTGCTACAATAAATACAGTTATATCTTTATTATTGAGTGTTATAACTATAAAACTTTTTTTAAATCATGAAAAAAACAAATAAAAAAAAAATAGAAGAATTTATAAGAGTTGATCACGCTGGAGAAAGAGGTGCTATTAAAATTTACGAAGGCCAGTTATTAGCACTAAATACTGTATTTAAAGACGAAAAATTAAAAAAAACTATTGAAGAGATGAAATTTAATGAAAAAGAGCATTTAGATTTTTTTGAAAAAGAATTAAAAAAAAGAAATATAAAGCCCACTAAATTTCTTCCTATATGGGATCTATTAGGAGTTGGCTTAGGTTTTGGAACTACTCTTCTTGGAAAAAGGGCAGCAATGCTTTGTACGGCTTCTGTCGAAGAAGTTATCGATGAACATTATCAAAAACAGATAAATCAAATTGAAGATGATGAAAAACGATTAAAAAAAAAAATAATTAAGTTCAAAGAAGATGAGTTACATCATAAAGATATTGCTTACGATGAAGGAGCCTCTAAAGAAGGAATATATTCAATACTAGACAAAATAATTAAAACTGGATCAAGAATTGCAATAAATATATCTGAGAAAGTGTGATTAAGGTTCTAGTTCTACATCCCAATATAAATGATCCATCCAGCTCTTATGTAAATAATTAGGCGGGAAATTTTTTCCATTTTTATGTAGATCTTCAGTAGTTGGTTGATAAGGCATTTGATTTAAAACCATTTCAGAATTTACAAAAAGACGACCACCTTTTTTGATGTTACAACATGAACAAGATGTTACTACGTTGTCCCAATTAGTTTTTCCTCCTTTTGATCTGGGCAACAAATGATCAAAGGTTAATTCTTTTTTGCTCCCACAATACTGACATCTAAATTTATCTCTCAAAAAAACATTAAATCTTGTAAAATTAGGATTAGACCGTGGTTTAATATAACTTTTCAATGCTATCACACTAGGAAGTTTCATACTTAATGAAGGACTTCTAATTACTCTATCGTAGAAACTAACAATAACAACTCTATCTAAAAAAACAGATTTAATTGAATCTTGCCAACTCCATAGTGAAAGCGGATAATAACTTAGAGGTCTATAATCAGCATTTAAAACCAAAGCAGGACATCTCTCTAATGAAATATTTTGATCTACAGATTTAAACATTGCATAAGATTAGCTTAATTAAATTTATTAATCAATAATACAAAAAATTTATTAAAGATTGATTAAATACTTAAGTTTTTTTTAATATAATTCAGGGCAATACTTGATGCCTCAATAGGAATATGATGATCACAATTTTTAATCATCTTAGTCTCAGCATCAATTTTATTTCGAATTAAAAAATCCTTTGCCTCTAACAAATGATTTGAGGGAACTACACCATCAAGATCGCCGTGGATAAGAAGCATTTTTGTTTTTGATGTTATTCTTCTTGACAAATTTTCTTTATTAATAATTTTACCAGAAAATCCTACTATACAATTAAAATTTTTATTGGAAGTTAATCCAATATTTATAGACAACATACAACCTTGGCTAAAACCAGAGAGACAAATTTTTGCATTATCTAAGTTATATTCATTTTTTATTTCTTCTATGAATGATTTTAATTTTACTTCAGCTTTAATTGACTCTTCTAATATATATGTAGGATCGTCTCTAGAAAGATCAAACCATTGAAAACCATTAGGATTAATTGAACATGGCTCATGTCCATTTGGACATAAAAAAATCGTATTTGGCAAAAATCTTTTCCAACTCAATGTTAAAATACTGATATCATTGCCGTCTCCACCATATCCATGAAGTAAAATAATTGCATTTTTTATTTCATTAACATTATCTGGATAAACAATTTTTGTATTAAGGCTAAATGTCATCTATTGTAAATTATAATTATTTAAAATAAAAAATGCTAAAAATTTAAGTGTTAATAATTTCATTGTAAAAGGTATAGTTACATATCATGAGTCAAAATAAAAACAACAAGACAGTTTGGAGTACAAGAATTACAAAAGATACTTCTTCTATTTTTCAAAAAGTAGGTAGCTCTCTAAGTATTGATAAAAGACTTTTTAAAGAAGATATAGCAGGATCCATAGCTCATGTTGAAATGTTGTTTAAACAAAAAATTATTACTTTTAAAATAAAAAATAAAATTATCTGGGGTTTAAATAAAATTAGAAATGAAATAATTAAAAAAAAATTCACATTTAATCTAAAGCACGAAGATATTCACATGAGTATTGAAAAAAGATTATTTGAAATAATTGGAGATGATGCTGGTTTTATTCACACAGCAAGATCGCGAAACGATCAAGTCATAACTGATTTTAAAATATGGTTAAGAAATTCTACTAATGAAATAATTAATCTTTTGAACTCCTCAATTAAGATCATTGTAAAAAATGCTGAAAAAAATATTGAAAATATTATGCCTGGTTTTACGCATTTAAAAAATGCTCAACCCATTTCTTTTGCACATTATTTACTTGCTTATGTTGAAATGTTTAAAAGAGATAAACAAAGATTTAAAAATAATATAGAAAATCTACTTGAAAATCCTTTAGGTGTTACGGCTCTAGCAGGAACTACATTCAACATTGATAGAAATTATACAACAAAAAAATTAAAATTTAGTCATCCAACTAATAATTCAATTGATACTATTTCTGATAGAGATTTTGTTACTGATTTTTTATATGCTACTTCTATTTGTTCAGTTCATATATCAAGATTAGCTGAAGAATTTATTATATGGAATTCGGATGCATTTGGACTCATTAAACTTAATGATAGAATCGTCACGGGATCATCAATAATGCCACAAAAAAAAAATCCTGATCAACTTGAATTTTTAAGAGGTAAAACTGGCAATGCTTTTGGTAATTTGTTTTCTATGTTAACAATCTTAAAAGGTCTACCATTATCTTATTTTAAAGATTTACAAGATGATAAAGAATTAGTTTTTAAATCTTTTGATCAGATAAAATATTCTATATTAATTTTTAATGATATTTTAAAAAATTTCAGTGTAGATAAAAAAAGAATGTTTGAATTAGCAAACAAAGGATACGCTACTGCAACAGATTTAGCAGATTATATTGTAATTAAGCTTAATGTTCCGTTTAGAAAAGCTTATCAGATTACTGCAAAAATTGTAAATTATGCAGAAGTAAAAAAAAAAAGATTTGATGAATTGAGCATTAAAGAAATTAAAAAAATTGAACCAAAGTTAAATGAGGAAGTATTAAAAATATTTGATTTAAAAAACTCAATAAAATCAAAAAAATCTTATGGTGGTACTTCTTTTGAAAACATAAAGAAAATGATAAATAAATATAAAAAAGAATTAAAATGATTAAAAAAATTATAGTATTATTTTTTTGTACAACTTTGCTTTTTTCATGCGGGAAAAAAAGTGATCCAGAATATAAAGAGTCAAAAAAATTAATTCAGACCACATTGATTGGCTAATGAATTATAAAAAAAATAGCTTATATGTTGAAAATATTTCAATCCAAAGAATTGCTAAAAAATTTGGAACACCATCCTATTGTTATTCATTAAATAAATTAAAATTAAATATAAAAAATTTTAAAAAGTATTTTAGATCAATAAATCCACTATTATGTTTTTCAGTAAAATCAAATTCAAATCTTCAAATTTTAAAAGAAATTAATAAAATGGGTATGGGAGCAGATGTTGTATCTAAAGGTGAGTTAATCATGGCTTTAAAATCAGGTATCAGCCCAAAAAAAATAGTTTTTTCTGGTGTGGGCAAAACCTTTGACGAACTTAAATTTGCTATTGATAAAAATATTCTATTAATTAATTCAGAGTCGGAAAGTGAAATAAATCAAATCAAAAAAATTTCAAAAATTAAAAGAAAAAAAATTGATATTGGTGTAAGACTTAATCCAAATATTGATTCTGGAACATTAAAAAAAATTTCTACAGGAAAAAAAGAGGATAAATTTGGTTTAACTGAAATTGATTTTTTAAAAGCTATAAATAAATTTAAAAATTCAAAATATTTAAATATAAGATGTTTGAGTGTTCATATTGGCAGTCAAATTACTAACCATAAACCATACGCAAAAATGCTAAAAGTTATTGGATCGATTATAAAAAAATCTAATCATAATTTCGATTTTGTTGATTTGGGTGGCGGAATGGGAATTAAATATAATAAAGAAACTAAAAAACTTGATTACAAAAAATACAACTCAATCATTAAGAATTTTTTAAAAAAATATAGAACAAAAATTATTTTTGAGCCTGGCAGATCAATAATTGGCGATACTGCCTTACTATTAACAAAAGTTTTATACATAAAAAAAACTAGCAAAATAAATTTTGTTATTTTAGATGCCGCAATGAATGATTTAATGAGGCCAGCATTATATGGTTCTATACATGAAATAATGGCATCTATAAAAAGTAAAAAAATGATTAGAAAAAAACATGAATTTGTCGGACCAATATGTGAAACTACTGATAAGTTTTTATCAGTTCCAAAATTTCAAACTTTAAGAGAAAAAGATATTTTAGCTATTTGTGATGTTGGCGCATATGGCATGGTTTTAAGCTCAAATTATAATTTAAGAGCTAAGCCATCTGAAATATTAATTAACCAATCTTCATCAAAAATAATTACAAAGAGACAAAAATTAAATAATATTATTTAATTTTTAAGCAAATGATTAGAAGTTTAACTTTCAAGATTTTTTTTTATTCAGGAATAATACTTATTTGTTTAATTTTTTTACCATCCCTACTATTGCCTCAAAAAATAGTTTTATTTGGTGGAAAAATTATGGGACATTGGTCAAAAATTTGTTTGAATATATTTTTATCAACAAAAATTATAATTAAGGGAAAAGAAAACCTCATATCTGAAGGTAAATTTTTTATAGCATGTTCTCACCAATCAATGTTTGAAACATTTTTTTTACAAACCATATTTAACTCGCCAGTATTTATTTTAAAAAAAGAATTATTAAGAATCCCAGTTTTTGGAATGTATTTAAAAAAAATAGGATCAATATCAATCGATAGAGATAAAATTTCAAAAGAAAATTTAAGTTTTTCTGATAAAATTAAATCTGTTATAAATTCATCTAATAGACCAATAATAATATTTCCTCAAGCAACTAGAATGGCGGTCGAAGATAGAACTCCTTTTAAAAAAGGAGTTTCAAGAATTTATGAAGATTTACAAATTAAATGTCAACCGATAGCAATCAATTCAGGAAACATATGGCCTAAAAGTGGAAAATTAAAACCTAATGGAATATTAGTTGTATCAATTTTAAAAGAAATAGAACCAGGAATGGAAAGAAAATATTTTTTAAATATTTTACAAAATAATATTTATCAAGAATTAGATAAAATAATTTAGCCTTTCATTGGCATTATAACAAAAATACTATCAAAATCTCCTGGATCTTTGATTAATGCTGGGGATCCAGCGTCTTTGAAATAAATTTCTACTTTATCTCCATCTAATTGTGAAGCTATGTCAATTAAATATCTAGAATTAAAACTTATTTCTAAATCATGATCAAATTTAACGCTTAAACTTTCCTTACCATCGCCGCTATTTGTATTATTTACAGAAAGATTCAGTACATCTTTGGTTAAATCAAATTTTACTCCATCTTTTTTGTCAAGCGAAACAGAAGCAACACGATCAACAGAATCTAAAAATAATTTCAAATCAACTTCTAATTTTTTTTGATTTTCTTTTGGAATTACTTGAACATAATTTGGAAATTTGCCGTCTATTAACTTTGAAATTAAAATACTATTATTTAATTCAAATTTAATTTTTGATTTTATATTTGAAATATTAACATTACCCTCATAATCCTCTAGCAAGGAACAAAGCTGAAATATAGTTTTTTTAGGCAAAATTATTGGATCGAAATCAATTTTTTCATTTAATTTAACTTTCGATATAGACATTCTATGACTATCTGTTGCAGCTGCTGTTAAAAATACTTTGTTATCAATTTCTGTTTGATGAATAAATATACCACTTAAATAATGTCTAGTTTCATCATTAGAAACTGAAAACTTACATTTATTTAAAAGTTTTAAAAGTTGTTTTGATTTTATAGAAAATTCATTTTGGTTAAAATTTTCATCCGTTAAAGGAAACTCCGCAGCACTTATACAATTTAAATTAAAAACAGATTTTTCTGATTCCAAATGAAGTTTGTTTTCTCCAATATTTGAAAAATTTATTTTTTTTCCAGATCTAAATTTTCTAACAACATCATATATAATTGATGAAGATGATGTTGTTTTTCCTTCTTCAATTACCTCAACATTAGGAATTTGATGAATAAAAATTAAGTCAAGGTCAGTAGCTGTAATAGTTAATTTAGAATTAGCTACTTCAAGAAGAACATTTGATAGTATTGGTAAAGTACTTCTTTTTTCTATAACTCCCTGGCAGTAGTTTAAAGATTTTTGAAGATCTTGTTGATTTACATTAAATTTCATTTTCTTTATTGTACAAAATTTTGTTTTTCAAATTATCAATATTAATATTTAATTCGTTGTCTTGTTTTCTTAATTTTTCTATAGTTTTTACAGAATGAATAACTGTTGTATGGTCTCTATTTGAAAAAGCTCTACCAATTTCAGGTAAAGATTTTGATGTTAATAATTTTGCTAAATAAATTGCTGTTTGTCTTGGTCTTACTAAATATCTAGATCTTCTAGAAGAAAGCATTTCATTTTTGCTAATTTTAAAAAACTTACAAACAATTATTTGAATTAGATCAATAGTAACTTTATTCTCTGAAAGATTTAACAAATCTTTCAAAATTATTTTTATTTCTGACAGAATAGGTACTTTGTTATAAATCCGTGAAAAAGAAATAATTCTGTTTAAAGCTCCCTCTAATTCTCGAATGCTTGTTCTTATTTCTGAACTAATGAATCTTTGAATTTCTTCGGAGATATTTATTTGATTAGAATACAATACCATTAATTCTTCAGTTTTTGCTTTTACAATTTTATATCTCAGTTCATAATCAGCATTTTGTATATCAACAACTAGTCCACCTGCAAATCTCGATTTAATTCTTTCCTGAATTCTAGATAATTTATTGGGTGGCCTATCAGCAGATACAATTATTTGTGAACCTTTATCTAATAATGCATTAAAGGTATGAAAAAATTCTTCTTGCATTGCTTCTTTACCGTTCATAAATTGAATATCATCAATTAGTAAAACATCTGTATTTCTAAAATAATCTTTAAACTTTACCATTTCATTAGATTTTATTGATTTCACAAATTGGTACATAAATCTTTCTGCTGAGATAAACATGAACTTATTCTTTTCTTTAAGGCTTAAACCTATCGCATTTAATAAATGAGTTTTTCCCATCCCAACACCACCATACAAATATAGTGGATTATAGTGCGCTAAATCTTGAGTTACTTTTTTAGAGGCTTCAAATGCTAACTTATTACTTGATCCTAATATAAAATTTTTAAAATTTTTATTTGGATCAATTCTATTATATTGCAAAAATGAATCTTTAATAAATGAAACTTTCTGATTAATATATTCTTTAATATTTTTATTTCTTAAAGAGTTATGTTCATCAATTTTATCCTGTTTTTTTTCATTAATACTAAATTCTATTCTGTTAATCTCTTTTCTGTGTGACTTAATAATTTGTAAAATCTGGTCTAAATATCTTGAAGTGATCCAATCACGGATAAATCTTGTTGATACTGAAATTAGAATATAGTTTTTAAATTCATCAATAAAATCAATTTTTTTTAACCAAGACTCATATATATCGCTACCAAATTTATCTCTCATTTCTGATTGGATAATATTCCAATCAATTTTTTTTAAAGAAAAATTTTCTGTACTTTGGTTTAAGGTATTTTTCATATAGGAAAAACCCTAGTTAATATCTCAAGCAATTGAATGCAATAATTATTTTGTCTTTTCTAAAAAAAAAATGAAATCTCTAATTGAATAATTTTGGGATTATAAAATTTTTATATCTAAGATTGTATTAAATTTATTTTTTTTTTCATAAAAAAAAATTACTTTAATTAATAAAAAAAAAACTAGATCTTGTGTTATAAAAAAAAAATAATTTATATTTTGTATAAATACTAAAAGTTGTGGCAATAAAATTAACTCATAAATAAAAGACAACCTTAAAGTTTAAAAGTCTAAAAGTCTAAAAGTTTTTTATTAACTACTTTAAGTTGTTTAAAGTGTGTTAATTTTTTTTGTAATTCTTGAAATATTTCTTGACGCGTTTTGTTTTTTTATAATTCCAGTCTTTACAACCTTCATTAATTCAGAATTTAATTTAGGCAAATGCTCCAAAGCTTCTTTTTTATTCTTTGTATCTATAATAGCATTCATCTTTTTTATCGCATTTTTATATCTACTTTTTCTTGTCCGATTAACCTCAGTTTGTCTTGCTATTCTTCTTACAGTTTTAATTGCTGATCTTGTATTGGCCATATGCGCCGATGGTATAGCTCGCGAATTCAATTGGGTCAATAGATTAATTTGTTATTTTTGACAAAAATTACAAAAAAAAGTTGATCTATTAGTTATAAAGTTCTTTATAATCTTGCCATTGCAATTTTCTCTTAAACATTTTTTATGCTCTCTATCATAGACTTTAAATTCTTTTTGAAATCTCCCGATAGAACCTTTTGCATTCATAAAATCTCTTATTGTTGAACCACCATATCGAATTGCCTGTTGAAGAACATGTTTTGAAAATTTTACTAATTTATTCATTTCATTAGTATTAATTTGAAAAGCCTTCTTTTTGGGATGAATTTTGCTGTAAAATAATATTTCATTGGCATAAATATTACCAATTCCTGATACAAAATTTTGATCTAAAAGTAAGTTTTTTATATTCTTTGTTTTATTAATTAATTTTTTTTTCAAATAATCTAGATTAAAATTTTCACTTATTGCTTCGGGTCCTATTCTATTAAAAAATTCTTTTAATTCAGATTGAGTATTAATTATTTTAAAATATCCAAATCTTCTTGGATCGTTGTAAATTATTTTAAAATTAGAAAATAATAATTCTACATGATTATGTTTTTCAGAAAGTTTTCTTGATTGATAAAAACTTAGGTTTGTAAATTTGTTTTGTTTCTTTTTGTTAATAAGATGAATTGTTCCAGACATCCCAAGATGAATAATGCAATATTTTTGATTATCTAATTCAAGGATTAAATATTTAGAGATTCTTGAAATTTCTTTAACAAATCTATTTTTTAAAAATTTTCCAAAATTTTTTTGTAATTTAAACCTTAAATTTCTATTTCGAATAGTAACTTTTTTGATTTCTTTAAATTTAATCTTCTTTTTAAGAGATTGCTTGACTATTTCTACTTCTGGCAATTCTGGCATTTAAGATTATATTAATAATTTAAATAAACTATTAAATCATGCAACAAGATCTCCAACAAAAAAAAGGGTTAATAGAAGGAGTTTTTAATAAGGTATTTGACAGATATGACCTTATGAATGATTTTATGTCACTAGGAATACATAGAATATGGAAAAAAGATTTAATCCAAATGATGAATCCATCAAATAATAAAAAACTAATTGATGTAGGGTGTGGTACAGGAGATATCGCAAATTTATATATTAAAACTACAAGTAATAAAGAATCAATCCTTTGTGTCGATCCCAATAAAAAAATGATTATTGAGGGTAAAAAAAAATTATATAAATATAAAAACATAACTTGGAAAGTTGGTTATGCAGAAAATTTAAAAGTGCCCAACAATAGTTATGATTTTTATACAATAAGCTTTGGATTAAGAAATACAAAAAATCTTAATAAAAGTTTGGCTGAAGCATATAGAGTATTAAAAAAAGGTGGGAGATTTTTATGCTTAGAATTTTCTAAAATTGAGAATTCAAATTTAGATTTTATTTATAAAAATTATTCAAAAATAATACCTTTATTAGGTCAAATTATTGTTGGAGATAAGATGCCGTACAAATATTTAACACAAAGTATTGAAAAATTTGTAAACCAAGAGCAACTTCTAGAAATCATGAAAAAGAATAATTTTAAAAATTGTAAATATAGAAATTTAAGTGGTGGAATAGTTGCAATTCATTCTGGCTGGAAAATTTAATGATAAAAAAAATATTCATATTATTAAAAATTGCAAGAAAATTGGCTCTATCTGATGCTTTAAAAATGAATTTTTTCAATTTCTCTTTTTGGAAAAATTAACCAAAATCTAAATTTAAGCGATGAGGAAAGATTGTGTAATTCTATCCAAGATATGGGGACCACATTTATAAAACTAGGTCAATTTTTATCTACTAGACCAGATATAATTGGAGAGAAACTTTCAAAACAATTTGAAAAATTACAAGATAAACTCCCTCCATTCTCTACTTATGAGGCTAAAGAGATGATCAAAAAAGATTTGGGAGAAGAAATTTACAATTCAATAATTAATTTTAACAAACCCATTGCAGCAGCATCTGTGGCACAAGTGCATAAAGCACAAATTAATGATGATGGAATTATCAAAGATGTAGCAGTCAAAATATTAAGACCAAATATTAAAAAAATATTTAATGAAGAAATAGATGCTTTAATGCTACTTGCTTATTTCATTGAAAATTCTATAAAAAAAACAAAAAGATTAAAACTTGTAGAAGTTGTCTTTTTATTGAAAGAAATAACTAATCATGAAATGGATTTAAGACTTGAAGCTGCTGCTGCAAATGAATTTAGTGAAAACACTAAAAATGATTTAGGATTTCACGTTCCTAAAATTTATTGGAACTATACAAGTGAGTCTGTATTGACTCTTGATTGGGTCGAAGGAATTTCTATAAAAGAAAAAGATATTTTAGAAAAAAACAATATAAATACAGTAAAATTAGCTACAGATATAATTCAACATTTTTTAAGACATGCTGTAAGAGACGGTTTTTTTCATGCTGATATGCATGAAGGAAATTTACTAATTGATAAAGATGGTCAAATTGTTCCAATTGATTTTGGAATTATGGGTAGACTAGATAAACTTAATAAAAGATATCTTGCTGAAATTTTATTTGGTTTTATTCAAAGAGATTACAAAAAAGTTGCAGAAATACACTTGGTTGCAGGTCTTATTCCAAAAGATGTTCAATTAGATAATTTTGCTCAAGCATTAAGATCGATAGGAGAACCAATTTTTGGTCACTCAGTAAAAGATATATCGGGTGGCAAATTGTTAAAACAATTATTCTATATTACTGAAAAATTTAATATGCAAACACAACCTCAGTTACTTTTATTACAAAAAACTATGGTTGTAGTTGAAGGAGTGGCGAGAAAATTAAATTTAAACACTAATATTTGGAAAACCTCTAAACCAGTTTTAGAAAAATGGTTAAAAGAAACAAAAGATCCAATAAATGCTCTAACTGATACACTTAAAGATTCTACTGAAGTTTTAAAGAGACTTCCTGAACTACCTAAAATTATGGATAAAGCAAACCAGGCACTTACATATCTGGCAAGTGGAAATATTCCTCAGAATTCAAATTCTTACTCTGCTCTAAAAGAGAAAGAGTCAGAAATGAAATCATTTAGAAATCAAAGTATTATTGGTTTATTATTGCTTGTATTTTTAGGTTTCATAGTATTTTAATTCTGACAATGAATAATTTAGAAGGAAAAAAAATTTTGTTAATAATTTGCGGTGGGATAGCTGCCTATAAAAGTTTGGAAATAATAAGACTTTTTAAAAAAAAGGGAGCTTTTGTTAAAACTATACTATCAAAAAGTGCTAATAAATTTGTTACACCACTTTCCGTTACTTCTTTATCTCAAGAGAAAGTTTACTCAGACCTCTTTGATCATAATAATGAATCTGAAATGGATCATATTTCTCTTTCTAGATGGTCAGATTTAATATTAATTGCTCCAATAACTGCAAATACTATTTCTAAATTAAGTTATGGAATGTCAGATGATTTGGCTTCAACTGTTGTTCTAGCTTCTGACAAAATCGTATTTTTAGCCCCAGCAATGAATGTTAGAATGTGGGAACATGCTTCTACTAAAGAAAATTTACAAAAATTGAAGAATTTTGGTTATCAAATTATTGGTCCAGAAATTGGCGATATGGCATGTGGTGAATATGGTGAAGGAAAAATGACAGAACCCGAAGATATAGTAAATTATCTAAATGAATATATTGATAATATAAAAAAAAATAAAAAATTTAAAGCTTTGGTTACAGCTGGACCAACGCATGAATATATTGATCCAGTAAGATATATTTCAAATAAATCTAGTGGAAAACAAGGCTATGAGATTGCAAAATCTTTAAATAAAAATGGATTTGAAACTACACTAGTTTCAGGCCCTACAAATTTAGATCCCATTCAAGGAGTAAATCTAATTAAAGTAAATTCAGCAGAAGAAATGTTTAATGCTACTATAAAAAATCTTCCAGTAGATGTAGCTATTTTTTCAGCTGCTGTTGCTGACTATAAAGTTAAAAATAAAGAAAAAGGCAAAATTAAAAAAAAAGAAAATATGGATTTAAATTTAGAAAAAAATATAGATATTTTAAGTCATATATCTAAACATAATTCACTAAGACCTAAACTAGTAATTGGTTTTGCGGCAGAAACAAATAATTTAAATGAAAACTCTAAATTAAAGTTAGCTGAAAAAAATTGTGATTGGATAATTGCAAACGATGTGTCAGACTCTTCAATTGGATTTGAATCTAATTTTAATGAAGTATCTATTTTTTATAAAAATATGAATGATGAAAAACTTCAAAAAATGAAAAAATCACTTTTGGCAGAAGAAATAGTAAAAAGAGTTGTTTCTCAATTAAATTAATTTAATGGTAAAAGTTTTAGTAAAAAAGCTTGATCCAAAAGTTCAATTACCATCATATAAAACGAAAGGTTCTTCTGGTATGGATTTGATGGCTTTTATTAAAGATCCTATTAAAATTGCTCCAAATACCTCTGCTTTAATTCCAACTGGAATTTCTGTAGCAATACCAAATGATGTTGAAATACAAATAAGACCTCGCTCAGGACTTGCAGCAAAATCAAGTATTAGTGTTTTAAATACTCCAGGTACTATTGATAGCGACTACAGAGGAGAATTAAAGATAATATTATTTAATCATAGTAAAGAAGAATTTATTGTAAGAAATAATGACAGAATAGCTCAAATAGTTCTCATGCCAGTCTTAAAAATAGATTTCAAAGAAGTTGACAATCTTCCAGATACTCTAAGAGGATCAGATGGCTTTGGATCCACTGGAAAATGAAGAATAGCTTAAATAAAAGCATTATTGAGAGATACTCACGTCAAATTGTACTTAAAGATGTTGGTGTAATTGGTCAAAAAGCAATAATTAATTCAAAAGTGTTAATTATTGGTGCTGGAGGATTAGGTTGTCCTATAGCAGATTATCTAAGTAGAGCAGGAGTAGGAACTATTGGTATTGCAGATTATGATAAAGTAAGTCTTTCAAATATTCATAGACAATCTTTATATGGTTCAATAGATGTTGGTAAATTTAAAGTTAATGTTTTAAAAAAAAAAATTAAATCAATTAATCCTTTAATAAAAATAAAAATTTTTAAAAAAAAAATCACAGATAAAAATTTAAGTCACATAATTAAAAGTTTTAACATAATTGTTGATGGAACTGATAATTTTAAAACAAAATTTTTACTTAATGAATATTCAATCAAATATAAAAAAATTTTAATTGTTGGAGCTATCAGTAAATTCGATGGACATGTTTTTACATTCGATTTTAAAAATAAAAAAACTCCTTGCTTAAAATGTTTTTATCAATCAGAACCTTCTGATGAGATATTAAATTGCGAAGCAGAAGGTATTCTGGGTCCTGTGGCCGGAATTATTGGAAATATTCAATCAAATGAAGTTTTGAAAAAAATATTAAATATCGGAAAAGACCTTAGTGGATCAATTTTAATTATTAATTTACATAGTCTTAATTTTAAAAAAGTTAGATTTAGTAAAAAAAAAAATTGCATATGTACAAAATAATTTTAATATTTTTATTTATTTATATTTTGCAATCAATATCATTTTCAAACGAAAATAATTATTTTCTTATGCTTAAATATAAAAAAGTTAATGTCAGATATGGTCCAAGTTTTGATTATCCAGTTAAATTTATTTATAAAAAAACTTTTTTACCAGTTAAGGTAATTGATAAAAAGGAAAACTTTAGAAGAATAATTGACCACAAAAAAAATAGTGGATGGATACATAGAACTCAGCTCAAAAAATCTAAGTCATTGATAGTTCTTGAGGATAAAGTTGTATTTAAAAAAAATAGTAAATTTTCAAAACCTATAGTTAAATTAGAAAAAGGAAGGTTAGTTTTGGTTACAAAATGTATTTCGGATTGGTGTAAAATTAAAACTAATGATTATAGTGGATGGTTTCAATTAAATAATGTTTGGGGAGAAATTAGATGATTAGATTTTTATTGATCAGTTTTTTTGTTATGACATTTAATGTTCAAGCGTATGCTTTTGAACTACTAATGTTTAATAATAAGTATTGCATATATTGTAAGAAGTTTTTAAGAGAAGTTAGTTCAGAATATAACATATCAGACCTACCTTTAATAATTATTGAAGAAGATAATGAACCTGAATGGTTTATTACAGCGTATATAGAAAAAAGAATTAAACCTATTAGAGCAACACCAACCTTTATTTTGTGGGATGAGTTCGAAAAAAATGAAGTAAATAGAATAGTAGGTTATGGTGGTAAGGATTGGTTTTATAATCAATTACAGGGGATTTTAGCCTTTTAAATCAAAACGATCTAAATTCATTACTTTTGTCCACGCAGATATAAAATCAGCAATAAATTTAGGTTTAGAATCTTCACAAGCATAAACTTCTGCTATTGCTCTTAACTGAGAATTTGATCCAAATATAAGGTCAACACGAGTACCGGTCCATTTAACTTTGTTTGTTTTGCGATCTCTTCCCTCAAATAAATCTTCTTCTTTAGAAACTTCTTTCCATGTTGTGTTCATATCAAGCAAGTTAATGAAGAAATCATTTGTGAGTGTTCCTAGTTTTTTTGTAAATACACCATGTGTTGAATTATCAAAATTTGTGTTTAATACACGCATACCACCAACAAGAACTGCCATTTCAGGAGCAGTAAGTTTCATTAGTTGTGCTCTATCAACTAACATTTCCTCAGCTGATCCATTAGGTTTATTTATAATATAGTTCCTAAATCCATCTGCTTTTGGTTCAAGTAAACCAAAAGAATATGTGTCTGTTTGATCTTGTGATGCGTCTCCACGTCCTGATGTAAACGGAACTGTTACCTTTTGACCTGCATTCTTCGCACCCTTTTCAATTCCAACACAACCACCTAAAACAATTAAGTCAGCTAATGAAACTGTTTTGCTTTTAGTATTAAAACCTTTTTGTATCTTTTCTAAAGTTTTAAGAACCTTAGATAATTCAGGTGGATTATTTACTTCCCAATCTTTTTGTGGCGCAAGTCTAATTCGTGCTCCATTAGCTCCGCCTCTCTTATCTGAGCCTCGAAAAGTTGATGCCGATGCCCAAGCTGTAGTGACTAGCTGCGAGGTAGAAAGTCCTGATTTTAATATTTTTGCTTTAAGAGTATTAATATCTTTATTTTTAAGTTTGTATTTAACTTTTGGTATAGGGTCTTGCCAAATTAGTTCTTCTTTTGGAACTTCTACACCCAAATAACAGGCACGAGGTCCCATATCGCGGTGCGTAAGCTTAAACCAGGCTCTTGCAAATGCATCAGCAAACTCATCTGGGTTTTCATGGAAGTTTTTAGAAATTGGTCCGTATTTAGGATCCATTCTCATAGAAAGGTCTGTAGTTAGCATCATAGGAGGATGTTTTTTAGTTGTATCGTGTGCATCCGGAACAATATTTATATCAGCGCCATTTTTTTTAGGTTTCCACTGATGTGCGCCTGCAGGGCTTTTTGTTAATTCCCATTCATGTCCATATAATAAATCAAGATAACCATTGTCCCATTTTATCGGATTAACTGTCCAAGCTCCTTCAAGCCCGCTACTAATAGTATCAACTCCCTTACCGCTTTTATAATTACTATTCCAACCAGTAGCTTGATCTTGAATTCTTGAACCTTCAGGTTCCGGACCTTTATGTGATTCAGGAGCAGCACCATGAGATTTTCCAAAAGTATGCCCTCCGGCAATAAGGGCGACTGTTTCATAATCGTTCATAGCCATACGACCAAAAGTTTCACGAATATCATGAGCAGCTAAAATAGGGTCTGGATTTGCATCAGGACCTTGTGGATTCACATAAATTAAACCCATATGAGACGCACCTAAAGGATTTTCAAGATCTCGTTTACCACTGTAACGGTTAACACCGAGCCATTCTTTTTCTGATCCCCAATAAATATCTTCTTCAGGTTCCCAAATATCTTCTCGACCTCCGCCAAATCCAAAAGTTTTAAAACCCATTGATTCTAAAGCTACGTTTCCAACTAGTATGAAGAGATCAGCCCACGAAATTTTTTTACCGTATTTTTTCTTAATAGGCCACATTAATAATCTTGCTTTGTCTAGATTAACATTGTCTGGCCAACTATTGAGTGGAGCAAACCTTTGATTGCCAGTACCAGCGCCACCACGACCGTCACCAGTTCTGTATGTTCCTGCAGCATGCCATGCTAACCGAATAAACAAAGGTCCATAATGACCATAGTCGGCAGGCCACCAATTCTGTGAGTCTGTCATTAATTTATATAAATCTTTTTTTAATGCTTTAAGGTTGAGTTTTTTGAATTCTTTTGCATAATTAAATTTCTTATCCATAGGATCCACTAAAGAAGAATGTTGGCTTAAAATTTTAAGATTTAAATTATTTGGCCACCAATCTCTATTAGAAGTACCTCTGCCAGTTGGAAACTTAGGTGGAGTTCCTGCTCCTGTAAATGGACATTTTGATTTCTCGTTCATTTTCTTAAAAATAGTGCTTTTAATGTTTTTTTAACCTATAATTATTTTAGGTAATAGAAAAATGAATTCAAGTGTTAATTTGTCATAGATGAATAAAAAAAATAATTATACATATGAAGAACTAATTGACTGTGCTAATGGAAAATTATTTGGACCAGGAAATGCAAAACTTCCATCACCACCTATGCTTATGTTTGATAGAATTACAAATATTCAAAATGAAAAAGGTAAATTTAATAAAGGGCTAATCGAAGCTGAACTTGATATAAAGGAAAAAATGTGGTTTTTTGATTGCCATTTTAAAGAAGATCCTGTTATGCCAGGATGTCTAGGTTTAGATGCTATGTGGCAGTTAGTTGGTTTTTATTTAGGTTGGGTAGGAGAACCAGGCAAAGGAAGGGCTTTAGGAGTGAATAATGTTAAATTTACAGGCGAAGTACTTAAAAACGTCAAAATTGCAAGATATCAAGTTAATATTAAAAGAATTTTAAAAAAAGAAGGTGCTGTTGTAGGTTTGGCTAATGGAATATTATTTTCAGATAATAAACCAATTTATGAGGCAGAAGGATTAAAAGTGGGATTATTTAAATCATGAAAAGAACAGTAATTACCGGAATTGGAGTTGTTTCTTGTTTAGGTAATAATCAAGAAGAAGTTTATCAATCCTTATTAAATTCAAAATCTGGAATTACATTTTCTGAAGAATACAAAGAATATAATTTAAAAAGTAATATTCACGGTATACCAAATATCAAACTTGAAGACCATGTTGATAGAAAAGTGATTAGATTTATGGGCCCAGGCTCCGCATATAATTATATTTCTATGGCTGAAGCTATTAAAGATTCAGGACTCGAAGAAAAAGAAGTGAGTAATATTTTAACAGGTATGATTATGGGTTCTGGTGGACCATCAATTCAAAATGTTATTTTTGCTGCTGATAAAACTCGAGAAAAAAATCCAAAAAAAATGGGACCATTTATTGTCCCAAGAACTATGTCAAGCACTGCATCAGCAACACTAGCAGTTCCTTTTAAAATAAAAGGAGTTAATTACACTATAAGTTCGGCTTGCGCTACAAGTGGTCATTGTATAGGAAATGCAATGGAACAAATTCAATTGGGAAAACAAAATATCATGTTTGCTGGTGGTAGTGATGAGGTTCACTTTGCATTAACAGCTATGTTTGATGCAATGACTGCCTTATCATCAAAATATAATGATACACCTAAAAAAGCTTCAAGACCTTATGATAAAACTAGAGATGGATTTGTAATTTCGGGTGGTGGTGGAGTTTTAGTTTTAGAAGAATATGAACATGCAAAAATAAGAGGTGCTAAAATTTATGCAGAATTAACAGGTTATGGAGCTACTTCAGATGGTTTTGATATGGTAGCACCATCAGGAGAAGGTGCTGTTAGATGTATGCAAATGGCTTTAAATACATGTAAAAATAAGATCGATTATATTAATACTCATGGCACTTCTACTCCAGTTGGAGACATAACAGAACTTAAAGCGGTAGGAGAAGTTTTTAAAGACACAGTTCCAAAAATAAGTTCAACTAAATCACTTTCTGGACACTCACTTGGAGCTACTTCAGTACACGAAGCTATTTATAGTTTAATCATGATGAAAAATAATTTTATTTCCGCTTCAGCAAACATTAATGATATGGATGAAGAAGCTAAAAAATTTCCAATAGTAACAAATGTTGAAAAAGACGTTAATTTAAACGCTATAATGTCTAACAGCTTTGGTTTTGGTGGAACTAATGCAACTTTAGTATTTGAGAAGGTTTAATTTATGAGTTTAATGAAAGGCAAAAAAGGTTTAATCATGGGTGTGGCGAATGAAAGATCAATCGCTTGGGGTATATCTAAAAAACTAGCCAAAAATGGGGCTGAATTAGCTTTCACTTATTTAGGGGATGCTTTGAAAAAAAGAGTAGTTCCTTTAGCCGAGTCATTAAATTCAAATATTACGCTAAGCTGTGATGTCGAAAATAAAAATGAAATAGTAAAACTTTTCGAAGATATAAAAAATAAATGGGGTGAATTAGATTTTGTAGTACATGCAATAGCTTTCTCTGACAGATCTGAATTATCTGGTGAATATTTAAATACAACTAGAGAAAACTTCTTAAAAAGTATGTTGATCTCTTGCTTTTCTTTTACAGAGATTGCTAAAGAAGCTTGCAAAATTATGAAAGAAGGTGGAAGTATGCTTACTCTTACATATGAATCTACAAAAGTAATTCCAAACTATAATGTTATGGGTGTTTGTAAATCTGCTTTAGAAACAAGTGTAAAATACCTGGCGAGAGACATGGGTGAGAAGAAAATTAGAGTAAATGCTATAAGTGCTGGCCCAATTAAAACCCTAGCAGCATCAGCTATAGGTGATGCAAAATTTCTATATAAGTGGAACGAAGATCATTCTTTATTAAAAAGAAATGTAGACATTGATGATATAGGTAATTCAGCTTTATATCTATTAAGTGATCTTGCTGGAGGAGTTACAGGTGAAATACACTACGTGGATGCAGGTTACAATAAAGTTGGAATGCCTAATCCAAAAAATATGTCTTAAGCAACAGCTTGTTTGATAGATAATTTAACTTTACCTCTATCAAATCCAATTACTTTAACAGTAACTTCATCGCCTTCTTTAACAACATCGGTAACTTTAGCTATTCTTTTAGAAGCAAGTTCTGATATGTGAACTAGACCATCTTGTTTACCTAAGAAATTTACGAAAGCTCCAAATTCCATAATTTTAATTACTTTACCTTTATAAATTTTATTCATTTCAGGCTTAGCAATAATGTCTTTGATCATTTTCATTGCTTTAAGTCTAGATTCTTCATCTGGAGCAGCTACTGTTTCTATTTTTGGAGTATATTTAGAAACTGTATCTCTTGAGCCAGTTAAAGCTTTTGCCATCTCACCTAAGATATGAATTCTGCCATCTTTAGCCTGTGATAATGCTTGGTCCATTATTTCAAAGGTTATTCCTGTTATTTTAATATCCATTTGTAAAGAAGTAATGCCATCTTTAGTGCCAGCTACTTTAAAATCCATATCTCCTAAGTGATCTTCGTCACCTAGAATATCTGAAAGAACTGAAAAATCATCTCCTTCTTTAATTAATCCCATAGCTATGCCTGCTACAGAATCTTTCATTGGTACGCCTGCATCCATTAACGCTAAAGATGCGCCACAAACTGTAGCCATTGAAGAAGATCCGTTTGATTCGGTAATTTCAGATACAACTCTGTAAATATATGGAAATTTTTCTTGTGTTGGCAATGATGAATTTAGTGCTCTCCAAGCTAATTTGCCATGGCCAATTTCTCTTCTGCCAGTACCAATTCTACCAACTTCACCAACAGAAAAAGGAGGGAAGTTATAATGAAGCATAAATCTATTTCTCTTTAATCCCTCAAGGGTTTCAACTCTTTGTTCATCTTCAGATGTTCCCAAGGTTAGTGTTACTAATGCTTGTGTCTCTCCCCTTGTAAACAAAGCTGATCCATGAGTTCTTGGTAAAACACCAACTTGACAATCAATTTGTCTTACATCAGTTAATGAACGTCCATCAATTCTCGATTTGTTTTTTAAGATGTCAGTTCTAACTATTGTTTTTTCTAACTTTTTTAATTCCATTGAAACATCTAGGTCTGTGTAAGTCTCGTCATTTTCAAATAAAACTTTACATTTTTCAGATATTTCGCCAAGAAGGTTAGATCTTTTTTGTTTATCTTTAATAGAAAATGCTGTCTTTAAATCTTTTTTAAAGTTATCTGAAATCTTCTTTTGTAATTCAGATAAATCTTTTTTTTCAACAACCCACTGTTCTTTGCCACAATCTTTTACTAACTTTTCAATTGCTTCAATAACTGGAACAAATTTTTCATGTCCAAATTTAACTGCATCTAACATTACTTTTTCTGA
>LUMJ01000266.1_pt1 | contig 23655 bp, 17 predicted proteins | sample 729631 | NCBI WGS metagenome assembly LUMJ01 (sample SAMN03860266, study PRJNA289734) | marine metagenome | biome: seawater column; feature: ocean; material: water; isolation source: Red Sea water column Station 22 - depth 500m | place: Saudi Arabia: Red Sea | collected 2011-10-15 | depth 500 m
CAAAAAGAACTCAAGGACTCATGTATGTGACTGATTTACCTGAGACCGAAGGAATGTTATTTGTCTTTAGACCGCCGAGATATGTATCAATGTGGATGAAAAATACCGTCATCAGTCTTGATATAGTATTTATAAAAGCAGACGGTACCATTGCTCATCTTCATCAGGAAGCAAAGCCTCTATCTATGCAGAGTATTCCATCGATGCATAAGGTCAAGTGGGTGCTTGAACTAAAGGCAGGTGTTGTAGAAAAATTAAAAATAAGGCCAGGTGATAAATTGGTTCGAGATCAAACTGATTAAAGCGGGCCTTTTCTAAGAATGGTCCACCATCTTGCAATATTGATCAAACTCATCAAAGATGCTGCCACGTAGGTGCAAGCTGCAGCGGTTAATAGTCTTCTGGCATGAACCTCATCCCCTTGCTTGAGAATATTGCCTTCTTCCAGCATCGGCAAAGCTCTACCAAAGCTTGCATTCAATTCGGTCGGCAAGGTAATCAAATGAACCACAGCGCCTAGACCCAGAGTCAACAAGCCACCCAAAAACATCAACAATCCAGGCCCTGGAACTCTGGTTATCAGTGCTATGAATGGCGCTGTCATCAAAATGAGAGCTCCAAACCGTTCCGCAGGTGCCATGGTTTTAACAAGAAGCGTGCGTAATTTTAAAGGCCTGTAACCGGTTGCATGTTGATGCGCATGACCCACTTCATGGGCTGCAATGGTAATGGCTGTTAATGACTTGGAATCGTGTTTATCAGCAGTTAAGCGAACTGCCTTTGCAATGGGGTCGTAATGATCGCCAATCTCAGTGGATTCAATTTTGATGTCTTTTATATTCAGTGCCTTCAACAACTTGCCAGCAAACACAGCACCGGTAAATGGGTAACGATCGTCTGGCTGGCTGTATTTTCTCATGGTCCCTTTAACCCACAAGCTAGGACCGACCAGAACAATGAGAATAACACCAAATATAATCAAGTAAGACATTTATACATCCACAATCCTCAGGGTATCTTTACTGAATTCTTCTTACTTTTATGGTTGAGTTAACACCTTCTACATTGAGATTGTAGGTACCAAAAAAACTTTTTTTAATAATCACTGTTGGATTGTTCATTCTAACGATTAGCAAGCCTTCGCTTGACTGTTGCCATATCTGACCATTCTCCAATTGAAATTTTGTATAGCCTGACCAACCTTTGAATTCCCCAAGGATTCTACTGGTAATTTGGTTTGTCTCATCTTCAACTTGGGCAATTCTTTCATTGCCGAATGTTTCTATACTTTCATCTATTTCCTTAACGCTGCTTGTACCAGATGATTGTTGAGATATAACATCGGTGCTATCATCGGCTACCGATTCATTTCGTGCTACGTCCTCTACTTGATTCCTGTTTCTACGCAATCTAAATTTCTTGCGAGTAGTTTCTGCAGGTTTTGACACGACAGGCTTCTGAGTCAATCTGTCGTAACATTGCAATCGAATGAGGGAAACTTGGATGTTAGAACATTCTTCTATTTGATCCTGCAATGTTTGGGCATGGATTGGTCCACCAATGCAACAGAGAATCAAAAAGATAACTAAGTGTGAAAAATATGTTGTATTTATCATGTAAACAATTCCTTAACCGAAAAGATTGTGAGTGTATGATACTCCGAGTGCAGACGATATCACAACATAGGTTTTATAGTTTAACTAGACACTATTGAACGTTAAATCTATGAATATTTGTTGTTACAATACAACATTCTGCTGAAATTCATTTAAATCTGAACAATTTTTATAGATTTGGATGGGTTTGCTGTCAATATTTAGCTTGCTTAAGTCATGCAATTCCTTGAAAATGAATTTAGTTTATAGAGAAAGGCTCTGCTGTGCATATATAGTGGGTATTGTGCCTTACTCAGTTTAGTTTAATAACTCTGAAAATCAGGGGGAGAGAGTAATAATGAAAATAAAGCTATTTGGAAAAGCTTTGAGTACCTTTGTCGTTTGTGGAGTTGCAGCTGCGTTGTTCGCAGTTCCTGCATGGTCCCAAGACGAAGACGAAGATGCTGCAGAGCTTGGAACGATTGAAGTAACGGGTTCTCGGTTGAAACAAACCGATATTGAGACCGCAAGTCCAGTTACCATCATATCAAGAGAGCAAATTGCATTGTCAGGTTTCGCAACGGTTGCGGAAGTATTGCAAACAACGCCATACAACTCATTTGGGTCCTTTAGGGAAACCTCTGGGTACGCCAATGGACAAGCAGTTGTTAATAACATTTCATTGCGTGGCTTGGGCTCAGCAAGAACTTTAGTATTGATAGACGGGCGAAGAATTGCTTCAACCGGTGCATCTGGAGGTAGTGCTCAAAACTTAAACCAGATACCTACATCAATAGTGGAACGAGTTGAGATCCTTCGCGACGGTGCATCCGCAATTTACGGTTCTGATGCAATTGCAGGCGTTATCAACATCATAACCCGTAAGGATTTTGATGGCATGGAACTCTCCTTAACATCAGGAAGACCTATTGCTGGCGCGGAATATGTAAGAGCAAACCTCACTGGTGGTATTTCAAACTCCAGAGGAAACATGTACTACACCATTCAGCATTACGGTCGACAACCACAATATTACAACCAAATTGAGTATGCTGCTCATGCCTACAATTACGATTACTTTAGTTCATTCGGCTACCCAGGTTCTGCCTATGTTTATGGTAATGATTTTGGCATTGCAGGTTATTTGGTTGATCCGAGATGTCCTGAAAAACCTGTGGGTGGAGCAGGAGATGATGGAACAAACAGTAGTTCCACCTTCCCCAACTCATACCGATGGGCAGGTGCTGCAGGTGGCAACATGATGGGTAGATGTGGCTATGACTTTGCACAAGACATTATCTCTATACCACGAGTCAAACGAAACGCACTGTTGTTGAAATCAAACTTTGAGCTGACCCCTGATATCGACGCTCATACTGTGTTGATGATTTCTCAAAACGATTCTGATTCCAGATTTGCAGGCACACCAATCACCTCACCATATCCAACAATGTATGGAGACAATCCACACCATCCGTTAAAAGCGTATGGCTATGACTGTGATGCCAATGAATGTGGTACAGCTATTTTGCTTGCACGCTCAGTTCCCAATGGAACACGCGACAACAATGTCATTGAAAACATTCAAGACTTAAGAATGGGTCTTAGTGGGGTATTGGACATTGCTGGTGGCTTGGAATGGGAAGCAAATGTTCAAGTAGTCAATAACGACACTGACAACATGACAGAAAATCTGGTTAACAAAGCACTGTTACAGGCAGATTTAGACGCTGGCACACTTGACTTGTGGAATGTCAGTGGAACAGGTCTTGATGCAGTTGCTACACAAATGAGGGGTTTTAATCACACCAAGCTTTACCAAGCTAATTTGAAACGAACTCAGGGTGATATTATTGCCAGACTTGATATTGGAGAATTGCCAGGCGGGCCCGTTGGTATGGTTTTTGGTGTTGAATATGCACATTTGTCTTTTGAACAGATAAACGACCCTGCATCCAATGCATTGATCATCGCTGGTACAGCAGGTGGTGACAACATAGAAGCTGAGAGAGCGCGTAAAACTGCTTTCTTTGAGGTCGGTATGCCAATTTTAGATAACTTAGATGTCAGTGTTGCAGGTCGTTACGACGATTACAGCACCACAGGTATTGGCAGCAATTTCTCACCGCAGATTACACTTGCATACAGGCCTATTGACTGGGTATTACTCAGAGGTACTTATGGTGAGGGTTTCCGTGCAGCGGCTATGGATGAAATGTACGGCAATATGTCAGAAAGTTTCCCTAGCGGTATAGATATCGTTGGTTGTCAAACTGGTGTCTCAGTTTGTACGGCAACCCAATATCGTGCACTCTACGGTGGTAACCCTGATCTAGCACCTGAGGAATCGGAGCACTACACCTTTGGTGCAGTGTTTGCCCCACTCCCAGGCCTAACCTTACAGATAGGGTTTTGGCATACTGAATACGACAACTTGATTACCACATCGAGTATTAACCGTGAATTTGCAGCTGAAGCAGCGGGTCTCATAAACTACGTTTATCGATATGGCCCAGGTGAAGAAGGTCCAGCTGGATCAGTTAGATATATTTCACTGCAATACAACAACTTTGCTGGTGTTGAAGCAGAAGGTTTGGATTTGGATATGACTTACATCATTGACACTGAAAATGCCGGTCGCTTTGACATGGGTATCAGTGCAGCGAAATACACCAAGTATATTGTGCAAACCTATCCTGAAAGCCCTAAAGATGAGTACCAAGGTGAGCTAGGATTGCCAGATCTTAGAATCAACCCTCACGTTTATTGGGGTAAAGGTGATTGGAATGCAGCATTAACCGGTTATTACCTCTCAGGTCAAGACGAGGACTATGGTGGCACTAATTACGCTGTAGGCAGTCACATGGAGTGGAACCTCCAAGTTGGATATCAACTTCCATGGGATGCCAGCATCACAGTTGGCGCTCTTAATATTACCAATGAAGAGCCTGAGCAAAACTCTGACTGGTACGGCTGGGAGCCTTTTGATTTTACCCTTTACAGCACAATGGGTAGAACGGCTTACATCCGATACAGCCAGAATCTCTAATCTGATAGAGATTAAACTAAACAAAAAGAGCGGGCATTTGTCCGCTCTTTTTTTTGCTAGAAAGAAATTTTTACCGATCAATATCTTGACGTAACTGTGCTGCTAGATCCTTGCCTTTTTTGATTTGCTTCAAGCTCATTCTTTGTTTCAAGGAAAATAATTCTCTCTTTGCATAACCAAGAGCAAATAAACGATTGAATTCTTCATATTTTAAAACAGACTTGCACTGGGGGACTGTTTTGTCCTGATCCTCCCTTTCTTGTTCATAGCGTTTTTGGATATCTTTAAATGCACGATCCTCCATATTGTCAGAGACTAACAACAGCCAGGCATAGGCTTTGACTAAATTTTTTTTCACTCCCTTTGCATCCCTGTAGGACAATCCCATTCCAACTTGCGACGCAAGATGATTCTTGAGTGCAGCTTGTTGATAAAGAGCAAAAGCTTGATTGTAGTCTTTTCTAACCCCAACCCCATAACGATACAGTCTTGCCAAGCCATTAATGCCGTCCAGATTTCCTTTCTCTGCAGTTTTTTCATACCAAACTTTGGCCTTTCTGGCATTCTCAGGAACAACCTCGCCAGCCTTGTACATTTCAGCCATCGCCAGCTGAGCCTTGGTGTAATCCTGTTCGGCAGCCAAGCTGATCCAGTTGAATGATTTCTTGTAATTCTTGCGAAAGTCGCCGTGTCTGGTTCTAGAATACAAAAATCCAAGCAAAGTTTGAGCTTCTGGGTCTCCTTGGTTGGCAAAGACAGTGCATGCTTCAATGGCTTCAATACATTGATTGCTCTGAATCAAATCCTTACACCCAGACTGGATATCCATTTCTGCATTTACTGACACACCGGTAATTACCAGGAAGAATACGATCAGATTTCGCAGTGTAGTCATGGGTTAAATGTTAACCAATTTCATGGAAATCAACTAGACCTTTGTTTGTTTTTTAGATAAGGTTTTATCCCTTAACTAAGGAGATTTTATCAGATGAGATACGCTTTAATTCTGTTGATATTTTTCACCAGTAACATGCTTAATGCTGTTGAGAGATTCCCTGTGGACCATTTTTTCAAAGATCCATCCATGCTCGATCCTCAGTTATCTCCGGACGGTAATTATTTGGCTGCACTGTTGCCATACAACATCAATGAAGAAACTCAAAGCGTCTGCAAGAGAAGGACCCAGAATTTTCTCAAAGATCTGGAAAAATATGCTGCAAAAGAGCTGGGCATAAGAAGAGTTGATGTGAGTACATTATCCCCTGAATTCATTCAAGATCTAAAAAGAAAATACGCACAAGCCGAAGAAGGAGTTCACTTCTGTGATCTCAGCAGACGCAACATTGCTGTCATCTGGTTGGCTGACCCAGATCCAAATTGCCAACAAGGCAACTATGCCTATTGCGAAAGATTGCGTGTAACTCAGCTGAGAAGCCAGAATGTTTCTGGTTTTTATTGGGTCAATAATGAAAGAATTGTTTTTGAAACCGGTGGCAATCAACTCAACGCCATGACGGGTTTCGTTGATTCTATTGGTATTTATGCAGTCAATAAAGATGGAACAAGAGCCAAACAACTGGTTGAGCCAACAGATGCAATGACCAACCATAAAATTATCAGCACCATCCCAATACATCGATTGCCAGAGGATCCGGATCATGTATTGGTAATGCGGAACGATCGCAAGCGTTACTATCTGGACGTTTATCGGATGAATGTATACACCGGTAAATTTTTCCGGGTTTTAGCTCAGCCAGGGCCGGTTACAAATTGGGCGGTAGACAACAATGGAGTGGTTAGAATGGCGACCATGCAGGATGAAAATTCCCTCTCTTATGAAACTCAGATTATGTACAGAGACAACGAAGACTCGGAATGGGTAGAAGTTGATCGGTTTGAAGGCATACAAAACGGATGGAATAGCCTTGGATTTACAGAAGACAATGAAAAAATATACGTTACCTCCAACCTAGGCCGTGATACTTATGCTCTGAGTATTTTTGACCCAGCAACGGGAGAACTGGAGGATCTATTTGAGAACGAAGGGACAGACGTCACACGAATAGGTATGACTGAAGATGGGGAAGTAATAACAATTCTCTACAGAGATATAGACACCAAACCTAAACGACATTATGTGAACAGTAAATGGAAAGATATTTTGGAGAATCTCAACACAGCATTCGGTGTTGATTTTATTGGGATTGCATCAATGAGCAAGGATCAACAAAAAATGATTCTGACAATTGGAGATGACAGAAATCCAGGTGATTATTATCTTTATGACAGGAACAAAAATCAGATTGCTTATTTGGGTTCAATAAGACCATGGGTTGACCCGAAGACTATGGCGGAAATGCAACCGATTGAATTCGAAGCCAGGGACGGGGAAACAATACATGGCTTTTTAAGCGTGCCCGTTGACAGTGATGGCAAAAATCTCCCCTTGATTGTTAATCCACACGGTGGACCTTTTGGTGTTCAAGATGTTTGGCGCTACAACGCGGAAACACAGTTTTTTGTCAATAGAGGTTATGCGGTGATGCAAGTCAATTTCAGGGGTTCAGGTGGATATGGCAAACGCCATGAAAGAATTGGCTATAAACGTTGGGGCTTGGAAATGCAGGACGACATCAGCGATGCTGTTAACTGGGCAGTGGAAGAAGGTATTGCCGATAGTGAACATGTGTGCATTTATGGTGCCAGTTATGGCGGTTACGCAACAATGGCTGGCATTACTTTAACCCCTGAGCTTTATCGATGTGCCGTTAACTATGTTGGCGTATGGGATATCAAAATGCTTTATGAACAAAATGGCAGGTGGGTAGAAAGAATGAAGAGATGGTTTCAGAATCATGTGCTTGATCCGAAGGAGGATATAGAACAGCTCAAGAAAACTTCGCCTAATTTTCACATAGATAAAATTAAAGCGCCTTTGCTCATTGTTCACGGCAGACGTGATTACAACGTTCGCGTTGAGCAAGCAGAAACTTTGATGGATGCACTGGATGCAAAAGATATACCCTACGAAGTTCTTATCAAAAAAGAAGAAGGACATGGATTTAGGCTCGAGGAAAATCGAGTTGAGCTGTACACAGTTATGGAAGAGTTCTTTGAAAAGAATCTATCTAAACCCTAGCCTACGGGGTGCCTAACTCAGTAATTCCCACACTGCACGATCGGCTTGGGCGATGGCAGCATCCACATAAGCAGAACCCTGAGCATCACTATTGGCAATAGCGATGTTACCGAATGGTTTTCTGCCTATCACATGCGGATAGCGCTCATCATCAAGGCTCCCTGGCATCTCTCCGTCAAAGTACTCAGCATCAAATAAATTGTTGTATTCATAGGAATAGCCATGCGCCCATCGGTTGACGGTGATGGCTGCAACGTCGTCTTCATCAAAGTCTTTGCCAAACATGCCTCTCAGTTGATCAAATAATTTGTCTTCATAATCTTGGTAGGTCATCTTCAGTATGTCGTAACGTCCAAGCCGGTATTGTTCTCTATTGGTATAACCCTGATTGGGTCGCGTAGGTACATGTTGCATCATGAACACCACTGGATCTTCAAAAGTCTGGGGAAATTGATAGTCGCCGAGGCTAACTGGATAATCAACATAAAAGCTATTATAAAAACAATTTGGACACTGTAGCGTATGGACCCCTTTTTTTTCTATCATACGCCAATTCTTCATCGCTACCTGTACCCAAACCAGTGGCACTTTCACATTGTATTTAAGTGCCTCCTTCTGTTGCTCTGGCAGTTGGGGACACAGATCTGGAATGATGCCATTGTTGCAAGCAAGAATGCATTGCTTGGCATGAACTTTGTACAGAGCCCCTTGTTTTACATAAATAATTACGACTCCATCTTTTGTATTGGTGGTCGATACCACAGTGCTGTTCAAGCGGATATTGGTATCTTGTCCCGGCTTATCCAGCATGGAATAGTCTGCTTTAGCAGTAACAATATCTTCCATAGTGTTCCCAGGCATTGAATTCGGAATAAGCCTCCGCACCAGTAATCTTGCAATTGTTGCATTGCCGTCGGGAAAGTGAAAAATATAGGGCTCATTGGATAACTCATTTTTACTCATGTAGTCACGAATACTCTCATCAAAATTCTCAATGTCGTACATGAGATTTTTCTGATCATTTATTTCATCGCTTGAACCATCTTCTTCCGTAAAGCCTAGCCCGGCAAAACCTGGCAATCCGTCACCCCAGCAACCACTAGCAGGAATGGAATCATTACCCACTCCCCAAAGACCCCATAGTAGGCTGTGAAAAAGACCAATCACCTCATCGCCAATTTTGTGGTAGGTCCTTAAATAATCTTCGTAACTCATGTTGTCTAACAAATAATATTTCTCCTCGAGATTCAATTTAGGGAAAAAATCAGTCCGATCTAAAAATAGCCTAATAAATTCTTTTTTGGATTGGTCTGAAATTGGCAACTGGGATGCAACTATTTGAATATTATCAGGTTTTATGGACTCCTTATAAGTAAGATCGTATCTGAAACTAGGTACATTTTTAACGATCCGACTGACTCCATAGGTTGCTTTGTCAAAATAAAAGCCTGTATCAAGTTTTCTGTTCTTGAAGTAATCAAAATCATACGCCGTATAAAATTTTTCAAAATCTATACCAAGGTCGGACAATAATTTTTTTGAAACCTCCTCATAATAGCTTGGTGACTCCACAGATTGACTGCCCCCATAGGCAAGCATCGTTCGGTCATTCACAACAAATTCGTTGCGTTTGGCATGGCCTCCAAAATCATCGTGATTGTCTAGGATAAGGATTTTTGGGACTTTTCCCGTGCGTTCTTTAAAAAAATGAGCGGCTGACAGTCCTGAAATACCACCGCCAACGACAATTAAATCATAACTCTCGCCTAAATCTTCAGCCTCATCAACAAAGCCACTGCCGGTAAATGCAAGCTTATGGGCGTCATTAAAAGAGCCCGGATGATTGCCTCTGATTCCTTTCAATAAAGGAGGATAGTAGTCAGATAAAGGATCCAAAGGGTGCAGCAAGTCAATGGGAGTCAATGTCCCGGCAATGCCTAAGCTTACTCCATTTAGAAAATCACGACGTGAAATACCTTTATGTGCATTTTTTGACCGTTTCATATGCAGTTAATTGATTTGATGTACCGTAACCCCATCGATCATAGTGCGTAAAATACGGACGTCGCCAATTGCATCAACCGGTATACGAAAAAGATTTTGCTCAAGGACAATTAAATCAGCAGCCTTGCCCACTTCAACGGAACCGGTCGTATTTTCCTGATGCATCAAGTATGCTGCATTGATGGTGTAAGCCCTAAGCATCTCGTCCAAATCCATTCTCTCATCTTCATTCAGTACCCCTTGAATCAAATTGTCTGGGTCTTCTCTTCTAACTGCTGTTTCAATTGCAACCAATGGATTCATAGTCGATACAGCCCAATCGCTCCCACCCACAATCATGCCACCAGACTCATGAATACTTCCTATGGGATACATTCGATTGACTCTCTCGGGACCGACTTCAGGCAAGTTAATTTCCGTTATGTAAGGTTCAGGAAAAGCCCAAACCGATTGAAAATTTGCAATAACCCCCAACTCGGAAAATCTTGGAATATCTGCTGGGCTGATGAGTTGCAGATGAGAAATATGGTGGCGATTATCGGTTGGTCCATTCACAGACAGGGCCGTTGCAAAAGCATCCAAACCTGCACGGACGCCTCGGTCTCCAATCGCATGCATATGTATTTGAATGCCCTGTTGATCAAAGCGTGTGACTGCTTCATTCAGCTCTGTTGGTTTCAGATTGAGTTCCCCCATGCTCCCTGAGTCCAAATAAGGCTCAAGCAATGCGGCAGTTTGTCCTTCAAAAACCCCATCAATAAAAATTTTGATGCTGTCCACATTAATTCTTGAGTGTTGGTATCGCTGTCTATTTGCAAATACCTCCTCAAAGCCCTCAGGCCCTTGGGTAAATCCTGTGTGGCCATACTCAAGGCTGGTAATCATTCTCAAATTAAGACCGCCTTTTTCTGCCAGTCTCTTGTATGTTGCCAAATGCTTGTCTCCCACGCTTGCAGCTATGATTGAGGTAATGCCAAAACTGTGTGCCAACTGTTGAGCAAACAACAGCCCGTCATCGTAAATTTCTTCGCTGTCTCTAGGCATAATTTCCTTAACAAGACCCATTGCTGCTGGTTCTCTGAGTGTTCCAGTTGGCTCACCTGTGACTGGATCTTTTTCAATAATGCCCAATTCAGGATTTGGAGTGTCTGCAGTTATTCCTGCCAATTCAAGTGCTTTGGAGTTTGCCCAACCCGAATGACCATCCTCCCCATCTAGGTATATGGGTATTTCCCGACTCACAGCATCCAAAAGCGATTTATGAGCATTACCAGCTGGAAATAAAGCAAGATTGTAACCGGCACCTGCAACCCATCCAGTGCTCATAGTTAAATTACTATTGAGGCATTGCTTGACCTTTTCTTGAATGGCTTCAATGCTTGGAGAACCAAAAACAGGACACTTCAACTGATCAATGCCAGACCAGATTGGATGTGCATGAGCATCATGAAAAGCAGGCAACAACATCTTACCTTCGAGGTCTGTGACCGTTGTTGCATCACCAATGTATTCTGAAATCTCAGAGTTGCCTCCAACTGCAACGACTATTCCGTCTTGAACTGCGACCGCTTCGGCCCAAGGCATGGTTTGATTCATGGTGTAGACGCCTCCATTTACAAATACTTGATCAGCATTTGCTTGTGCAGACTCCACAGCTGCTTCACCGGTTATGCTCAAAAAGCCTGTTATCACCATGCAGGTCAATGCAACCGTCGTTTTTTTCATAGCCACACTCCTAGTTTGATCTTACCCAATGGTAAATAGGCTTGTGAAAGACATCAACGATTATTGTTGGGATTTAATATCCACCCATTGTCGAGTCATAACCCGATCAATATCTGGGGGTAAGATTTTAGCTAGAAAGAGCTTACGCATCAGTTCTTCCTCAGGATAAATACCAGGGTTATTTAATGAGTCTGCTTTGATCAGAGATTTTGAGGGAATGTTTGCATTGGCAAAATTCACCTTGTTGCTGATTTCAGCAATGACTTCAGGTTTCAAGATGTAATTGAGAAACTTATGGGCATTTCCAGGATTGGGAGCATCCGCTGGTATGGCCAACATATCAAACCACATTAATGTTCCCTCTTTGGGGATTTTGTATTCAATTTGCACACCATTGCCTGATTCACTGGCTCTATCCGCTGCTTGCAGAACGTCCCCAGACCAGGCAAATGCCAAGCAAATATCACCATTGGCAAGATCATTAATGTATTTGGATGAATGGAAGTATTGGATATAAGGGCGTACATTTTTGAACAGTTCTGTCGATTGCTCTTGATAATCTTTGGGGTTTTGTGAATTCGGGTTCAAGCCCAGATAATGCAAAGCTGCTTTAAACATTTCGCTTGGAGCATCTAAAAATGCTACTCCACAGTGCTGAAATTTAGCAATAATCTCAGGGACAAATACCACATCAAGAGTATCCATTGCAAAATCTGCACCCATAATTTCTATCGCCTTTTGTTTGTTGTAACCAATACCTGTTGTGCCCCATAGGTAAGGAATGGAATGAGCATTATCAGGATCAAGATTTTCCAGTAAACTCATCATCTCTGGATCCAGGTTATCGTAGTTATAGAGTGCATCTTTGTTAAGCTTCTGATACACACCGGCTATTATTTGCCTCCCCATAAATTCACTACTGGGGCCAACAATATCGTAACCTGTGTTGCCTGAAAGCAGCTTACCTTCAAGAACCTCATTGCTGTCATAGACATCGTAAGTCACATCGATGCCTGTTTCTTTCTCAAACTCTCTGATGGTAGAATCAGCTATATAATCAGACCAATTATAGACTCTAACTTCTTGTTTTATATTGGTTTCTTCTTCATTGGTACCGCAAGAACTCAGCCCCAATGTAACAACAAAAATTACCAGAAAACCAGTCAGCAGATTCTGTTTGTAGTCAGTTTTTTTCACAGCCTGTCTCGAATTGAATAATAAAGCATCCCTAGGTAAAACCCAGGCCAACGCAATAAAGTTCCGCCTGGGAAAGTTGGTATCTTTATCTTGCTAAAAATATCCAACCGGTCTAGTGTTCCACTGATTGCCTCCGCTATCACTGTCCCTGCCAAAGATGCCAGCGCAATACCATGTCCTGAGAAGCCATGTGCAAAAAATACATTCGGTTCTAGTTTTCCTAAGTGAGACATACGATTCACTGTTACCGCAATTGACCCACCCCACGCATAGTCTATTCTCTTCTGTGTCAATTCTGGATACACCTCAAGCATGGTTTCCCGAACATAATCTTTCAAAGGATGTGGAAACTTTCTTGTGTAATTCTCCCCTCCTCCGAACAACAAGCGATTGTCAGCAGACATTCGAAAATAATGAATATGAAATTTGTTGTCATGGACGCATACATTTTCTCTATTGATATAATCTGCTTCAGATTGCTCAAGAGGCTCTGTAGCCAACATAAAATTATTGACTGGCATAATTTTCCCGGCAATGCGTCGTTCAAGTTTGTCCAAATAAGCATTGCATGCCAAGACGATTTGGTCTGCAACAACTTGGCCATTTTCTGTACTGACTGTTGAGGGTTGGTTCTTTGAATAGTTGATTACCCGTGAATCTTCATAAATATCAACTCCAGCATCCTTGGCAGCCTTAGCGAGTCCCAAGGCATAATTTAATGGGTGTAAATGCATGCCACCCATATCAAGCGTGCCCCCACCTTTAAAAAGCGGGCTGTGTAACATTTCAAAAACTTCTGTTTCACTCAGACAACTAATATGTTCGTAGTTGTAATCGGTGTTTAATTTATCGACATATCTTTTGAAATGATCAGCATCAGCGGGATTGTCTGAAACCTTCATACTCCCCGGAGTCAAATCACAATCAATATGATGCTGATCAATTCTATTCCTAACAATTGATTTTGCCTCTTCTGCTGTTGCCCAAAGTTCCTGTGTGAATGATTTCCCATACTCAGACTCTAATTGCAGAACATCTTTGTTGTGACCACTGCCCACATGACCGCCATTTCGCCCTGATGCTCCCCATGCAATTTTATTCGCCTCCAAGAGAGTAACCTTGTAGCCTCTTTCTGCTAAATTAACTGCTGAAAGCAATCCAGTAAAACCTCCACCAATGATACAAACATCAGCTTTAACTGACTCGGTGAGCTGCGGATAGGATATTAAATCTTTTGCAGTAGCAAGGTAATAAGAGTCTGGGTGATCAGAAATTGACTGCATATGCTAATCACTCAACATACAGATTAGATTGTCTTTACAGCAGCCGCAGTAGCATCGAGTGTTGAAATCGCTTTAGCAATCAGTTCATCAATCTGTTCGTGGGTAATAATTAAAGGAGGAGCTATAATCATGGTGTCACCAACTGCTCGCATTACCAGGCCATTTTCTATTGCCAAATCTCGACAAAGTGAGCCCACATTGTGTTCAGCAGGAAATTTTTTTCCTGTTTTTTTGTCTTTGCACAGCTCTAATGCAGCTACCAATCCTTTTATTCTTGCTTCACCAACTAGTGGATGATCGCTCAAGCTTTGCCATCGTTTTGCCAAATAAGGTGCTGTATCATCTTTCACCGTTTCAATCACGTTATCTTCAGCCAATGCTTTTATATTAGCGATTGCAACCGCACAAGAAACAGGATGTCCCGAGTAGGTAAATCCATGGACAAATTCTCCGCCTTTTTCAATGAGGATATCTGCAACCTTATCGTTGACCAATACTCCCCCCAACGGAAGGTATCCTGAAGTTACCCCTTTGGCAAAGGGGATTAGATCCGGTTTAATTTTATACGTGGTACTGCCAAACCATTCACATAAACGGCCAAAACCTGTAATGACTTCATCAGCAACCAGAAGAATTTCGTTCTCATCGCAGATTCTTTGGATTGCAGGCCAGTAGGTTTCCGGCGGAATAATCACCCCTCCAGCACCTTGGATAGGTTCAGCAATGAAGGCTGCAATTTTATCAATGCCATGGTGATGAATGGCTTTTTCTAATTCCTCAGCAATGGCTAGTCCAAATGTGTTTGGGTCCTGATCTCGGCCTTCCTGAAACCAATACGGTTGTGCAATGTGGACAATGTTGGGAATCGGCATCCCTGCTCCTTGAGCGTGCATTGCCTCCATACCACCAAGGCTTGCAGCAGCAATTGTGCTGCCATGGTAGGCATTCTTCCGAGCAATAATAATTTGTTTTTCTGGCTTATCTTGAAGTTGCCAGAATCTTCTAACCATCCTAATCACTGTATCGTTAGCTTCAGATCCAGAACCAGTGTAAAAAACACGACTAAACCCATTAGGAGAAATATTGCTTAAAATTTCACCCCGCTCTATTGCAGGAGGATGCGCACATTGGAAAAAGCTATTGTAATAGGGTAATTCCTGCATTTGTTGATGGGCAGCTTCAATTAATTCAGCACGACCATAACCCAGATTCACACACCACAAACCTGACATGGAGTCCAGAATTTGGTGTCCCTCAGTGTCCCATATGTAAATACCCTTGCCTTTGGTGAACACTCGGCTACCCTTCTTAGATAACTGACCGTGATCTGTAAACGGATGTAAATAATGACTACTATCCAAGTCCTGCCAATGCTGCTGTTTCTTAGTCATATCTAAACACTCAATAATAAATATTCACGTTCCCAAGGACTGATAACTTCAAAGTATTTATGGTACTCGAATTTTTTAATGGCTAAGTAAATTTGTAAAAATCTTTCGCCCATCATCATTTCCATTGCTTCGCTTTTTTCCAGTAATTCAATGCCACTTGTTAGGTTTTTAGGTAGTTTAAAAGGTAAATTATAAGCATTAGAATCCTCAGATGCAGTCGGTTGAATCTTCTCTTGCATACCTAAATAGCCACATGCCAAAGAAGCAGATATCGATAGATAAGGATTGACATCTGCGCCTGCAATTCTATTTTCAATTCTACGATTCTCAGGTGCAGACGAAGGTACCCTGAGCCCTGTTGTTCTATTGTCATAACCCCACTGCAAATTAATGGGTGCATTTTGCCAACGGGTAAAACGTCGGTACGAATTAACATAAGGTGCATTGAAAAGTATTGATTCAGGTATATATGTTTGCAAACCACCGATAAAAAATTTAAACAACTCGGTTTCTTCGCCGTCAGCAGCTGAAAAAACATTATTCTTTGATTTTTCTTCCAAAACTGAAATGTGCCAATGCATTGCATTACCAGGCTCGTACTGCATAGGCTCATAGGCTTGGACATGAATGTCGCATAAATATTGTGTCGCATTGCTGCTTCTCTCACTATTCTTTTAAACATAAATACTTGATCACAAATATGTAGAGGGTCACCGTGTTCAAAATTAATTTCCAACTGAGCCGTACCCATTTCGTGTTCCAAAGTGTCAATTTTGATGTCCATGGCTTCGGAATAATTGTGAATTTCTTCGATAATTGGTTCGAACTCATCCAATGCATCAATGCTAAACGGTTGACGAACCGTCTCTTGCCGCCCTGAACGACCAATGGGTGGCTCCAAAGGAAGGCTAGGATCGGTATTTCGCTTTACCAAATAAAACTCCAGCTCCGGTGCGACGATTGGGGCCATATTCAAAGCTTCATAGGCATTTAGAATATTCTTTAGTACTTGTCTTGGAGAGATATCCACTGCCGATCCGTCTTCATAATAGCAATCGTTGATTACTGTGGCTGCTGGATCCTTAGTCCAAGGCAGTCGCCTTAGAGTATTCAAATCAGGTCTAACGAGGATATCTCTATCGGCTGGGTTTATCACAGGCTCATTCAAAAACTCTCCGGTTACTGTTTGGGTAAACACTGATTCGGGTAAACGCATTGTTGATTGCTCTAGAAATTTCTCTGCTGGCAGCATTTTGCCGCGAGCAACGCCAGCCATGTCGGGAACTATAACTTCAATTTCTTCGATATCATGTTCTTTAAACCACTCGGAAATATCTGTTTGCTTCATGGTTTTTCGGCAAAAACTTTGCAGGCATTGCCAAAATAATTAAACAAAGAGATTGACGTTGGGCTGATCTCTGGTTTCCACTCAGGGTGCCACTGCACCGATAAATTAAACCCTTGCGCTTGGTCAACCGTAAAGGCCTCAACCAAGCCGTCATCACTAACAGCATCAATTGTCAGGCCATCTCCTAATTCTTGAACACCCTGAGCATGAAGAGAATTGACCTCTGCTGACTCAACCCCGGTAATCTGATGCAACAAACCATTGTTCACAAAGCTTACCTTATGACTGACACCATACTGAATTTCCAGTGGGTCATCGCGTTTAAAGTCATGATCTTTGTAACTAGAGTCTCGGTCAAGATCTTGATAAAGCGTGCCACCAAAAGCAACATTCATCTCTTGGAAACCGCGACAAATTGCAAACAGAGGTATTTCTCTTTCAAGAATTGCATCAATCATTGAAAATACAAATCATTGATCGCAGGGATCAAGACGCCGGCGCAGTCGGTATGATCATTTATAGCTTTGATGTATTTCTCACCAACCATATGGAAATAATGCCCATCCTGGTTGCGTCTACAAGAGACAATACCTACCAATGGTGTAATTTTGGAACTCATAAAATTGACTTTTATTTTACTGTGAGCAGTAAAATATGGCTAACTAAATTGTTGTCTTTCTGAATCCAGTTTGCAACATTAAAAGATTGAACTTGTTTTTAAAGCTATATCCAACGCCCAGTACTGAAGGTACAAAAATCAACACCAAATAAGGTGCGAGCAACATTCCAAAAATAAAAGTGATGGCCAATGGTTGCACCAACTGAGCTTGCAAGCTTTGCTCAAAGAGTATTGGTGTTAGACCGACAACGGTTGTTGTGGTTGTTAATATAACTGGTCTTAATCGCTCTCGAACCCCTTCAACAACTGCTTTTGCAAGATCCAATCCATCTGCAACAAATCGCTTAATGGTTGTTACCAGAATAATAGAGTCATTGACTAAAACACCACTCAACCCGAGAAGCGCCATGAGACTGAACATATTCAAGTTGAAATCCAGTAAGTAGTGACCAACGATTGCTCCAATCAAACCAAAAGGTACTACAGCCATAATTACTAATGGCATTGTGTAGCTGGAAAACAACCAAGCGAGAATAATGTAAATGGATGCAATCGATACTATTAATGCGATACTCAAATCGCCTAAAGCCTCAGATTGCTCTTCCGCTTTGCCTTTAAAATCCACTTGGACATCGAATTGCTTTTCTATAGCAGGGGAAATTTCTTGACGAACTGTGGCTAAAACGACATTGGTGGTTGTTACCGCCGGATCAACATCACCTGTAACCGAAACCTGTCTTAAGCCATCTTCTCTATTGATTCTAGTAAACCCTAGACGTTTCGTCAGAGTCACCACTTCTGACAACAAAACATCCGTTTTATCTGGTGATGTTAAATAAATATCCCTTATGGTTCGTTGTTTGGTTTCAGCTCCAGGTAATTTCACTCGGACAATAATTTCTTCGGCATCCTCAGCAAATCTTTTTGCAACAGATCCAGAGAAAGAATTACGAACCTGTCTGGCAACCTCCTCTGTAGAAAAGCCCATGGCTTCACCTTCAGGTTTTAATTCTAAGAGAATATCTTCTTTACCAAAAGGAAGATCATCTTCTACTGCTATCAAACCGGGGACTCCTCTCAGTTGTTTTTGAAGTTCAACAGCCGCTCTTTTCATAGATTGCATGTCCTTACCGACAATACGGATATCCAAATCTCTACCTGGAGGACCACCAGCTTGCGTTTCAAAAATGAGAAGTTTCTCTAGACCAGGCAACAATTGGGTTTGCTCTTCCCACGTTTTAATAAACATTGGATTTCTGACATCTCTCAGATCACCATCTACCAGTTCTACACTGTAGGAGCCTATATGGTTCCCAGTGGTATTGGTAATAAGATTGCCACGACCGGTATCGGTAGATCCAATGCTGCCAATTCCGAAACTTACAAGACCACCTTTACCATTGGTTAAGACATCTTCAGCTGCCCTGGCAGATCTTCCCAACTCTTTGGCCATTTGCTCTGTCATATATGCTGATGTGCCAGGAGTAAATGTGAAATTGGCATGAATGGTATCACTCTCAGGCAGGGCAAAAAATTCAAACTTGACTCTACCAGAAGACAATAAAGTAATGGCGATAAAGAACATGCAAAAAGTTGCAATAACTGTAAATCCTTTATGGAGAAATGTTTGCTCGCTGAACCTACAAAAATATTGATCTCTGAAATGATTGAACCAAGTGTCAAATTTTCTTGGCTTTGTTTGTTCCGTCTGGCTGATTTTTTTGAGTGATTTCCTTAAATGCGTTGGCAATATAAGGAAACACTCAACAAGACTGGCTAAAATAATCAATGTCAGTGTTATAGGGATGCCTGAAATAATTTCACCCACCTCATTTTTAACCATTAACACAGGCAAAAAAGCAGCCATGGTTGTGAGAGATGCAGCCAAAACTGGTGGAAACATGCGATTAGCTGCTTGGGTAGCAGCATCTTGATAATGCATACCCCTGCGATGGAGTGTGGTGGTATGCTCAGAAACCACTATGGCATCATCGACCACAATGCCAATTCCCAAAATAAGTGCAAACATGGTAATCATATCCAATGACATGCCTACAAAAGACATTGCACCCAAACCTCCAAGAAAGGCAACAGGTATGCCAATAGCAACCCACAAAGCCACCCTTCCATTCAAAAAGAGAAATAGGACACCCAAAACGAGCAATAAACCCATTTGGCCATTCTCGACTAACATTGTTAGTCTTTGCCTTACTGAATCAGAAAAAACATCGTAAACAACAATTTCTAGCGATTGCGGATATTTGGTGCTGATGTTTTCCATGTATTCCTGGACCAATTCTTGAGAAATCAAAGAATCTGCACCACGGGTACGAGAAACTAATAAACCAATGGAAGAACCTTTTTCATTAATACGGTAAGGAGAGTCTTCCTGAAAGGTTTCAAAGACTCTGGCAATATCTTTCAAATATAGCTTTTCACCAGATCCTTTTGAAACCACTTCAATCTGTCTGAGCTCCCTTGGAGTTCTTGCTAACTGCTCACTTCTAATTTGTTTTGAAATATCTCCAGAATTGATACTACCCGATGGAAGATCAATACTTGTAGCAGCTATCCGATTTGAAATATCACTGAGCGTTAAATCCAGTTCTCTTAAATTATCCGATGGTACTTCAATCCAGATCTCTTGGTCGCGAGCGCCTTCAAATCTAACATTTGCCAAACCCATATTGATTAAATCATCTCGCATTTGCCTGGCGAAGTATTTCAGTGTCTTGTCTGAAAATGGACCGGATATATCAATCCTACAAACTTCATCACGTTGAATCACTTGGCTAACAATAGGTTTCTCTATATCTTGGGGAAATGTAGTTATTCTGGATACTGCTGACTGTACATCTGCCAAAGCTGTTGACATCGATGTGTCAGCTTCAAAAAAAAGTTGCATCCTAGTTCTGCCTTCATATGAAGTAGCTATGACTTTTTCGACTTTATCTATAAATCGAACCTCTGGTTCTATCGCGTCAATGATATTGGCCTCCACATCCTCAGCGCTTGCACCAGACCATTCCACATCAATGGTTATCAATTCCAAACCGAAATCAGGCATTAATTGTCGATTCATTTCAGTCAACCCATAGACGCCAAAAAGAATCAAGAGCATCATCAGCAAATTACCTGCGACCTTGTGTCGGGAGAAAAAAGTTATGATGCCGGATCTTAATCCATCAGCACTATGGCCTTTCTCCGGGTTTATTTGATTGTAATTCTTATCGGTCATTACAAAATTTCAACTTTAACTCCTTCACCGGCCTCTCGGAGTTGTGTCACAGCTATCATGTCCCCCTTCTCAATAACACTAGGTTTTTTTGCAACTATAAGCGTATTGATATTGTCGTATCCTAGAATAGAGACAGACCTTTTTTCTAATCGTTCATTCTTAATGACAAATATATAACTGTCTTCGTAAATAGCTGTATCCGGCAGTGAAATAACTTGGTTGTAAGTTTTATCAGGTACCTTGACTGCAACAAATGCGCCAGGTCTGATCAGAGAAATATTGGTATTGTCTGCTAAGAGATTTGCATAGACATCGACACCTCCAGTGTTTGATTTAATTTCAGCACCGATACGTGCAATGTTTGCATCAAAAGTGAAGGTTCTATTACCTGCAGTCCAATCCACAGATACAAGTCTACCGATGACCTCCTGATTATCTTCCAACAATCGTCCATATTGTGCTTTGGATAATGAAAAACGGACTTCTAGGTTTTTTATATCAATAATTTCACCCACTTTGTCATTAAAGGTGCTGACTTGTTTGCCAAGACTGGCTACAACGTCATTAATAACTCCATCATAAGGTGCAAACAACTGTGTATCTCGAAGATCTTTTTTAGCTTCAGCTAAAATTATTTCTTGTTGGGTTTTCTCCAACAAAGCATTGTCTTTGAACTGTTCAGAAACAGATCCTCTTAGATACAATGATTCAGCTCTGTCAGAATCGCGTTTAAGAATGTCAAGTTTTGCTTGGCCCTCAGTGACTGCGTTTTGATATTCGAAATCATCAATCGCCAAAAGAAGCTCACCCATTCTGACAACTCCGCCCTCTTTAAAGTTATCTCCAACTTCTATCACTTGTCCACCAACAGAGACACGAAGATCACTTCTTCTAGAAGAAATTATTTCTCCGAATAGTTTTAGGTTTGGTGTGGTATTTTTATATTCTGCTTGTATTGCATTTATGGGCCAAATTTTTTCAGATACACCAACAATTTCTGTATCTGTCTTAGTCGCATTCAAATAGAAAATAATTAATGCCGTTAGTCCAATGACTATTAACGTTGCTTTGGATCTATTAAACGTGTTGTTTATAAAATTTTTTATGTCTAAATTCATACCCTAACCACCGCAAATAATTCGATCCCAAGATCATCTTGGATTCAAATCTTGCTGCGATGTTAGATGCTAAAGAAATCCCCTTGAAAATTCCTTAAGCGTTACAAAAAGTTACATAGTACTTAGGATTTTATAACCATGAATTTAGCGTTGCTTTCCGCAACAATTTGCCCTTTTTTTTTGATACGTCTGCCTTCAAGCATTACTGTTTCATTAATTGGCAATGGTTTACGATATCTTAATTCACATTTTGCTGTCTGTGCTATCTGATTTTTTAAAAATAACCAGTTGGCCATTACGTCATCCAGTAGACTAAAGATAATCCCTCCATGGGTGATGTTGCTATAACCCACGTGATTTTCTCCAGGTCTAAATTCTCCTCGACAAACATCACCATCAATACGAAACTTAATTCTTAACCCGATTGGGTTGCTAGGACCGCAAACAAAACAATTATTGTTCTCAAAATCTATAGTGGTTTCGCTCATAAAAATTAATCCAATAAATTAAATTTTGTGCCATTGGAGTCAGAAACAATTTTACCCGCTGTGGTCCCAGAAAAGTGTGCTGCCAAAACAATAATGTTGCTGTCTGTTAAGTCATCCACGAGTTTCATCCTAGTTTCTTTGGCTTGTTCCTTGTCTTCACAAAACATTGTTGTCCAATGAGGATAACAAACTTGTATGGGGTTATGGAGGACATCGCCTGTCAAAATGCCAACTGCATTGTGTGCGCTAAGCTCAATACAATAATGTCCTGGGCTATGTCCTGGTGTTGGTAAAATAGTGATTCCTTTACCTAAGTCGAAATCACTATCGATAATAATAGATTGGCCCGATTGGATAATAGGAAGAACGCTGTCTTCATATACAAGACGGAGGTATTCATCAAACGGATTCCCCGTTTGTTCTAACATGCCATCAAGCTCGATTTGTGAAAAAAGATACTGTGCATTGGGAAAGGTGGGAACCCAATGCCCGTTTTCTAGTTTCGTATTCCACCCAACGTGATCTGCATGCATGTGTGTACACATCACATAATCGACCTCTTCTGGGTCGACTCCGTTTTGCATTAAATTATCGAGATAGGGGCTGTTTCGATTGTTCCACTGCGATAAAACTCCCTTATTAGCTTTGAAAAGAGGGCCAGAACCTATTCGATTTTTATTATTGCCAATACATGTATCGATAACGGCTGTGAACTCTGGGGTTTTAACAACGTAAGAATGGTTGCTAATAATGATGCTCTCACTATCAAAATCATAAAAAGGACTAATCCAATCAAGATGTTGGTGAAAATGATCAAGCTGAACGCCTGGAAAGGCTATGTTTGCATTAAATTTTTCAGTGCCATCCAGTACTTTTGTTACTGAAATATCCCCAAAGCGTTGCGTTCTCATAGTTAAAAAGTTTGAAGATTAAAAAATCAACTCAATCTGAGTTAAGTAAATCTATTGTTTGAATCTAAGGTTAAAAAATCTGTCAAAAAAGGATTTTCTTCTTTTATAAGCCAGGTAAAAAATAAGTGCCGCAAAAAGTGCAATAAAGCCATCAACGCCAGCAGAATCAATTAGAATCATGGTGTTATCTCTGATGGGCTGAAGCCACCAGACGTAAAATTTCATTGCATCTTCAGCAGATAGTTGTGCCTTTTCTTGAACTGCTGTGGCAGCCTTTGCTGCCGCTTGTGCTCTTGCTGCGTTTGTTTCTGCTTCCGCAACTGCTTTTGTGGCAATGTCTTTGGCTGTGGCCAATTTTGCTGCGGCTTCTGCCGCAACTTTTGCTTTGTTTGCCAATGTTGTTGCGAGCTCTGTGGCTGCAGACAGCTCTGATGTTTCAGTAACCGCTTTTGCTGCTGCCAATTCCACTGCTGCTGCTGTAGCAGCTTTGACTGCAGCTGAGGCTTGCCCTGCAGTATTTTCTGCAGCTGCAGTTAATAAGTCTATGCTC
>LUMJ01000150.1_pt1 | contig 23443 bp, 25 predicted proteins | sample 729631 | NCBI WGS metagenome assembly LUMJ01 (sample SAMN03860266, study PRJNA289734) | marine metagenome | biome: seawater column; feature: ocean; material: water; isolation source: Red Sea water column Station 22 - depth 500m | place: Saudi Arabia: Red Sea | collected 2011-10-15 | depth 500 m
CAAGTAATGCTTCCGTACATCTGAGTTTTGCAGCTGATTTTGCTAGATTTTTCACGCCATCAAGATTCATCATTGAAAGTTTAGATTCACCAATTTCTGCCTTGTACGTACAGTAAGAGCATGTATCCCTGCAGAGATTTACAATGTTAAAAAAGGCTTTTTTGGAAAATGAAACAATTTTCCCCTTGTTTTTATCGCGGATGATTTTTGCTATATCGAATATTTTTTCGGAGTGGGTTTCTGAGTGTAAAAATATTTCAAACGCATCCTCTTTTGTAATTTCTTTATTTTCAAGAACTCTGTTTAAAGGCTCAAAATCAAATTGTAATTTACTCAATAAAGAAAATCCTTGAATACAAGTATTTATTTCTGATTTATCTATTATAGATCCGGCCTTTCAACTAATGTTAAAACTATATCCATCGTTCCACCATCTCTGATGATACCCAGAATCATTTCATCCCCTATGGATTTTTCCTCTTGTAAGTGAATCAATATATCGCTAATTTTTCTTACTTCTTTGCCGTCTACTGAAACTATGATATCACCATCTATTGGATATTCCTTATCAGCGATCATTTTTATTTCTGATACTCCTTTCAGTCCAGCCATTTCTGCAGGACTATCAGGTACAATACTAACTATCAAAAATCCTTTTGATTGATCCAGATTACGTACATCAGCTAATTCAGGATCAATATCTTTTCCAGAAATACCAATCCATGGATGAGAGTATTTTCCTTCTTCAATTAAAACAGGAATAACTTTTGATACTGTGTTAGAAGGAACTGCAAATCCAATTCCAGCAGTCTGTCCAGTACCAGATAGGATCGCAGTATTAATTCCCATGACTTCACCTTTCATGTTTAATAGTGGGCCACCAGAGTTTCCTGGATTAATTGCGGCATCTGTTTGGATTACATTAGGAATCGAGAATCCTGTATCATGCGAGGGAAGCAGTCGTCCTATCTGACTTACTATACCTGAAGTCATAGAGCCTGAAAGACCGAATGGATTTCCAATAGCAGCAACTTGTTCACCAACCTTCAGACTAGAGGAGTCACCTATTTGCAAAGGATGCAAGTATTGTGGCTTCTCATCAACTCTGATAACAGCTATATCAGTAAATTTATCCACACCAATTATCTGCGCATTATACTGGCTTCCATCCAAGAATGTTATTGTGACACTACTAGCGCCCTCTATAACATGTGCATTCGTGATAATATGACCCAAATAATCAAAAACAAAACCTGATCCAAGACTAGATGCGTCCCTGAATGAATTATTTTTATCCACATCAATACGTACTACACCTTCTTCAGATTTTTCAAATAATTCTACAAGAGTAAGATCCTTTATTGTGGCAAGCGATGTTTCTTCACCAAGTTTTGTAACGCCATCTCCATTTGAAATAATTAGATCAGGTGTTGTTACTTGAGCGGGAGTTATGAATAACGCAAAAATTAATACTACTGCAACAGCCCCAATTAGTCCACCTACAACAAATCCAGTTTTTGTCAAACGTTTATCCACTCAAGTTTTTGTCTATAAGTCATACTATACATTAATGGATTTTTGAATTTGTCCTTTCATATAATATGTTCTACCCCTCCATGATACTGCAGTTTTACTTTTTGCCTGGATCAAACCAGCCAAAAAACCACAAACTACAATAAAGCTACCGATTGGTGCAAGTAATGAATATTTTATTTTTAAATCCAGTCCCTTTGTTGCATCCAAGATACTACCAGTATATACCAGTAGTGATGCAATAGCAGATACTATTAAAAGAATTGAAGAGGAAATTGTAGTATTAACAAAAAAGATTGAATGTACTAATATCGGGAATGGCATAAACAATAAAAATAGAACTCCAAAAAAACTTCCTACAGCAATTTTTGCATTTTGGAGATAAAGTGGTATCATGAGCCTTTTCAACGCATTCCATAAAGTGTGTTTATCTCTTGCCCATACTGCATCAATCAAATGTTCACCTCTAACCATTTTCATCTTAAATCCAGATTCTTTGACTAGTTTTCCAAGCGCTCCATCTTCAACAAGCTCCTCCTTCACACCTTCATGTGTTCCTACTGAATCATATGTTGTTTTTTTGATAATAAAAAAACTTCCAAAAAAATACCCGGTATTTTTTGATTTATCATTAACACGTAAGGCAGAAAATCTTGTATGTAAAAATACGGAAATCATAGGTAATGTAATTTTAGTTATTGGATCTAAACATAACATTCTTGGAATAACTGTTAATGCATCAAGTTTTAATGATAATAAATGAGATACAGCTAGTGATATTACAGAACTTGAGTGTACGGTGTCAGAGTCGGTAAATAATAGTAAGTTACCAGTAGATTTTTTATATCCTTCCATACATGCCCAGTTTTTTCCAACCCAACCTTCGGGTTTTGATTTAGCATTTACAAGCATAACTTTGGAAAATTTTTTTTCATATTTTTTTATTATTTCTGCAGTTGAATCTTCTGATGAATCGTTAATTGCTATAATTTCATAGTTATCATAATCCTGATCTAATAAAGAAGCAAGGCATTTACCAATAAATTTCTCTTCATTTCGTGCAGGTAAAATTATTGATACCTTTGGTTTTTCATGCACTTTTTTTTCAAATTTATCTAAAAATGGTGCATCATGGAATGTTCTGATCATGGATCTTATCAGAACGATCCACGTTGAAGCCACACCGATTATAATTGCAACAAAAATGTAATTGAAAATATCTAATATAATGTTCATAAATTACTGACTCTCAGCTTCTCGCTTGATTGATTCTAGTGCCTGCTCAGTACCACCTCGTACGTGCTTCTTAATCATTCCAGTAAAGATACCAGCCAAGCCCGACATTTTGATATCCCAAATAGTTTCAAGCGACAAGCCATTTTCCTTAGGTCTTAGATTTAATGTCTTTGAACCTTTTATGATTCCATCAGTAAACTCGGCGTATATCCTCTCTTTTGGTTCTATAGTAATTTTTTGCCCGCATTTAGAATCTCTAAATGCAAGAATGATCTCTCTAGTTACTACATTTCCATTTTTGGAAATTATTCTTGTCTCTTTAGTACCCTTCCAAAATTTTGGCTCATTATCAAGATCTGATATTATATCCCAAACTTTGTCTATTGTCGCATTAATATCAATAGATACGTCTATGATGGTCATACACATCCGTGATGTTTTTTAAATATTAGTCTTAGTTTAGAAATTGATTTTAAACCGAGTTATGATGTAAATGTATGTCCATAACTTATGAGGATTTTAAGAAATTAGATCTACGAGTTGCGAAGATAATCAAAACAGAAAAAATTTCAGGCAAATCAAGAATAATAAAAGGACAGATAGATCTTGGCAAGGAAACACAAGATGTTGTTATAGGCGGCGCTGAATTTTATGAACCTGATGATCTAATGGGTAAAACTGTAATAGTAGTTGCCAATCTAGAAACAAAAAATATCGCTGGAATAGAATCAAATGCAATGCTATTAGCAGCTGATTTAGTTAACAAGCCATTCTGGCTAACTGTAGATGAAGAAGTACCACCTGGAACAAAAATCAAATAATATATCTTTTGAATCTTACAGTTAATCGTACATCATTAATTTTTTTTCTTCAAGTGAAGCATGAAGATTATTAATAGATCTGTACACATCTTCTTCTTTTTTTGCACCAGTGCAAACTAGTTTTCCAGATGAGAATAAAAGAATAACAGTTTTTGGGTCAAGCATTCTATGTATAAGTCCAGGGAATTGTTCTGGTTCATACATACTTCGTGGAAGTGTTCTAGCTGCTTGTTCCAGATGAATTTTTCCACCTAGGTTAATTGATGCAACAATATTTTGAATTACAACAACAGCATTTTTTTTCACCTTAATACCGCCTTTACGCAGTTTTTGGACAACAAGCTTAACTGCCTTGTGAGACATTTCTTCTGATTTGGCACCAGTGCATACCATTTTACCTGAAGTAAAAATTAATGTAGCAGTTTTTGGTGACTTTAATCTGAAAACTAGACCGGGAAATTGATCTGGATGGTATTCTACATCTGGAAAGTTACGTGTAATTTCGTTAAGATCCATTTTTTGGTTTACTGATGCAGAGGCTACCACATTTTCTATACTAACTATAGGTTTTGTTTGTGGCATATCAAATGCTGTCCTTTACCTATAATAAAAAGAACACTAATCGTTTACCATACAAAGATATATTTTCATGGCGAATGGTTTAATTTCATAGTGTGTTGGTAATGGTTTATGGATTTTAGTCAACTCGATATACTTGACGAGTTTTTTGGAATGGGTGATGATTCAAACCCGCTTATGATGTTAGTTTGGATCCTACCTATCATACTTTTAGTCTTTTACGGCCAGCGGTTGCAATTAATAATTACATCAAGAGATATCAAGAAAGAACTTACTCGTCTTGAACAGTTTAGAAATGATTCAAGAAACGATTTGATTGAGTATGTAAAAAATAACCTTAGATCAAAAGATGATGTAACCAAAAAACTTGACAGATATTTTGACTATTTCACTATCATGCCGGTTGATATTGATCCAAACGGTATAATTCCCAAAATTCATCATCTAGTACGCTCAAGAGAGGATACTACTAAGAGGCAAATTCATTCTTTGTTTACTGAAATTAGTACAATGGAGGTTACTAAAGTTCAAAACCTTGTGGAGATAGTTACTTCGTTACAACTTTTACAAAAAATTGTAAAACATCTGTTTTTAACTGCAAAAAAACAAAATAATTATCCTCTCATATTACCACTCCAGATGATGTTACCATTTATCATGGAACAGGCTGAAGCTCTCAAAGATGCGATGTCTGCATTTAAGCAAGGACAACCTATTGGCGATGGAATAGGTCCTTTTGTAGTGGGTGAAATGATGCTTGGTACAAAAAAGCAAAAAGTAGAATTAGAAACCGTCTACAGCGAATCAAAATTTGAGGGTAGAAAATTAATTTTGCTTAAGGCTGAAGGACCATATGCTACTGTAGGTAGACCGGGTGAGGCTACTGAATTTCTTGTTAAACAATACAAACCTGATATTATAGTAATGGTTGACGCTGCATTAAAACTAGAAGGCGAAGATTCAGGAGAAGTAGCGCAAGGATTTGGTGCTGCAATTGGAGGAATTGGAACTGACCGATTTAAGATAGAAGAAATTGCAACAAAATCTAATATTCCTGTTTTTTCAATTGTTATAAAACAGTCAGTTAAGGATGCAATAACTCTCATGAAAAAAGAAATTGCAGATCAAATGAGTAATGTCAAAAATCAAGTACATGAAATTATTACTGATAATACAAAATCTAACCAAACTGTACTTGTTATAGGTGTAGGAAACACTTTAGGGGTGGCTCAGTAATGCGTAGTAAAATCGAGAATATAGAAGCATATACTTTTGAACAGTGTGACTCATGTAAGGAACAATCAAAGCGAAAGTTTTGTACAGGAGATTATGTTTTCAAAGAGATTTCAAAATGTTCTTCGTGTGATGGTAAAATAAGAATTACAAAAATTTTTGGTGAGGTTCTTACCCAATAGTTGTTACAGTGACACCACTTTGAGTTGGGATAAACGTATGCTCTGCCTGTGCAACTGTTTTACCATTAGCTTCAACAAGAATTGCATATGCATGTATTACTTTCTTTTTAACTAAAAATTCTAATAGTTTCCTAGCTTCCTTTTCTTCCCATTCTTTTAAAATCCATCTTAACGCAAACGGTAGCATATTGAAGTTATCCCATATGTAGTCTACTAATCTATCAGCTTCTTTGTCCTTAGTTTTTTTTCTTGAAACTAGCGCATAGATATTTTTAATTTTACCATTGCGAACAAATCCCAGAGCATTTTTTGTTGTAACAAACGGTTCACACGCAAATGCCTCATTTTCTGAAAATGAAAATGAACCAATAGTCCACATGTTTGGAACAGTTTTGCCCGCATGGATTGTATATTGATCAAGTGAGTGACCGCTGAGATTAGCTATCGGTTTACATCCCATATCTTGAATAGTCTTTTGTATAGTTTTACCGACATCTTTTGATTTTACACCCACTTTGATCATCGACATCGCATTTTGCAAAGCTTCTTCCGCTGTTTGAACTAGCAAATCATACTGTGGATCATAATTGACTGTCACTGCAGTATCTGCAATGTATCCATTAATTTGTGCTCCAAGATCAATTTTTATTAAATCTGTATCTGAAACTACTTTAGGATCATTTGGTTCAGCAGTGTAATGAGCTGCAATTTCATTCATACTCGTATTTACGGGAAACGCGCATTTAGCTCCACGTTTGATAATTTCGGATTCAGCATATTCACAAATTTCCGCTAGAGTTGTACCAATCCAATCTTTATTACGAACATTTTCTCTTACCTCGCCTGCAATTTTTCCTGCCTTTATGTAATCTTCAATTTGCAATATGCTAACTGCTTCCGTATGTTATTAAAACCATAACACCATATATGATAATGGGAATTCAAATATTAGATTTTAAATTATATATTTTTCGAGAGCTGGATTAACAATCTGTAAATCATTTATCTATATCGAATATTGTTATTTTGTTGTGAAAAATTTATCAAAAATACTGTTAAGTGCTATTATTACGTTAATAACAATCAGTTCTGTTCAAGCAGCAATTGCTGAGGATTCATCTGATCAAGCAGCTAAGAAGTTAGAATCACTCAGAGCTCAACTTGTTGATGCTGATGGGTACAAGTTACATCTTCAAGTTGTAGTACGAGATTCACAGGGTCAGTTAGTTGCTGTCATGGAATCCACTGATATATGGAAGATACCTGTTAGGCTTCCAGACGGTGTGGAAGTTCCATACATCACTGATGTTCTATTTGATCAACTATTGGGTGAAAAGGAAGTAATCACACTTGGTAACAAAAAATATGAAAAAGCACAGTTCATAGACATTTGGAATCTTGATAAAATGACAACTTGGGAAATTCAACGTTCCAGTCTGCACAACCTAAATTTCTGTGGAGATTTTGAGGGATATGGCAAACAATGTATGATTATTTTTCAAGCGCTTACTGCACAGACAAATATAGTGGCGGGTGATGCCGTCACTAGTCAATGGACATTTTTAAGAGCTATCAACTAATTATTCCAAAATATTACTAGGATGTTTGTAGTATTATCAACATTAAATTATTTTGATTAAAATCATATTATGACATGCTTAAATTTGGGCTTAAAATTTAAGCATCACATGGGAACGTAGTCTAGCTTGGTATGATTCGGGCTTTGGGTGCCTGAGGTCGCAGGTTCGAATCCTGCCGTTCCCATCTTTATTTTCAAAATTTTATAAAAAACTCTAATTATTACAGTAAAAATATAACTAAACATATCAAATCTGAATTGTTGATTATACAAGTTTTAATGTTAAAGCAGGATGATCCTAGAAAATGCAGTGCAGTAAAATTAGTAAAATTTGGACTTGCAAAGCAAGTTAAGCAAACAACCCCTTACACACTTGTTTTAAATCCATTTTCAAAAAAAACATTGTTCAAGTCGGACAAAAAATTTATTAGATCTATTACTGGGATAGACTGCTCATGGAATCTTGTTACTACCACCTTTAACAAACCATTTCCTGGAATTTCAAGAAAACTTCCGCCCCTATTGGCAGGAAATCCAATTAATTACTCTAAATTAAATAAATTAACGACTGTAGAGGCGTTGGCAGCATCTGTTTACATATTAGGTAATTTCGCTCTAGCAAATACACTACTTTCCAAATTTAAGTGGGGTCATACTTTTTATGAATTAAACAAAAATATCCTAGAGGATTACACAAAGGCACAATCCGAGTCTGACATTGTTGAAATTTGTGATGAATACGGACTTGGTGATCTACGTACTACATTTGATCAATAAGATTAACAATTACAGATTTATTCAAGTATAATCCCAAACCCGACGATATGAGCTCTGAATCCAAGTCTACTGGACTTGTTAGAAGTCTTTCCCTGTCACAGGCAATAATGATTGGTGTTGCTTCAATGATTGGTGGTGCTATATTCGTTCTAGTGGGACCTGGTATTAGTGCGGCTGGTCCTGCACTGATAGTTGCGTTTATGCTTAATGGATTTATCACACTCTTTACTGCATTAACTTATGCTGAACTAGGCTCTGCTCTGCCAGCAACTGGTGGTGGATACAAATGGGTAAGAGAAGGACTTCCGAGACCAAATTCATATCTAAGCGGTTGGATGGCATGGTTCGCACATACTATAGCGGGCAGTTTATACGCTGTTGCATTTGGCACGTTTCTTGGGCATTTATTAAAATCAGCCGAAATAATGGATGATGTATTAGGATTACCACTTGAAAAAATATTTGCAGGAATTGCAATTGTGATATTTGCTTTTATCAATATTAGAGGCTCTTCACATACTGGAAAAGTTGGAAGTGCAATCACTTTTTCCCAGTTAGCAATCATTGGCATTTTGATAATAGCTGCTCTTGTTGCCATGTCTTTTACAAATCCTAATTGGCCAGAAAATTTTCAAGATTTTTTTCCAAATGGTACAATTGGGTTAGTACTTGCAATGGGCTTAACATTCATTGCGTTTGAGGGTTATGAAATTATTGCACAGGCTGGAGATGAGATTAAAAAACCAAAAAAGAATATTCCCAAGGCCATACTTATTTCATTAGGAATAGTAGTTTCTATTTACGTTTTATTTGCATTTGTCTTTATAGGTGGTTTGGATCCTATGCAGTTGGGTCAACCCGCTTGGGAGTTTATTGGACAGTATGGCGAGCTTGGAATAATTGAAGCAGCTGAATACTATCTTCCATTTGGTGCATTAATTGTATTGGCTGGGGGATTTCTATCAACACTTGCTGCATTAAACGCTACAACATTTGCCGCAAGCCGTGTCTCGTTTGCTATGGGAAGAAATCATGATCTACCACCACTGTTTAATCGCTTACACAAAAAATACAGAACGCCGTTTGTTTCTACAATTTGTTCCGCTGTTGTGATGATGGTTTTAGCTGTGTCATTTGATCTAACAATGATTGCACTTGCAGCTAGTGTAATGTTTTTGTTTTTGTTTGCACAGGTTAATGCAGCATGTATTACTATACGAAGGCTTGCTAAAGAAAAAAAATTGGTGTATGGATTCAAGACACCATTATTTCCTTTGGTTCCAGTTGTTGGATTTGCACTTGTTACTATTCTCTCTGTTTACCTTCTATTCTCTGAACCACTCAGCTGGCTTATTGCAATTGTCTGGGTAGGTATAGGCTTTCTTATTTACAAATTATATACATCAAAAAAAGAGAAAGAGCATCAAGCACCACTTGTATTTAACCAAGCACCAGAAGAAAGAAAAGAGTATAGAATTTTAGTTGTTTTTAACAAGCAAACAGCCGCTAAACTCGTTAAACTTGCTACAGCAATATCTGATCAAAAGGATGGCGAAATATCCTTCCTCAATGTAGTAACTGTTCCAAAACAAACTCCACTATCTTTTGCAAGTAAAACAGATGAGACAGGCATTGGAGTATTTGATGGATTTAAAAAATCAATTTCTCATTCAATACGACATAGGTATCTTGTTAGGCTATCTCATGATCCCACAGAAGCAATTCTAGCTACAGTTGAAGAACAGGATATTAATATGATGATAGTTGATTTTTCTTTTTTGCGTAACAATCGTAGATTATTATCGTTGTCTACTTGTGATATTATTGGAGTAAAACTAGGAAAAAACTTTGGCAGGGATATGTCTAATCTTGTTATTTCCTATGACAAGGGACGTCACTCAGACCTTGGACTTGAGATTGCAAGCGTTATGTCAAAACAATATAATAGTAAAATCAGGATTGTTCGTGGTGTAACACAATCTCCAGAAACTGAGGTAGAAATTGTTAGCAGAATTAATGAGATTATGTTTGATTTGGACATCAAAAAAATGCAATTTGAGAAGGTCTATCCTAAAACAAAAAATATGCTAGTGTCTTCTGAACTTTTAAAAAACTTTAACCAAACTAAAACAGGTGTTATCATATTGGGTGCAGGAAATCAATCAGATGCTGCATTTAGCCCAAAAACCTTGGAATTAGCAGCCAAATCAAAAAAAACTGTCTTCATTATACGCAATCACAGGTTCTCAGAATTTCACGCTAGATCATTTTGGAATTTATTGTTGCAGACAATGAAGGAGAATAAACATCTTTATCGTATATACATAGAGATTTTAGGATTTGCTTACTTTGTCAAGTCAAAAGAGAAGATTGGAAGATATGACGAAGATTACTTTGAATCAAGATTTTAGGAAATGTTGAAATTGTATACCTGTTAATCTAATTCAGGTGTGAGCTAGCGGGCGAACGCTGCTACGGCAGAGGAAACTCCTCCCTTCATACAGGAAAGTGATCCGGAGATGGATAGTCAGAGATGGCTGGCAACAGAACAGAAAAAAATCCTATCTGGCGTACGATGATGGTACTGCCTGAGGTTTCCAGAGACGGAATGAAAATCTGCCCCACAAGAAGCAAGGCCAAACAGAACCCTAGGATCCTGTACCAGGTTCAGGTAGGCCGCATAGCGAAATATCGTTTAGAACAGAAGGAGGGTTACGGCTAGCACACGCTTACTTTTTTGGTTTGAACCCTTTGGGTAGAGCGCCTCTGGTGCTTGATGACTCTGACTCGGTTTTTTCCTCAACCTGTGGTTGGTTATCATAGTAACTTTTCGTTTGATCATAATCCTCTAGCCCTTTTACGTGTGCTTCACCTCTAACTGTTTTGTATCCGCCAGCGCTTGCGCTTGTTGCAACGCCCGTAAGTTGGGTTGGATCAATTCCAGTTTGTCGCAAATTCTTTCCCTCTTTCTTTAGTTTTCTTTGACTTATCATCATGATAGCAGCACCACCTGCAGCTGCTGCACCAGCCATTCCATATAGTATAAACGCTGGGAATTCACCACTTGATGTTGACGCATAACCTTCAGGCGCTTGTGGTGTAACACCAAAAATTTCAGAACTTCCTAAAACATCTCTATTTGCAAACCCCATTATATCTATACTTGCATTCGCTGATGATTCGATAGTTTTTATCGTGTACACTTTGTCGGAACTAAAAGTAGTTTCGTTGACTAGTTCTCTTATCAGTCCCTCTCGAAGACTACTTTCTCCCATAGTAAATCTAGAAACTACGCTACCAGAAATTTCAGAATCTAGCCCATGTTGTGATGCATCTACACTGATACCAGTTGGATCAAACAAAAAGTGCCAATTTCCAACAGGCTGATCTTTTATTCCGTCAGCATTTAGCAGTCTTGTAGAAAGAAGTTCGCCAGCTTCACTAGACTTGAGTGTCAATGCTAACGATGGCAGTAATTTATCAAAAGCCGATATTGGCATATTGATTTCAATGTCACCATATTGTTGTGTATAAATTACAACAGGTCCGATAGCTCCAAACCCTCTCCAATCTATATCTACCAATGATGGAGCTGATCCAGAACCAGCTTTAATCACAAAATTTTCAATCACTGGTCGTAATACAATCTTATAGTCTAATGATAAGTTATCAGCTCTTCCAGTCATAGTTGCAAGGTAATCTATTTTTAAGTCACTGATTTGCGCTTGGCTATTATTTCCAGCAATGTACGTATTCAATTTTGCAATTAGTGACGTAACACCAGAAGATGATTTGTCCGCAGTAAATGAAATGACGCCACTTTTTCCAGGCATTGTGTCAGCTAGTTTTCCACCATCTGAATAATCAATAATAATAGATCTTTGGTATGTCATTTTAGCAAGCGCAATTTCAGAATTTGGATCAATTGTGACCTCAAGCTGAGAAGAAGCAAATACAGGCGTAAGACTTGAAATAGTAATAAGAAAAGTTAGAAAAAGTGTTAACATTAGTATATTTCTAGGCACGGTTTTCAATAGTTTATCACTAATTAGTGTACCTTAAAAATGTCTTGCTAAAATTGAAAAAGTAATATTAGTAAACGTCACTAGAAAATCGTTCTAGGAGAAATAAAATGATCACAATACTTGCCGGTGGCACCGGTTCTGTTAAACTGGTAAGAGGTATAGCTTCACAAAGGTCAGATGTTTGTGTTATTAGTAACGTAGGAGATAACTACTGGCTTTATGGAATGTATATCTGCCCTGATATTGACACAATTATCTACGGTTTAGCTGATTTACTTGATCACGACAAAGGATGGGGTATTAAAAAGGATACTTTTGGATTTTTACGACAGATGGAAATTTTTGGCGAGGAGACATGGTTTAGAATAGGCGATAGAGATGCTGCTACGCATCTTATCAGAACTAATATGTTAAAAAATGGTACAAGCTTGTCTGACATTACAAAGTGGATGTGCGAGAAATTTGCAATCGAATCTAAAATTATTCCAGTTACTGATCACTCGTTGGAGACTAGAATTATAACAGACAAAGGCGAAATGCACTTGCAAGAGTATTGGGTTAAGTATAGAGGAAAAGATCATGTAGAAGGAATAGAATATCTCGGAGCAGAGAAGGCACGCCCAAATCCTGAGGCTGTTAATGCAATTCATGATTCTGAACTTGTAATCATTGCACCGGGTAACCCTTTAACTAGTATAATTCCAATGTTATCTCTTAAAGCAATCCGAAAGGAGCTTACTAAAAATAAACATAAAGTGGTATCTGTTAGCCCTATAATTGGTACTGGCGCAGTTAGTGGACCAGCTGGAAAATATATGGAAGCGGCTGGTTATGAAGTGTCAGCGTATGGCATTGCAAAAATGTATGCAGATATTTGCTCCCATTTAGTAATAGATACAAAAGATCGTGCACAAGTAAAAAAGATTGAGGCATTGAACATGCGTGTGTCTCATACAGCAATAAAGATGACAAATAAAAAAACTGAGGATGCGCTTGGTTCATTCCTATTAAAAAAATAGCATTCGTAGATTGAAAACTTCCGTCATTATACCTGTAAAAACTTTTTCTCACGCAAAAACAAGATTAAATCTACCGCAAGAACAAAAAGAAGAAATATGTAAGTTGATGTTTGAGGAAGTCATAAAAACGATTTCAGGCTGTAAACTTGTTGATAAAATATTCGTAGTTTCAAAAGATGAATCAGCTCTAAAACTTGGTAAGATATTTGGTGCTGTACCAATTTTTGATGATGAATCGGGTGTAAATCATGCTGTATTTTTGGCAGATCAACATATACCTGATAATGAGTATGACTGCTCAATTATCTTTCCACAAGATATACCTCTGATGAAATCTACAGATATCTATAATTTGTTAGGTTTTCTAAGGTCTGAAAGATCTGTAATAGTTGTACCATCACGGCAATTTAATGGAACCAATGCATTACTTAGGTGCCCTGCTAAAATTATGGATACATATTATGATATGGGTAGTTATTCGTATCAGATAGATGCTGCAAGAGTAGAAACTCAAAACATTTCGGTTGCACTTATCCGTGGAATAATGTTAGACATTGATGATGAATCTGATCTTACATTCATGTTAAACCAAAGTGAAAAACCTGACTTCTGTAAAAAAATCCGTGATTTTTAATCAGAATAAATTTTATTATGATAAACAGAATTTATTGGAAATGCACAAAGATTAACTACGTATGCACTATGTCTTTTTTAGAAAATATGTAATTTAGCATCAAAATAGTAATAGAAATTATTCCAGTGACAATTAGCATTAATTCTAGTGTATTTAGGAAAGAATGGTTAAACGCGTTATCCAGAGAAATCTTGTTCAAATCCGCAATAATATACGCGTATGAAAAAATGAAATAGTTTGTTGCCCAGTGTATTAGAATTGCTGGAGCCAGTCCGTATCTAAAATATACCCACCCGATTATGATTCCGCTAGCGGCGGCCTGTGCAAATTTACCAGTACTCCACGTTTCACCCAAAATTACGTGTGCCATACCAAAAAGTATTCCAACTATAACAATCACTAATAATGCTACTCTCAAATTAGCGATGTGAAGGTTTTTTGACGGTTTCCACAGCGACTTTACGAAGAATCCAAATGACGACTTGTGAGAATATAATAGAAAAAGTGGCAGTCCTATTAACATAACCCTAAATCCTAATTCCTCTATTATGGGTGCAAGTGATACATCAAAAAATTGTACAAGTTGATTTGATCCGATAGGTTGAGCAGTTGAAATTCCAAAAAATTCTTGAACTGAAATTATTATACCCGAAATTATTACAAGAACAGAAAACCACTTGATGATTACAATTACATAGTTGTCTTGAATTTGATATTTTCCTTCTAAAACCATTGATTGTAGTACGCTAACAAAACTTTTCTTTGGACCTAAAAATGAAACAGTGAACAAAATTAAAAAAACACACCATAATATGATGAAGCCATCACCCAATTCAAATTCTACTGGTAGTTCAAATCCTATTCCCGCAAGAAAAAGACCCAAGCTATTGATTGGGTATTCATACGTAATGTCATCACCAATTTCTGAATTGAAAACCAGATATGCACCAAGTGGGAAAGACGAAATCATCATGCAAAAAATTACTGATAGTAAAGCACTATAGGGAATTCCGAGTATGCGTAAAATTCTATTTTTAGATAACACTTTTTTTCTAGTGTAGTTCTATAGATTCTTCAGCAAAACCCAGCTTCACTAAAGTGTCCTTAATTGTATCTCTATGGTCACCCTGTAAAAATACATAACCGTCTTTTGCTGTTCCACCACATGCATATTTCTTTTTTAATTCTCTCCCAACATTTTCTAAATTGTTAATCTTAGGATCAAGCCCTTCAATCATAGTTCCTTTTTTTCTAAAACGTCGAGTCTCTAGACGTATTATAATATGTGTGCTATCTTTGTCAAGTTCACCACAGGCGCATAAATCTTCAGGAAGTCCACAAATACTACAAATTACCGCCATTAGTTATAGTGAAATATCCTTTCACATACTATTAAGCCTTATTCAGAATATGCAGAGAAGTGAATTAAACGGATCCTTAGCATTTTTTACAAGCTGGTATGGTATAGTATTGATGTCTAAGGATCTTACACAAAAAGCAGTTAATATGCTCCTTAATGGTGCTACACTGATAAGCGAACCATGTCCGTATTGTAATGGCGTAAGGGTTATGAAAGATGGATATGCACTATGCATAAATTGTGGTAAGGAACCTGAACAAAAATCAACAAAAACAAAAGGTAAGGTAAAAAAATCCACTACGACTCTAACTACACTTGAGAAGAAGCTTGAAAAGATGTCTAATAATCTTGAAAAAGAAGAGGATCCTGTAAAACAGCAGGAATTAATAAAATCGATCGATTCACTAATAGGAATTATTGGGAAATTAAAGGCAGATTGAAAAAGTTTTTATTTTAACTTTCTTGTTTTATGATAATATGGCAGATAAAAAGAAAAATGCACCATTACCAGCATCTAGTGCTGGTCTGCTAAGATTTTTCGAGGATGAAACAAGAGGGGTTAAAATCGATCCAAAAATTGTCATTTCTATACCCATAAGTATTGTTGCGATTTCATGGGCATTAGAAATATTTCTAACACCGTAGATATGTCTGATTCAAAAGATATTGAAAATATTCACAAAAGGTATACTTTTACACTAATAAACCCGTCATCGTTTTACGTTTCACTGTTTGCATCTGTTGGTATAGCAGCTATAATATCTGCACTTGTTTTTCACAACTTCATTCAAAATTATGAGATACTTTATCATCTTCCAGCCGTAATTGCTGTATTACTTGTAACACAATATTTCGATTCACGTTTTACAAGGCATAAAGAGTATTCAAAATCACTACATATGTCATTTTTTGGAAATATACTATGGTTGATCACTGTCGTTGCAGGTATTTTAGGTGCTGCCATATTATCAAAGGAGCTCACTTTGTACTACGTTGCTCTTGGCATGTTCATATTTTCTAGCTTTAGGATTGGAATTATGACCACCACACTTGGTATTAGCCTAAAAAAATCCTGTGCGTTATGTTTTGTCCAACCGCTAGCAATGTTTCTTACTTTAATACCCGTTGGGATGTGGTCTATTCTATACCATGTGGAAACATTGGCATTTGCATCTGTATTTCTAGCAGTTGCTGTTTTTTGGTCATATTTTACCAACAGGTCTGGGTTGCCTGGAATAAAAAGTACGCATAAACTATTGCAGGCATATCTGCAGTCAGTATCACAAAATGATCCAACAGATATGGAATCGATAATTCTTGAAACGTCGAAGCAGTCACAAATTTCCACATCTCAAATCCGTTTCTATACGGACGATAACAAAAATGATTTTCGCATGATCCTTCCTGACCTTCACCCCGGTCCATTTCATCCAGTTGGTGGTAGTGATATACCACATGAAATCTACAAAACTATGAATTCATCTGCAATGGTACTGCACAGTGTATCAGATCATTCCCTCAATCTGCCTTCTCGACAAGACGTGAAAAATTATCTAGACGGACTGTTAGAAAGTTCTGTATCAACAAAGGGTCTTACGTGTACGGAACCTATCACTGCACAGATAAACAAGGCACGTGCTGTTGGTTTACGATTTGATGAGACAGCAGTTTTGTTTCTATCCTTGTCACCACATGGCATGGAAGACGTTCCTCTCTACATAAAGACAGAGATTGAGCAAATAGCAAAAAACAGAAATTTTCAGAATGTGTTAGTTGTTGACACTCATAATGCTATGGGTGGTGAGTTATCACAGGAAGACTCGCAGGATATGATAACAGCAGCAAAATCTGTACTTGATATTCTTATCACAAAAACAAGCTATCCATTACGATATGGTTATGCAAACTCAAAATCTATGAACATTGAAACTGGTGATCTTGCTGGCGGTGGTATAGGAGTACTTTGCCTAGCTATTGATCAAAAGAAGTACTTTCTATGTTGGGCTGACGCTAATAACATAGAAAACGGTATACGCGAAAAAATCGTGGCGCATCTACAAAACAACGGGTATGATTTAGTTGAAATGTTTACTTCTGACACTCATTTTACAACGATGGGAGTAAGAAACAGAAATGGCTACTATCAGTTAGGAATTATTACCAAGCCAGAAAGATTAGCAAACTGGTGTCTATCTATTGCAAAGCAGGCAGAAAAAAATATTGTTACGGGCAAATTTGAAATTTTAGAAAACCAAGCAAAAGTAAGAGTTATGGGCACGGGAATTTTTGAGCATCTTTCTAGAGCACTTGATAGTTCATTAAGAATGACAAAAATATTCATGGTTGGTTGTGTTGGAATATTCTTGTTGTCTATTTTTCTATGGTTTTAATTTCTTCCAGGTTGCCATAAAATTCATCGATAAACGAAGAAAACTGTAAAATTGGCACAATTGGAACTTTATTGATAAAACTTGTTTCTTCTTGGTATAATGTGACAATAACTGGAATAGTGATTGCCATTTTAGTATCTGATACATAGTGTTTTGCGCGTTCTATTTGTTTTCTAACAATTGTCTCAAGTGCAGAACGGCTCATTCTTTTCCAGTGTTTACAATCAATAATGACTGCTGTATCAAGACGCGTTCCTACAACATCGATTTCCATTGTTGGTTGTCTCAACCTGAAATTACGTACAACTTTGAAGTTTTTTGACTCAAGTATCTCAGCTACTAATCCCTCAAAATCTTTCCAGTCTATATTATGTGAAACGTCTTCAATGTCAGCCCCACTTTTGATTGATAAAATTGCCAGTTTGAGCTTGTCTTCCATCATAAACCTATAGGATAGATTTTTTGTTAACGCCTAATGAACTTTAAATTATGATGACAAACCATGGTTGACATGAAATTTTGGCTAGTTGCTATACTAGCATTGATTGTACTTGTTCCATTACATGTAGCATCTGCAGAAAAGGGTACTTTTGTAGACAGAGTTCAGTTTATCCAGTACTTGGATGAAAACACGGCACTTGAAGAAGTTCGTAATGGTAATCTAGATGTTTACTACTTTCGAGTTTCTTCAGACAGGATTGACACTGAGAAGGCCAGAGAGAATATTGAGGTTTTCGAATCTACTGGCGGTTCATACAGCATCTTACTAAACCCATCAGTTTCAGAATCTTTTAATCCATTTTCAATTACAGACGTTAGATTTGCGCTAAACTATCTAGTCGATAGAAAGTTGATTGTAAACGAGCTTATTGGTGGTTACGGCAGAACTATGATTTCTAATTACGGAACATTTGCAGCTGATTACCTTTCTATAATAGATGAGTTAGAATCGTTTCATTTCAAATATAATCCATCATTAGCAAACCAACTAATCACGGAAGAACTTGAAAAAGCAGGTGCCAAAAAAATTGATGATTCTTGGTATTATGACGAAAAGCAAATTGAAATTACATTTTTTATTAGGAGTGATGATCCTGTTAGAAAATCGATAGGTGAAATTCTATCTTCGGAGCTTGAAAAGATTGGTTTTAAGATAAACAAAGACTTTGGTGACCTTAACAAGGCATTTGTTGTAGTTTACGGTTCAGATCCTGCTGACCAAAAATGGCACCTTTACACTGAGGGCTGGGGCAGCTCAGGATTTACAAAATACGATTCCGTAGGGCTTGCACAAATGTACTCACCATGGTTTTCGAATATGCCAGGAAACAATAACCCGACCTATTGGAATTACGAAAATGCCAAACTTGATTCACTAACCAAAAAAATCTACGTTAGTGATTTTACATCAGCAGAAGAAAGAATCTCGCTTATAGAAGAAGCAACAAAAGTTGGCGTTAGTGAATCTGTTAGAATATTTCTTGCCAGCAAGACAGATCAATATGTTGCAAACGATAGTATTGATGGTGTCATAAACGCTCTTGGCGCTGGTGTACCAACTAGGTTTACGCCTATTAACGTGCAATCTGACAGTGATTTGCTCACGGTTGGTGTAAAACAAATCTATCAGGGGTCGTGGAACCCAATTGCTGGGTTCAGTGATGTGTACAGTAATCAAATATGGCTAAACCTTTATGATCCAGGTGTTTTCAGCCACCCGTTTACTGGCAAGACAATTCCAATTAGAACCCAGTGGCAGGTTGAGAATTTTGGCACTGATAGTAAGATCACGGTTCCAGAAGATGCGATTATCTGGAACATAGAGAATCAAAGATGGGAAGAGGTTGGAATAAATCATGAGGCTACTAGCAAGGTGACGTTTGATCTTATTCTTGGCAACTGGCACCACGAACAAAATATGGACATGAACGACATTTTGTACTCAACGTATTTCTTATTGGAATGGGGTTCTGAACAGCATGAAAATGACAAGACTTATGATTCTGAATTTTCCCCGCAGGCTGCACAAAATGCCAAAACACTAGTTGGGATAAAACCAATTGATCATGATACAATTGAAATTTATGTAGATTATTGGCATTTTGACGAATCTGAAATCGCTTCCTGGTCGACTCCTTGGAGTAGCATGCCATGGGAGATTGTGGCAGCGTCGGAACAGGCAGTTCTTGATGGTAAGGTATCTTTTTCACGCTCAGGCGGAATTAGCAAAAGTGTAAACTGGCTTTCGTTAATAATTCCAAACGATGCAAGAATAATCCAACAGTATCTTATCCAGTTGAAAGAATCAGAGTATGTTCCCCCGTCATTACAAAACTTACAACATGACTGGCAATATTTTGAACAGCGCTATGATGCTGCAATAAGCTGGATTGAGGAAAATAATCATGCCGTAATTAGCAATGGCCCATTTTATCTTGACAACTATTCCCCTGAATCAAGGACAATAACCATCAAATCGTTTGATTCTGATGGATATCCTTTTGAATCTGGCAAGTGGGAAGAGTTTGAACAAATTAAATTCCCAAAAATTACTGATATTGTGATTTCAGACGTTGTGAACTTGGGTAACTCGTTCACCATTCAAGTTCAGGCAGAAGATTCATCCAAGATTCATTATTTTGTGTCAAATTCTAGAGGAGAAACTATTTCTTCAGGAATTAATTCCATCCATAACAATTTATCTGAAATTATAATTACGGAGGAGGATGCTTCAAACCTTGACGTTGGGGCAAACATACTGAAGATCTTTGCATCATCAGACGAAGCGTTAAGACCGGACACTTACACCACTAGCTTTCTAGTGGTAGAGGGACATGACACTCTTCCGGATGTTCCCATTTTACAAACAGAAGGCGGGACTGAAGAGACATCACATGTGGGAATGGTTTCGTTAATCATCGGTGCAGTGATAGTTGGCATTATAATATCAATTAGAAGAAAAAGGAAGAAAAAGAAACACTCTAAGACCGAGTCCCACTAGTATATTTTTCTCCTATTACAAAGAACGTACCAAATTCCCGCTTCCACTTCGCTCTATGTTTTTTGTCTTTCACCTGCTTTGCAGTTGTCTTAAAGCCAGCATTCTTGAACATATTTTTCCATTCAGCCTTTGAGCGAAGATCCATTGGAATTTTCATAACTTTTGTCCACCTTTTAGTAAGATGATTATCACTGTAAAAATCAGTCCCACAATAAAAGAAGCCGCCGGGTTTGAGCATATCAAAAACTTTGTTTAACGCTGGTTCCATCGGTACAGAATAGTATAGTGATTCCATGGAAAAAATTATGTCAAACTTTCCAGCATAATTCCAGGATTCAAGGTTAGTATACACATATTTTTCCTTTTTTGAAGCCTGTTTCGAGTTGGCTCTTTTTATCATGTTTTTGCTCTTGTCTATTCCTACCGCCTTTTTGCATTTTGGTAATCGCGCGATTTTTCTGACAACCCATCCGTTGCCACATCCAATGTCCAGGAATGAAAATGGCTTGTCAAAGGAAATGTTGTCTAGAAATTTACCTACAGTTACTCCGTGCCCATCTTCCATCTCTTCAGCCCTTCCAGCTTTTGCCCAACTGTCAAAGACCTTAGATGTCTTGTTCATTCAAGCACCCTTTACAATGTTAAAGAACTGTCGAACAGCCAGCATTGGATGATGCGTTGCAAGCTTTACCATTTTTGATATTGTAAAATCCGCTCTGACAAAATCTAGGAATTCGTCTGCAGTTAGATTGCTTATAATGCCAATTTCCTTGTCCCAATCATCATCAGACAATTTCAGCCATTTATCTTGAACCTTATGTGCAGATTTTATCTTTGATTCTATTTCTTTTTTCCAAGTTTCTTCGTAGTACTGCAATGCATTTTCGGAAGTATCTCCTGATTTGATAGCTTTACTTGCTACATCCCCGGCAACTCTGCCATACTTTATAGCGTATCTGATTCCTTCCAGTACCAACGGGTTTGCCATCCCAGCCGTATCACCAACTAAAATTAAATTATCATAAATTGTCTTGCGTGAAAGCCCTTCGTTTGGAATCAAACCATAATGGAATTCCTTCTTTGTTATTTTTCCCAAGTCTTTGATTGGTCCAGTCCCCCTTTCTATTAGTTCATCTAGTCTTTGCGTAGGATCAACATCTGATTCTGGTTTTCCTATTCCAACACCTATTCGTACTAGGTTTTTTCCAAGCGGAAATATCCATGCATAGCCAGCAGGAGAATACATCTGACCAACCATGAGCCACCACGTGTCTGATTTTATATTTTCGACCTCCGCTTCATATTCAGCTCCAACACCAAATCTCTCCCATTGTTTGACAAGTCCAAGTGACTTTGATACAGCTGACTGGAATCCACTGGCATCAATTATCATAGACGCACGAAAAATCATTTCATTGTTTGAGGATGATACATTTACTCCAACTACCTTTCCACTTTCTGTAATTACATCTGTTACATTTGTACTGACAAAAAGTTCAGCTCCACTCTTCTTTGCCTGTTCTGCCAAAAACCTGTATGTTTTTCGTACGTCCAGTACTGCAGCCTTCGGCTTGTTATCACTGATTGAGACATTATTTTTTGGGGAACAGAAGTTGTATGTCCTAATTGGGTTGTAGCAGTCTTCTGGTATGCCGAACTCCTTGGCATAGTCAATCCATGTGACACCGCTGGTTCTTACAGTTTGTGCAACATTTTCCTCCTTTTCTAGCAGGGCGACCCTGATGCCATTTTTTGCCGCTGCATATGCAGCAGACGAGCCCGCTGGTCCAGCCCCTACCACAATTAGGTCATATTCTCGTTCAGACAATTATTCAGTTTAATTCCTATACCATTTTATTTTTATTGAAGTACGATATTAGGTCATGGATGTATAGACCTACAATTATAGAAAACAGATCAGCTCTCATATCAATTATTGCTTTAGTAACCACCATAGCAACATTTGCCCCATTTTTCATTGATCATACTTTATCCATAGAATATCTTGAACATGGTCTCATGCATATATTTGCCATCACTTTTGGCACATTCCTTGTTATAGTGAGCTTCTATTCGTATACTAGCACAAAAGATATGCGGTTGTTTTTTACAATGTTAGCGTTTACAACTTTCACATTTTTGCAAGGATACCTTCTTCACTTGGATCTAAACACTATGCGAACTCACAATCCTGCTAATACCATTGAGGACGTCGTACTTACTATCATGATTGGCTTGTTTGCAATTGGTGTTTTCTGGTATACTCCTACAAGCAAAAAGTTTTCATAAAAAAACGACAGTATTATTTTTTAGAAAGTTTCAAACATCTTTTGTTTGCTCATCATCATCATCATCATCATGTGCTGAGCGAGTAGGTCTTCGTGGAATAAACATCTTGGTCATTTTCAATCTTTATAATATTTCAAATTATGTGATTACATAGATTCCGAAGATCTCAATTTTTTCAGTTCCCGCTGGGAATGAAATGAATAGGTCGCTACCAGCTTGTTCATAATCATTAGATTCTTCGTCACCTACCATGACAAAGAATGTTCCATCGTCAGAACCTATGTAGCCTTCATCTAATGCAACAAACAACTCACCATCTTCTACTGATTTCAAGTTGATTACAAGACTAGAGCTATATTTGTCAAGATGCATGCTCTTCACGTCACCCTCAGAGATCTTGAAGTCAAGCTGATCAATTACATCACCAACTGATGAGATGTATGATGCGTTACCCGATTTTGTATTAACCGTTGGGATACTTGGTGTTTGTTGTGTTACCGGCATGCTGGGTTTTTCCTGTATTACCGGAGCACTTGGTGTTTGTTCCATCATTGTAATGCTATCAAATATTGATACACCAGCAGTAGCGCTAACCCCAATAGCTAAGACTACACCAAGAATTGCAAGTGTGATTCCAATACCAGCTTTATCCATTGCGGTCATTGTATGGTAATGCCTTCGTTTTGCTGTACACATAAGGATGCCGGTATCAAAACTGATTTTGTTTGATTATCACACCATCTTTTTTTTTGAATTTCTCTAATTCTAGCCTAATACAGCGATCA